>Ga0194035_1001104_pt1 | contig 14602 bp, 17 predicted proteins | sample JunL2320m_MetaG_FD_148680 | JGI IMG/M metagenome (GOLD analysis project Ga0194035, IMG submission 148680) | Anoxic zone freshwater microbial communities from boreal shield lake in IISD Experimental Lakes Area, Ontario, Canada - Jun2016-L239-20m | ecosystem: Environmental > Aquatic > Freshwater >...
GATAGGGCAGAGGAGATCTTCTGGCCGCGCTCGATGCGATGGTCGGGGCGTGCCATTAGGTGACGCCGATCCCGAGGCCCGCAAAAGATGTCTTGCGGTAGACCTCGTTGACGTAAACGTATTTAGGTTTCTTGAGTAGCGTGCCACCAGTCACGTCGCTGTCATAATAAATCCACATGTACTCGTGGCCTTTTTTTTCCACGCCAGAAATTGAACCGATCGTCTCGGCTGGATACGTCTGGCCCGAGCCTGCGTTGGGGTTGGCTACGAATTTGTAGGCGAGGTTCCATGGGCCAGAGCCCTTGTCCTCGTCCCACTCGTGCGACCCAGAGCATCCGACGAAAAGCACCTCTCCTGCTGGGAAGGTACGAAACGTGGCGTCGTTCACTGTGCCTGTGAGTTGGGCCACCGTCTTGATATAGGCGCTGGTGATATAGGCATGGGGGACGTCGTAGTTTTCGCTCCACTGGAGCTGTGGGACAACGATGTCCACGCCGGCTACGCTCTCGCCGTCCACGCCGATGGCCTTATTCATCGCAGGAGGCGACGTGCCGTAGGAAACCTCGTTGCGGGCCTGTGTGATGTGCTTCGTGCCACCCGAGGTGTCGAACGATCGCGAGCGATGGAGAGGGTCTGGCTTGTCCTCATCCTCTGCTCCATCCTTGGTGTACTGGACCGAGAGCTGCCACGCCTCATCGCCCAGATAGGAGAGAGAGTAGCTCTCGACCATGAGCTGCATACCGGGAGCGCCGGGGTACTGCCAGAACGTCCCAGAGATCGTGGAATTGATGTCGGCATGGACTTCGACATCGTCGGTAGAGCCAAAGATCTTGTAGCTCTTGACGTATGTGCTTTGAGACTTTTTACCCAGTCGCACAATCGACGCAGACCGACTCGCACCGTCTTCAACCCAAGTCAATGTCATGCGGACACCTTCGCCTCTTCCTGCTTCTTGAGCGTCTCGTGAATGGCCTTGAGTGTCTCAAGCTGTTTCTCTGTGGTCGTGGTTGCCCCGAATCCCATGCCAGCGCCACTCGCACTGAACGACCCGATTGCCTCTGCGGTTTTCCCGAGAGGCGTGGCTGCGACGTCGGCGGCGGTCTGCTCTGCGGTTTTCCCAAGAGGGGTAGCGGCGACGTCTGCGGCGGTCTGCTCGGCAGCCTTCTTCTTTGCGTCGGTGTCTTGGTCCTCGATGGCTCTCGCCTTGTCGACTTCTAGAGCTTGGTTGTCGATCGACTCGGTCAACCTGTCGAGGCTCTCTGCCGATGCACCAGCAGCCCGCAATCGCTCAACCTCGGCGTAGAGATCACGCAGATCGTCCACCGTCTTAGCGCTGCCGACTGTGCCTTCCACCGCCATTGCGTCTTTGTTTGCCCCCAGCTCGGCTCGCTTGCCAGCGACTGCGGCGTCGGCTGCGGCCACGCCCTCCTGCCTACTGTCGGCACGGGCCTTGGTGCGGTCGGCTCTGTCCTTGCGGTCCTCGCTATTCTTCGTGAATCGGTCAGTGTTGCGCGTGTCTGACTTCGCTTGGTTGTCTTTGTTTTCTTTGTCTGCCGTTGCAGTGCGACTGTCTACGCCGGGGTGTGCTAATTTGATCGCGACATTCTCGGCGTCCTTCCTTGTTTTGATTTCTTCTACATCTGCCTTTACAGTTTTCGACCCAGACAGCAAACCAGTGATGTTCGTCCATACGGTCTCGATCAATGAAACGGTTTCATTAAACGTCTTACGAATGCCGCCCAAGATGTTATCCACAAACCCCATCATCACAGCCCCAGCCGTGTTGGTGAGTGCCGACAGCGTTGTCCATAGGGAATCCCATGTTGCAAATATCCCCGTCCCCAGATCTCCAAATACGTTCTGCAACCCCTCGATCCATGGATCGACGTAGGACATGATCGCAGCCATGCCCCGCAGAAACCCTGCTTGCAAACCGAGCCACAGCATCGTGGCAGCACCTGCCAAGTCGCCCGAGCTGATGGCGTCAGAGATGCCGCCGAAGGTGCTGACCGCCGTAGCCTTGAGGTCGCCAAAGACGACGCTGGCATCTTTCACGACGCCGGAGAATGTGGTGGAGATTGCAGTGCCTGCGGTGCTGGCGAGGTCAGCCACAGGGGCCAGAGCGCCAGAGATGCTGCCACCGAATGAGCCGAAGAGCGCAGCAGCCCCAGCCACCGCTGCACCTAAGAGAAGGAATGGGGCCAGCGGTAGCAGCCATGCCGCAGCCATCGCAGCGGTGCTGGCGATCGTGCCGGCCAGCGCCATCGCGACGCCTCCGAGATACGATCCAACCCCCGCGAGACAGCCAAGCGCCCATGTGGCAACGCCAGACGCTGCCGAGGATACCCATGCCACTGCCATGGTCGCTGTGCTGACAACAGTCGCACCGAGGGCCACAGCCAGACTTGCCACATAGGCTCCAATCGACCCTGCTGCTGCGACGGCAAACGCAGCAGTCGCAGGCATAGCGTTGGCGATCCATGCACCCGCCATCAGGGCAGTGCCGACCACCGTCTCGGATACAGCCATGGCGATCGCTGCGACATACGTGCCTATGCCGACAGCCACGCCAGCGACGAATGTGCCAATCGCCGTGGCTATCCCACTGAGCCACGCAGCGGCCATCGTGGCAGTCGCCACGACCGTCTCTGCCACAGCCATGGCGATGGCCCCGATGTAGGCCCCGATTGACGCTGCGGCCTGCACGGCAAACGCTGCGATCGGTTTGGCCGCACTGGTCGCCCAGGCTGCGCCGACCTTGGCCGCCATCGATATAGCATTGGTCGCCGGTGCTGCGATCGCGGCGAGGTCCTTGATCAAAGACTTGCCGAACCCCATGCCGAACTTGGCGAGGCTCTGGGCAACAGGCCCGAGGAATGCAGCGGAGATCCTTGTAGCCGATGCGACGGCACTGGCAGACGTCGTCGCCGCCGACGCCGCAAACCCTGCGAGGCTTTGAGACGCAGACACGCCGAACGAGATGACGGCAGAGGATGCCAAGAGCGACGCCTTGGCGACCACTCCGAATCCACTCAAGGCAGCCGAGCCGATGGTAGAGAGTGGCCCGATCGCCAGACGGGCCGCAGTACCCAAGACGCCGAGAGCCTTGCCCGCGATCGTGATTGGCGACATCAACAGATTGAATACCTGCACCAAACCAGTCACGCCTCTGGTCAGACTGAGCATCGCATTGCCGAACGCACTCAAGGCGACGCCAGCGGCAAAGATGCCCGCCGAAACCTTGAGTGCCATTTGCACGAGGTCTTTGTTCTTGTCGAGATAGCGAGCGATCGCCGCTGCGTTGATTGTCAGGATTTTGGCAATCTCTGTCAGGCTCGGAGCCAGTGCGGAACCGATCGCATTACTGATCGCACCAACCGCCCGATGCATACTCGTAAGGGCAGACCCAAACGCATTGGCACTCTTGGCACTGTCGGTGCTCATGACGATGCCCAGCTCTTCTGCCTTGCGAGCCATCTCGTCGAGGCCAGCCGTGCCGTCTGCGATCATCGGCAGGAGCTGCACGCCAGCCTTGCCAAAGAGTTGCATAGCCAGAGCTGCACGCACAGCAGGATCGGGGATCGCCGCGAGGGCTCCCACGATGGCCCTGAATCGCTCCTCTGGGCTCATCCCACTGATCTGTGCCATTGAGAGGCCGAGCCGAGCGAATGCCGCAGTCGCCTCCTTGCTGCCGCTGGATGCCTCGGCAAACGATCGATTGAGATTGATCACGCCCTTGCTGACATCTTCGAGCGTGGCTCCATTTTGCTCGGCAGCGAAACCGAGCTTGCTCAGACTCTCGACGCTCAAGCCCGTCTTCTTGGACATGTCGAGCAGGGCAGATCCAGCCGTTCCAAATGCCACAGTCGCAGCGATCATGCCACCAGCAGCAGCGCCACCGATGGCTGCGAACTTGGCGCCGATGCCAGCCAGCTCGCGGCCCACGTCGTTGACGCTCGTGGCGAGGCCACGCATCGCAGAGTTGAAAGCCTTTGTGTCGGCTCCCACTTCTACGAAAACTTTGCCAGCTCTGACTGCTCCTGCACTCATGGGACTTTCTTCGCGTTTGGCCCAAAGAGCGCCGCTATCTCAGCGGCAGTCGCTTGGCGAGGAGGAGGCTTCTTTGCAAATGGGTGGTACTTGTAGACGTCTGCGGCAGGCTTGCCCTTCTCGCGATTCATATTGGCCTGTTGGCACAGGAGGTTGGCCGTATGCCACCAGTCATTTTCTAAGCGACCATCTCTAGCGAGGACGAGCTGTCGATAGGTCCACTCTCCTGGGTGGACTCCGAGGATTCCGGCAGCTTCCCAGATGCAATCCCAGACACTGCGGCGTCCACGTCCAGACTCTCCATCTGCGTCATCGCGTTGTTGAGAATTTTTGCTGTCATCAGCTCGAACTTTGCGGCCATGGCTGCGACCATCTTTCGCAGCCGGAGCGGGAAAAAATCAACGATTTCGCTTTCCAACGCCCTTGCTGCATCCTCAAGGGATTCGCCTCGGAGTCCATCTAAGAATTGTTCTTTGGTGAGGTTCTTTTCGGCGATCTGTGCGATGAGCAATGCGGCCAGCACCTCGCCCAACTTTGCGAAACTCGACCGGATGACTGCGAGGGTCTGGTGGATCGTGCCGATGTCGACCAAGTCGAATGGCGTGGGCTTCTTCACCTTGCGAGTGCTGCCATCAGCGAGCGTCTCGTCTGTCTCGACGTCCACGCTGACGAGGTCACGCACCCGCAGGGCAGAGGCCACTGTGAGGGCGATAAGCCATGGGCGGCCCTGATCGTCCTTGAATTCTTTCATCGAAGTCCATCCTTTGTAATCTTAAGTTCAGCAGTAAATGCCACCACATCGTCCAGCGGATCAGTTTCTCCGACGTTGTTCACGATCGCTTCGAACGACCACCCACCAGCGCCTCCGCTGACTGTGACTTGCGCGCCAGACTCCATCGCTGTGATCATTGAGACGGCGTCTGTTGCGTCAAGAAATTCGACCGTACAACTCGCGTCGAACCCAGTCGAATAGACGGAGCTATACCGCGAGCCAAACTCGTTGATGTCGATCGTCCTGGCGGTCTCGGTGAATGTGGCGTTTCGTGCGGAGGCGACTGTGCCACCGACCGAGACTGTGCAATCTTTGCCGAGTGTGATCGCCATATCGGCTCCGAGTTAGCCGAAGAAATTCAACTCGACGGTGTACGTGACTGCTCCGTCGATTGATGCATTCTCTGAAACGCTCGTGGCCTGCATACCGCTTGTGGCAGCGTTGCCAGCCACCGTTGCCATTAGCGCAGACGAGTCGTGGCACTCGATCGACCAGCTCTTGCTAATGAATCCAGCGACCATTGTCTTGTATCCGCTGCCCATGTTGCCACGGTTGGAAATGTCGATCTGGTCGCAGGATTCTGTGTACGTAGCAGAAATAACATTTGCGTTGGTCACGACCGGGGTCGATGTGCCTACTGAGCCGAGAGTGATTGCCATGGTGTCCTCTGTGAAAAAAATGACTATTAGGGAGCCGAAGAGCGTGAGCACGAAACAGAGTAAGTGACGATGCCATCGATCGGGGAACTTTCGGCAACACTCAGTACGATGAAGTCGTCAGACAACCCGCCAGCAGAGATGCTGACAACGTCGCCTGCCGAGCAGCCGGGATCGTCAACGCATTCGACGTCGATCTTCATTTCGGCTAGACCGCCTCGGAATTTCTTCGTTGTGTCGCCGAACTTCGTGACGTCGATCGTCGTTGCCGACACGGATGACGAAGCGCTACGAGCGTTGGATATTCCGGTGACCGTAAAATCCTTACCGAGATCGGGCATGAGAGATCCTCCGAGAGTGTGTGTGTCTGATCAATTTAGAGCGGGGCCAGAAATGCCGTAGGGCCTCATTAGCCCTTCAAAGCGTCCTTGAATTTTTCGTGGACTTTTGCCAGTTTTTTCTGCATGGCTGCGTTGTTTTGCATGAATGGCCGTGCTGGATAGCGGGCGTTTTTTGTTGTGTCGGTGCGTTCCCAGTGCCTGCTCTGGATCGCCTTGTGGTTCCAGATCACAGCCCCCATCACGTAGCCGCTCGCCCCTGCACGGTCGCGCGATTTCTTGCCCTTCTTGCTCGCGTAGGCCCTGCGGGCCTCGCCCACTCCGACGCGAAACATCGTCAGGTTGAGCGAGCCACCGAACTCGTGGAGCTGGTTGAGCCAGGGGCTGCGATAGACGCCGACGACAGCCGACTTTGACGCAGCGTCGTAGTAGTCCGCGATGTCGTTGTACATCCACCGCCTCGGCGACCAGCTCTTCACTGGGCTGCCGGGAGGTCGAGGCTTGCCACCGCTGACGATCGTCATGTCGCGGTAGAGGCCCTGCTTGTAGGTGACGACGGCCTTTGCCCCTGCCGCTTTGTTCCCAGCCTTGGTGCGAGCTGGGGCAGCCTGACCGATAGACCTCTTGGCCTGCTCCTTGAGATCGTTGCCGATCTTTCGCAGTGCCTCGTAGTTGCCCTTCTCTAGGAGCTTGATGACTTTTTCAGAATCGAACGACGCCGCCCTCACCTTGATCGTGAGTTGGAACCGTGGAGAGCGATCGACGTATGGAGCACGCATGGCGACTCTATCGGAAGTAGCGGTAGGTGGCTGTGATGACTGCCCGCCAGACGTTGCGGTCTCGCAGTGCCTCGTCTGGATCGATCGCGATCGTGACGGCCACAGGACTGCCGCTGCCCGCAGGCCAGCCTGCGGAGTCCCATGTGTGGTTTCGGACGGCGTCGCCAACCTCCTCGGCCAGTGCGAACATGGCGTCCGCATCGGCGTCGGTCTCGACGTGCCGGCCTACGAAGATGTTGAGCTGATAGTCAATCTGGAATATCAGGCGATTAGCCCGAGTCATCTCCACGCTGCCGGGAGTGACAGCGATCACAGGATTAGCCAGATCCTCAACAGCGTAGCTGGGCCAGTTTGTGCGGGAGACCAGTGGCGAGAGGCTGAATGTCTCGGCGTCTAGGCTGGCTGCCAATGCGTCTGCCAACTCGATCAATGGGCTAGGCATGACAGGCTCCGAGGATACGCTCCATCGCGACGACATTGGCCGCTAGGCGTGGATCGTCTGGGCATCTTCGCACCGCCTCACGTGCGTGTGTGAGGGCCTCGGGTCGTTGCCCCAGCTCCCAGAGTGAGACTGCCAGTAGATCGACAGCTCGATCGCGAGAGGCTGGATCGGTGGCGTGTGTGCCTGTGGCAGTCGCTGCGATGGCTCGGCGAGCGTGGCTCTCTGTGTCTTTCCACTCCCGAGCAAAATAGGATTGGAGCGCCAACTGCTCGTGGGCATCTGGCTCGTCTGGGGCCTCACGGGCTGCGGCCACGAGCTGGCCCACGTCGCTGGTCAACCGAGCCAGAGCCCGACGAGCATAGGCCCGCTCGGTGACTGTGCCGCCGGCCATGGTGAGATATTCGGTGAACACGGTGACGGCCTCGGGCATCGCGGCGTAGTCGAGCTCGCGAGCCAGATACCACCGAGCCCGAGCGTCGGTCGGGGCCTCGGCCACCGCCACCCGCAGGAGCGAGAGGTCTGTGGAGTGGCGCTTGCCAGCGTCCCTGAAATGGTGGATTTCCATCCCCTCGGCGATCGCCTGTCGCTTGGGGGCGGCCCACGAGATGAGGCCCTCGTGGGTCGCAGCACTCCAGCGGAATCCGCTGCGAGCGTGAACACGATCGCAATAGAACACGCAGCCCTCCCGGCCATCCTCCCGCCAGCTCCAGACGTAGCGGTAGGCGAGACTGTTGACCCCGTCCACCCACGCCCGCTCGATGGCCTCACGCCAGCCGGGGAGGATACGCTCGTCCAGATCCAGACGCACCGCTACATCCAGATCGCTAGGGAGATGGTGGAGCGATAGATTGTGGGCATCGTCCCACCTCCATGGCACGACGTTGCCTGTGGCGACGGTGACGCCAGACGCCAAGAGAATGCCGACGGTGTCGTCTGTGCTGCCGGTATCGGTGACGACTCGCACGTCAGCATCTGCGCAGCTCTCGGCCCATGCCTGGGCGTGCTTGGCTTCGTTCTTCGACAGAGCATAGACGCCGATCCTGAGCCTCATGTGAGCACCGCCGCCTGACGTAGGCCATCGTTGATCCAGTCCACGCTGCGACGGCGATCGGTGGCAAACTGCACGACCGCAGCCTTCACCTGAGCATTGTCGCAATCGTCGGCCAAGATCGCTGGCACATGGGCCACTAGGCACAGATCTGCCAAGGCCCCGGCGAATGAGTGATCGCCATCCACATGGGCAAAATCCGCAGGGGGCAGGCTTTTGACAGCGTGACTATCCACGATGATGAGGCTGGCGTCGATCGCCAAGCGGTCCACGACGCTCTGCCAGTGTGCCAGGCACTCAAGGCTATCGGCGTCCATTGCGCCATCAATGCACAGGTAGCGAGCGTCTGGGGCCACTGTCGCGAAACACGCCAGGCTGTACCCGCAGCGAGTGCCGATCTCGATCACCCTGCGAGGCTTGAGGTCGGCGACGATCGCGGCCTTATGGAAATAATGATTTTCGACTCGCTCGTCCAATGCGAACCAGTCATGCGGACGCCAGCAGTCCACGAGCGTCTGGCAGATCTTGGCTCGCAGTGTGGATTTCATAGAGCATCGCCCAAACGTCGACTTGGCTGATCTCGACAGTCCACGCCTCGGCATCCCGAACGCCGAAGCTGACGACCACACGATCACCCGAGACCGCGAGACCGGATGCAAACTCGATCGCCTGCTTTTCTTTGAACGAAAACAGGGGCGACATCTTTCGCAGCGTCAGGCTATTGTCGACCCAGATGAGGCGATGCTCGTAGGCCCTCTGGCCGTGTAGATGGGCCACCTCGTGGATGCACCCCAGATACCCGCCATGGAATGGCACAAGCTGACTGCCACCCCGAAACCCCTTGGCAATCGTTGGCGAGGCTGCCCCCCTAATTAGCTGCCACGACCCATCGGGCATCGGGTCAATCGACACAGTGCGGCCTGCGTGGCAACAGGAATAGAGCCAGCCTCCACGGCCCTCAATGGGCATCCAGTTTTTCTCATGCTCCTGCTCCCCGAGACCGTCTGCGATCTCAAGGTTTGAGAGCGCTGCCGTCTCTACATCTAGGTCTGCCGTGCCAATGCGACATCTGCCATCGAATCCGCTTGCGTTACGCACAGTGGCAGATACGCCGAGCTGGTCGCCTGTGCGACGCAGCCGACAGTCTTCGAGGCCCCAGACTGGGTATCCCGATTGTGGGTACGTCGGGCCTGTGATGATGCGAGCGTCGAGAATGTCTAGGTCGCTCGACAGTCGGACGAGGATGTTCTTTGTCTTGATGACGCCGCCGTCGGTGGCAGGCATCTCGTATCGGCCTTGAATGATGGAGTAGTTGCTCGATCGCACGATCGCAAGGAACCCGCCGCCGTGCGAGATGATCGCTGGGTTGAACAGGCTCCACCCATCGCCTGCGGCCTCGATGTCGAATCGGCGAAACGTGACGCCGGCCAGCTCGTCGAGCGTGGATGTGTAGTACGTGCGATTGGTGCGGGCCGTATCCTCGACGCCATCGGGTAGGGAGTCCATCGAGAGAATCCGATCGCAGGCACGCCTGCCTGTTGCAAATTCGCCGACGTAGTAGGAGTGGATCGCCAGCGATTGGAGGTGGGAGAGCATGGGCTAGACAGGATCGGTGAGCGGCGAGGTTGGAGGAGAAAAGGCTCCCGTATAGACCCCAAAACCCTTGACGATGCGGATTTCGTCAAGGTAACCGCTGAAGAACCAACCGAAGCCAGGAGCACCGCCGAACGTGACGTCTGGGCTGACGACGTTATAGTTTTGGGCTGCGGAGCCTATCGGATTCATCGCTACCCCGTCAATCCAACCATAGTCTGTTCCTGCGACTCGAACGAGCGCGAAGTGATACCACACGCCCGTTGTGAGTGCCTGCCCGACGAGCCCTTCGGAGTAGCAGTTGTTTACATTCGGAACGCCCGACGGGTCGAGGTAGAACAGGAGGCCGCCTTGTCCGCTCTGCGGAGCACCCGCCGTAAATACTCCTTGATACGAGCCGAGCGAATTGAGCATTAGGAAGAACTCGACCGTGAAGTCGGCGTCCCAGTCGCTGTCGTCCATTGTCGCTTCAAGATAGCCAGAGGAGCCGTCGAACGATGCCGAAGCACCCCCGAACTTCGACTGGGTAACGCTTGTCGTAGCGCTGCCGCCGACAGTGATCGAGCGAGCGTAAGTCGAGGAGTCCGTGAACGAAACACCTCCATCGCTGCCGTCGCAGTGCAGGAGAAGGGCGGCTGCTACCGGTGGTATGACTTCGACGTTCGTCACCTCGGCGAACCATTTCGTTTCAGTCGCCGAGTACGTTGCCCGAACAAACGTCCGGTAGTTCGTCGCATCGTTGATCGAGCCAGACACGATCGCGAACTCCGTGCCAAGCGTCACAGCCTCGGCAGCGGTGCGAGTGATTCTCCAGAGAATCTGCTGGCCGTCTGTGTGAGTGCCTGTGGGGTTGGCGACTACGCCCGTGCCATTGAATGTGATGTCATAGACATTGCCACCCAGCGCGAGATTTGTGGGCTGGTCGCCGCTGCCCGTCCCAACAGCGATGACGACAGGCGTGCCACTACCAGCCGGCCCCGTAGGGCCGGCGATTCCGCTCCCAACCAAGTCCCAAGCGTAGCCGGTCCATCGGTAGGTGCGGCCACCCGTAGTGGTTTGATCGTCAATCGCTGGAGAGCCGGGGAATGTGAGTGCCATCGTTGAAGTCCGTTCTAGTGTGCGTAGTCGTTGAAAATGTATTGCCAGTTTGTGCCGTCAAAAATCAGCGTCGCGTTGCCGCGAAACGTGCCAGAGAATCCGCTCTCGATTGTCACGACGCCAGTCGCGGTTGTGGTCTTGACGTTGAGCACCTTGGTCCAGTCGGTGGTGGTATTTTTGATGACCAGATCAAAACCATTGGAGATGCCAGTGGGTAGCGTCACATCTCGATCCACTCCATCTGGGTCGATCCACTGATAGAGATCACTGACGCTCGTCAGCACGACTGTGCCTGTGGCGGTGGTGAGCGAGATGCCACCGCGATACGCACCGCCTGCGCCCGTGGGACCTGTAGGTCCTCCACTAGGGCCGGTGACTCCCTGCTCACCTTGCACTCCCACCTCGACCCACACGCCAGCGTAGCGAAGGTAGTAGCGCCCGCTTGAGTCATCGAGCCAGAGAGCGCCATCGAGGATCGCAGCCGGAGCTGTTGGCCCAGTCGCGTAGAATTCTTGATTGCCTGTGTTGCCCGTTGGGCCTGTGTCTCCGAAACCGTTAGCGCCCGTACTGCCCGTTGGTCCGGTCACGGTGGACGCTGGGCCTGTGTCTCCGTAGCCCGCAGGGCCGGTCCTGCCCGTGGGACCCGTGATAAAAGAAGGTGGGCCGGTCATTCCCGTGCTGCCAGTCGGGCCAGATGGTCCGCTGGAGACATCAATACCCGCTCCCCATCCGGTCACGGCGTCTTTCGGCCCGTACAAATACTTGCCAGTGGTGTCGAGATACAGATCACCAACGCCACCCATGATGCCTGTCGGCGCGCCGCTGCCGGCGAGAACTGGTGAGCCACCTGTGGGTAGAGAAAAAAACGGCATCTAGATCACGCCCCTGGCTGCCAGCCGAACTCAATCCACACGCCGGAGTAGCGGATGTAATATTTCCCAGTCTCTGTGTCGATCCACGCCTCGCCGTCGTTGGCAGGCTCTGGGGCAGTCACACCAGTCGCGTAGACCTGACCGATCCCGACTGCGCCCGTCGGTCCTGTCACTGTAGATTGTGCGCCTGTGTCACCCGTAGGGCCTGCGATCGTTGAAGCCTCGCCCGTGGGACCAGTCACATTCGATGCGTCACCCGTGGGACCAGTGATCGAATCGCCTGACGCGCCGGTCGGGCCTGTGATTGTGGACGCCTCGCCCGTGGGGCCGGTGACAAATGAGTCTGCTCCAGTGGGACCGACGTCACCTGTCGGGCCGGCCACAGTCGACGCATCCCCCGTTGGGCCAGCCACATCAGACACAGGACCAGTTGCGCCAACGCCACCCGCAGGGCCGGTGACAGTCGAGCTGGCCCCCGTCGGGCCTGCCACTCCAGCCGATGCGAAGTAGGTTCCGATCTGTGAAATCGCGACACGTTTTGTGGACGAGTTGCTTGAGACGATCAGTAGGTCAGTCCCGGTGACGCCCGTGATGGCCGGTAGCTCGGAGACTCTTGTTTGTGTGGGCATTAGTCAACCGCCAATGGGACTACGATCTCATCTCCGGCCTCGGTCACGATGTACGCTATGTCGCGATCTGTCTGCTGCGTGTGGATTCTCACCATCGCTTGGAATGCATCGGCGAACCGATACGGCGCCACGCCCCGAGGGCTCGACACCTCGTAGAACGTAGCCACATCTCCGAGCGTCTCGACAATCACATCGCCTCGCACAGGCAGCCCGTAGGGCAGCTCACTGGTCGAGAGAATGTAGTCACGACTCTCCCAGAGTTCCTGCACGCCACTCTGGCTCTGGCTCTCAAAACTAGACGCACCGATCGTGGCTGTGATCGTGGCCGTGTTAGCGCCACGCTTGTACGCACAGAGCGTGCCGGCAGACGCCTTGAGCTGGCCGGCCAGCCACGCCGCACCAGTTCTAAGCACATCTGCCATCGTAACTCCACAGACCCACACAGCTCTCGCGCCGCGCAAAAGTGCAGCGACGCGAGAGCATGCGGATTAATCAGGCCCCTGCGTTGAGCAGAATGTCCACGACCAAATCACCACTGGCAGCCGCAGCAACAGCGAAGCCGGCAACCACTCCAGTGCTGTTGTCGCAGGCCACGTTGGCAGTCGCGTGGTAGTACATCTTCTGCCCCTGCGTCACGGCAAAGCCGGACACCTTGGCAAATCGAAACACGCCTTCGACCGACACTTGACCCAAGGCCGAAGCTGCGATCGGACGAGTCGCGACACCCAGCAGCGGCCCCATGACCACCACATCACCAACAGCCACAGCACCAGATGGCGTGTGGTTAATATTGTCGCCGTCTTGGAGATAGTAAGCAGAACCCATTTTGAAATCCTTTGAAAAAGTGTTGAAAGAAAAAGTATGCAAAAAATCCTACCGCCGACAGCTTGAGCACTGTCGGCGGTAGTGAAACAACTAGGAGACCCGCATGCCGTAGCAGCTCTTGCTCTCGGCCTTGGCACAGCCAAAGTCGAAGAAGCCACGCATCTGGATGCCGAGCACGTTGAAATCGGCGTTGGCCGTTTCGACCGTCGGGCTGCGCTGGCCGTTGAGGAAAGCCACCTCCATTGCTGGCAGATCCATCGGATCAGCAGCGAGCCACCAGGTTGTGGCGCTCGTCAGGTAAGACGAGCTCACAACACGGTAGCGACCAGCCAGCACGTTCTGTGCAGGGCCAGCCGTGGTGTTGCCGCTGATCAACAGGCTCGACCCCATGATCTCTGCGGCTGCGATCTCAAGATCGACAGGGCAGAGGATGAGGCTCGGAGCGATCGCCAACGGATTGCCGTCGGTGTCGGTCAGCTTTCGGAAACCCTTCACGGCGAGCTTCAGGCCAGCCAACGCCAGAGCGTTGCCTGCACCTGGGGTCGGCTGCGAGTAGTAGGAGTCGTTAGACGCCTCGAAAGCAGCCCAGAACACCTTGTTGAGCTTGATGGCAGCGCCACGACCGATCCGCGATGGGATGGCCGAGAGAGCACCAAGATCGTCGTTCACAAGGTCATTCCGTGTGATGGAGCTCATGATGCCGTAGGTGTCAGCCGAGAGCGTTCGCTTCTCGTCCGATGCTGCAGCGCTCTTCAACTCACCACCAGGGGCGACCTTGTCAAACTCGAAACCACCGTTCAAGCGGTAGCTGGTGACCGACTTAAAATCGTTCACGCTGCGCACGCTGCTGAGTTGGTCCCACGTCGCTTCGACGGCGTTGAACCCGTTGAGCAAGAACTTGCCGTAGGTCGCCGACAGGATGTCGGAGATGGCATTGGTGCTCCAAGCCGCCTGCATGACGGGGCGAAGATTCGCACCGTTCAAACGGGTCGATCCGGTGTAACCTTGAGCCTGAGCAGCCTGCACCAACACCTCTCCGAGGGAGGTGTGTCGGTAGTCACGAGCAGCAGCTTCGAGCGTCTGCACGTCGAAATGCTTCTCGATGTTTGGCAGATTGCATTGCATCGCAAATGCTGCCTCGATGATCTTTCCCGTCGGCACGGCTGGCGTGGCAACGTGGATAGCAGGAGTGACCCGCTCGTCGCGAGTAGCGATGATCTTTTCCATTTTCTCGACTTTCTTTGTGAGTTCCTCGATCAACTTGGTCGAGTCGGAAACAGTTCCCGCCTCGATTGTTTCAGCGATGGGCTCTACGGCGACGACCGCCGTAGCTTCCGTAGAGGCCAAAACCTCTTCGGGCATTTCGTTGGCTTCCGCCATAAAAATCTCCTCCGCATCTGCGGCGATTGATACCGACGTTGCGTCATCGGCTCCCAGGGTGACAAAGGAAACCTCTCGCAACTTGGAGGCTTTCACGATTCTGATTGGTCCGTTAAACAC
>Ga0194035_1001105_pt1 | contig 14589 bp, 16 predicted proteins | sample JunL2320m_MetaG_FD_148680 | JGI IMG/M metagenome (GOLD analysis project Ga0194035, IMG submission 148680) | Anoxic zone freshwater microbial communities from boreal shield lake in IISD Experimental Lakes Area, Ontario, Canada - Jun2016-L239-20m | ecosystem: Environmental > Aquatic > Freshwater >...
CTGGAATAGTTAATGACCTCTGAATTTTTAAATGTGCAATTGGCTTTTATTGGTGGCGGTAATATGGCCAGCGCCATGATCAAGGGTCTTATTGCACGCAACCTCAATCCACAACACATTCATGTGGTGGAACCTTTGCAAGAAGCGCGTGCACGGTTATCTCAAATGGGCGTGGTCGTTCATGACCGTGCCAACGAAAGTTTAAAAAATACAAGCTTGGTCGTTTGGGCCGTCAAGCCTCAAATGTTTCGTGCAGCTGCAGCGCCTTGCGCAGCGTTAACACGAAATGTTTTGCATCTGAGTGTGGCCGCTGGCATTCGAAGCGAGAGCATCGCTAATTGGCTGGATACTGAACGTATTGTTCGTGCAATGCCCAATACGCCTGCTTTGGTTTCGTTGGGACAAACGGGTTTGTTTGCGCGATCAGCCGTGAGTACACAAGACCGCAGTTTGATTGAAGCATTGATTGCCACAACCGGACAATTTCTTTGGGTGGATGAAGAATCCAAACTCGATGCGGTAACCGCGCTTTCGGGTTCGGGGCCCGCTTATGTGTTTTATTTTTTAGAAGCGATGATTGAAGCGGGCACACAGTTAGGTCTGTCGTCTGAGCAATCGCGGCAATTGGCCATTGGCACGTTTGTGGGTGCGTCTGAGTTGGCGCGAGCCAGCAACGAGTCCCCTGCTGTTTTGCGCGAAAGAGTCACATCCAAAGGTGGCACAACACATGCCGCTTTGAGCGTGCTGCAAGAACATCATTTGGGTGAACTATTTGAAAAGGCAATTGTGGCGGCAAGTCATCGAGCGCAGCAATTAGGTGAAGAGTTTGGCAAATGAATCGCATTTTGACGAGTTTTGATTCTTTTGAAGAGTCGTGCGACAATGTATCAAATTCAACTTTCTATAGGAATCAATCGATGTTTAAATTATTTATTGCCATTTGCGCTACTTTAGTGATGGCTTTGCCGATGTTAAGCACCGCTCAAAGCACACCCACTCCAACCACTCAAGCAGCACCTGCGACAACGCCTGCCGCTGAGCCTGCAGCAATGTCAGACAAGAAGCCCAAAGCAGCCAAGAAAGCCAAAAAGAAAAAATCAAAGAAGGCTAAAAAAGTAAAATCTTGATTGATTTTTAAATTTATAAAACCACTTATTAAAGTGGTTTTTTTTCGTGCGCATTTTTTATTGAAATGCAAAACCCACAACAACACCTGCAAATAATGTGGCGCACAACCAATGATTTTGTCTAAAGGCTTTGAAACAGTTGTCTCGATTGCGGTATTTAATTAATTGGAAATGCCAGATTACTTGTAAAAAGGCCAATGTGCATGCAACATAAACAGGCCATCCGAGTTGATACGGCATGACTAAGGCCATCCAACTGATTAAAAATAAAACATAAAACAAGACAATCGCTTTGACCTCGTGATGAGCTAATGTGATGGCCGATGTTTGTATCCCGATTTGCAAATCATCATCGCGATCGACCATTGCATATTCGGTGTCATAGGCCAATACCCAAAACAAATTACTGAACAACATCAACCAAGCTTGTAATTCAACTGCATCCCACACACCTACCAAACTTAAATCACCACCGCGAACAGCAGAAAAAGCCATGGGGATACCAAAGCTAAAAGCAATACCCAACACGGCTTGAGGCATGGCAACAAATCGTTTCGCATAAGGGTATGCAATGGTGATGACCACTGCTGCGAACGACCAAACAACGGTGACTGCGTTGGTAGTGAGCACCAATGCAAATGCACACAGTGCCAATAATGCGCCGAATTGAAGTGCTTGTCGAACGCTGAGTTGTCCGCTGGTAACGGGTCTTTGTGCAGTGCGTTTGACGTGTTTGTCAAACTCGCGATCGGCCACATCATTGATGCAACATCCCGCGCTGCGCATCAATATGGTTCCGAGCACAAACACCAATAACAAGTGCCAACTAGGCGAACCCTTGGACGCAATCCATAAAGCAGTGAGTGATGGCCACAGCAGCAGCAGCCAACCCGCAGGTCTGTCCCAACGAATGAGATTTAAATAAAGTTGCAAGCGCGAGGCCGTGGTGTTAGGTTCTGTCACGATCATCCAATAAAAATTAAGACAAGCGATGAACACCAGGCAAATCACACGCATAAATGGAATTGCGCAAAGCAGCTATGGCTTCGTAACGGGTAAAACTTTTTCGCCAAGCCAATACAACCCGACGCGTGGGCGGCGCATCGGTACCATCCACAATGGGCAAGTAGCGAATATAACTATCAGCACTTTTTTTGCGATGGGTTTGAGACTCTAAAGCTTCTTTGGGCACAGATAGGCGCGGCACTAATGTGACGCCCATGCCTGCTGCGACCATGTGTTTGATAGTTTCTAAAGATGAGCCTTCAAAACTTTTTCGAATGCCTTCTGCGTTGCTAGAAAAACGCGCAAATTCTGGACACACTTCGAGCACGTGATCGCGAAAGCAATGTCCATTACCCAATAACAACATGGTTTCGGATTTGAGTTGTTGTGCGGTGAGCGATGAATGTGATACCAACGGATGATTGCTGGGTAAGGCCGCCATGAATGGTTCGTCGTACAAAGCCGCAACCGCCAAACCTGTATCGGGAAAAGGCTCGGCCATGATGGCGCAATCGATTTCTCCAGTGCGCAACATCTCGAGCAATCGAACAGTGAAATTTTCTTGCAACATGAGCGGCATCTGCGGAGATTTTTCGATTGCGTATCGCACGAGCTCGGGCAGTAAATAAGGCGCGATGGTGTAAATAACGCCTAATTTGAGCGGGCCTGCGAGTGGGTCTTTGCCACGCTTGGCAATTTCTTTGATGAGACTGGCTTGCTCAATCACGCTTTGCGCTTGACGAATGATTTCTTCACCCAAAGGTGTAACGGTGACTTCGTTGGCGTTACGCTCAAAAATTTTGACTTCTAATTCGTCTTCTAATTTTTTGATGGCAACCGACAGCGTGGGTTGCGATACAAAACAAGCGTCGGCCGCACGTCCGAAATGTTTTCCGCGAGCAACGGCAACTATGTATTTGAGTTCGGTCAGTGTCATTGTTGAAGTTTACGCTTTTAAGTAGTCAGATTTTCCACCGAGCCATCGGTTGATATGCTGTGTGGCCATATCTGAATATTGATCGAGCATCACGGGGGCCAAGGCTCGCGCCCAATCGAGCAAATCCAAATCGACGGCAAGATCTGCAAACCGCAACATCGCCGCACCCGACTGCCGCGCACCCAAAAATTCACCAGGGCCGCGAATCTCTAAATCTCTGCGTGCAATTTCAAATCCATCGTTGGTTTGCGCCATCGCACGCAAACGATCGCGCGCGGTTTCACTCAATCGACCATGCTCTGCCGTGGAGTACAACAAAATGCACGCCGATGCTGTGGCACCCCTGCCCACGCGACCGCGCAGTTGATGCAGTTGACTCAAACCAAATCTTTCTGCGTGTTCAATCACCATCAATGATGCATTGGGCACATCCACTCCCACTTCGATGACTGTTGTGCTCACCAGCAGGCCCATTTGCCTTGATGTGAACAACGACATGACGGCTTTTTTTTCTGCAACAGGCATGCGCGAATGCAACAAGCCCACCATCACACCGGGCAATGATTGCGTTAAGTCTTCGTGCGTTTGTGTGGCATTGGTGAGGTCGAGTGCATCGCTCTCTTCAATCAAAGGACAAACCCAATAGACTTGTCGGCCCTCATTGAGTTGCGCACGAATGCGCTCAATCACTTCATCACGCCTAGCATCGGACACCACTTTGGTGACAACGGGTGTTCGACCAGGTGGAAATTCATCGATAGTTGATACATCGAGGTCGGCGTAATAACTCATGGCCAAGGTTCTTGGAATCGGTGTGGCACTCATCATCAACAAATGTGGTTCTTGTGCTTGAGCGTTTTTGTCGCTGATTAATTTTTGTCTCAAGGCCAAACGCTGCGCCACGCCAAAGCGATGTTGTTCATCGATGATGGCCAATCCAAGCGCATGAAAATGCACGTGTTGTTGAATGACCGCATGCGTGCCCACCACCAATGCGGCTTGTCCATTGGCAATAACTTCCAACATAGCGTCCCGCTCTTTTTTCTTTTGACTGCCAGTGAGCCATGCCACACGCAATCCGCGTGGCGACAAGATGGGCTCTAACCAATCGGTGAGCTTTCGAAAATGTTGTTCTGCCAAAATTTCTGTGGGTGCCATGAGTGCGCATTGCCATCCTGCATCAATGGCTTGAACCGCGGCAATCGCCGCAACTACGGTTTTGCCAGAACCCACGTCGCCTTGCAACAAACGATGCATCGGAATTTGTGTTGATAAATCTTTTTGTATTTCTTGCATGACGCGTTGTTGTGCAGGGGTCAATGCAAAAGGCAACACCGCCATCAATTGTTCAACCAATTGAGTGGATTGCGCATTAGGCGTGAGAGGTGGCGCGCGCAACAATGCGCGTTCGCGTTTGGATTGCAATTGAGAGAGTTGTTGGGCCAACAATTCTTCGGCTTTGAGTCGTTGCCATGCGGGATGCGTTTTGTCATCGAGTTGCGCCATCGACACATCAACCGATGGATGATGCAAAAAAACGAGTGCATCTTGCAAACGCCATGTGTGGAGTGGCCAATTAGGTTGTGGAATTGTTTCTGTGAACAAACCAGTTTTGATGGCGCGCGCTAATCCACCTTGTACGGCTTTTCGAATATACGCTTGCGGCAATAAAACGGTTGTAGGGTACACGGGCGTCAGCGCAGTTGCAAGTGCACCACCTGCGCCCTGCACTGTTGGATGCATCATGGTTTTGCCCATCAATGCGCCGCGAACCTCACCCCGCAAACGCACTTTACGCCCTACTTCCAATGCCTTTTGCATATTGGGATAAAAATTAAAAAATCGCAAACTGCATGTATCGGTACCGTCATCGACCACCGCTAACAATTGGCGACGCGGCTTGAACACCACTTGACAAGATTTGACCGTGGCTTCAATTTGCACGGTGTCGCCATCGCGCGCATCGCGCAAAGCAACAATCGATGTTTCGTCTTCATAACGAAAAGGCAAATGCAATGCCATATCCACATCGCGCACCAATCCCATTTTGCGCAAGGCTTTTTGGGGGGCTGATAGAGGTTTATTGTCGGTCATTGCCAATGTTGCAAAGAGTGATTTAGAAAATGTAACAATATACACATATTCACTTGGAACGGGTCTGTCAAGCCCTCAAGCATCATGTCACATCGATCGTCAGTCACTACAAGCTACACCCTGAGTGATTTTGATTTCGATCTACCCCTACACCTGATTGCCCAACACCCAAGCGACGTGCGAAGCGCGTCTCGTTTTCTTGATGGTACAAGTTCTTTGCCCGTCGATCGAATATTTAACAGTTTGCCTTCTTTGCTTCAAGCGGGAGATTTGTTGGTGTTCAACGACACGCAAGTTGTCAAAGCGAGACTATTTGGACAAAAACCAACGGGCGGTCAACTGGAGTTGTTGATTGAGCGCGTATTGCCCGCCTCCACCTCAGGGCCTGCGCATCAAGTCGTGGCTCACATGAAGGTGAGTAAAAAACCATCTTTCGGTACGGTGCTGGCCATGGCGGGCGGATCTTCGCAAGGTGGATTTGAGGCCGCATTACTTGGCCGATGGCCCGATGCGCAAGGCGCTTTGTTTTTATTGGCCTTTAGTGATGAGCCTTTTGCCTTGATGCAACAACACGGTCATGTGCCACTACCACCGTATATTGAACACAGCGATCAGCAAGAAGACGAGTCGCGATATCAAACTGTTTTTGCAAAACATCCAGGTGCAGTTGCCGCACCCACTGCAGCTTTGCATTTTGATTGGCCTTTGATGGATGAATTGAAGTCTAAAGGAATCGAGACCGTGCACGTGACCTTGCATGTGGGCGCGGGCACGTTTCAACCCGTCAAAACTAACGACATCTCACAACACACCATTCACAGCGAGTGGTACAGCATTCCATCGAACGCCTTGCAAGCCATTCAAGCTTGCCAACAACGTGGGGGGCGTGTTGTAGCAGTTGGTACCACCACCGTCCGCACTTTGGAGTCGTGGGCGCAAACGCAACAAACCGAAGGCGATACCGCTATTTTTATAACGCCTGGCTTTCAATTTCAAGTGATTGATATGTTGATTACCAATTTTCATTTGCCCAAATCGACATTGCTGATGCTAGTGAGTGCATTTGCAGGCTTTGATCACATGCATGCGTTGTATCAACATGCAATCAAAAATGCCTATCGATTTTTTAGTTATGGCGACGCCATGCTACTTCAGAGAAAGAAAGATCATGCTTGAATTTCAAGTTTTAAAAACAGATGGCCATGCAAGACGGGGCCGATTAAAACTCAACCACGGCGTGGTTGAAACGCCTATCTTTATGCCCGTGGGTACTTATGGCACGGTGAAAGGCGTGATGCCGCGCAGCTTAGAAGAGATGAATGCGCAAATTATTTTGGGCAACACATTTCATTTGTGGATGCGCCCGGGTCTTGATATTTTAAAAAGCTTTGGCGGCCTGCACGGTTTTGAGCAATGGCACAAACCGATTCTGACCGACAGCGGCGGCTTTCAAGTGTGGAGTTTGGGGGCCATGCGCAAAATCACCGAAGAAGGTGTGCGCTTTGCTTCGCCAGTTAATGGCGACAAGCTTTTTTTAACCCCCGAAGTGAGTATGCAAATTCAAACCATACTTAACAGTGACATCGTTATGCAGTTTGATGAATGCACGCCCTACGAAACCCAAGGCGTTCTGATTACCGAAAAAGAAGCGCTCGCATCGATGTCATTGAGTTTGCGTTGGGCCGAGCGTTGCCGCACAGAATTTGAAAAATTAAACAATCCCAATGCCTTATTTGGCATTGTGCAAGGCGGTATGTTTGAACCATTGCGCGAGGCTTCCATTGATGCATTGGTAAATATGAATTTACCAGGCTACGCCGTGGGAGGTGTGAGCGTTGGCGAGCCTAAAGAAGAGATGATGCGCATCATGGCGCACACGCCGCATCGCTTGCCAGCCAACAAGCCTCGCTACTTAATGGGCGTGGGCACGCCTGAAGATTTGGTGGCAGGTGTGTCGCATGGTGTTGATATGTTTGATTGCGTGATGCCCACGCGCAATGCCCGCAACGGTCATTTGTTCACGCGATTTGGTGATTTGAAAATTCGCAATGCCAAACACAAAACCGATCATGCGCCATTGGATGAAACTTGTACTTGTTACACCTGCAAAGGTTTTAAACGAGACGACGGTACGGTGAGTGGTGGCTTTAGTCGCGCGTATTTGCATCATTTAGATCGATGCGGCGAGATGCTTGGGCCCATGCTGGCCACGGTGCACAACTTGCATTACTACCTCAACTTAATGCAAGAGATCAGAGATGCATTGGATACCCATCAATTGCAACAATGGACACAAATTTTTGCACGCGATCGTGCACGCGGCGTTTGAGCAATTAACTCAACACGCGCCATGCTTTGCTAAAAAAATCTACACTGCCAAAGTTACCTGACTTTAAACTGATGTGCAAACCTTGCGACGCACTGAAAGACGAGTGCGCATAACACCACGGCACACCAGGATCAATTTGCGGGCCGATTTGCAACTGAGTTACTTGCAATGCTTGGACGCATGAACCCGATGTTTCGCCACCTGCAACCAACAATTGAGAAACACCCAATCGCACCAAACCTTGCGTCAATTGAGCCAATGTCTGCTCGATCATGACACCCGACGCTTCAACGCCCCAACGCTTTTGAACGTCTTGCACACGCGCCGGATCTGCTGTTGAATAAATCAAAACCGCTTGTTTTGAAACCAAGAGTTGTGCCCATTGCAATGCTTTTTCAATTTGCGCTTGCTTAGCTTGCTCGGTGTCCAGTTGCATCACGTCAATTTCATATACAGGTTGTCCGCTTTGTTTGAAATGCGCGACTTGCGCTTGCGTAGCCTGCGAACAACTCCCCGACACAATCGCTTGAAAACCTTTGGCGGATGGCAACAAACTCGATTTCGCGTTGGGCGTTAAATGCCAATTGGCAGGCAATCCAATGGCTACACCCGAGCCTGCAGTTACCAAGGGTCTATTTTTTAAAGCGGGACCTAATCGAATCAAATCATCGTTGCTAAGCGCATCCACAACTGCGATTTGAACGCCTTGTGTTTTTAGTTCATTGATACATTGGGTAATCGCAGCACTTCCTTTAGCAATGACCTTATAGGAAATCAATCCAACTTTTTTTTGTGATTGCGCTTGCAGAACACGAACCAAATTAGAGTCGCGCATTGGTGTGAGCGGGTGATCTTTCATGCCGCTTTCGCCAAGCAACACATCGCCCACAAATAAATAACCGTTGCATACCGTGCGATGGTTGTCGGGAAACGCAGGCGTGGCAATGGTGAAGTCGGTGTTGAGTGCGTCCATCAATGCGTCGGTAACGGGTCCGATGTTGCCACGTGTATTGCCCTCATACCAACTATCAAACGTGGAGCAATATTTAAAATAAATTTGTTGTGCGCCTTGCGCTTGCAACCATTTCAAAGCATGCAGTGATTGCTCAATAGCAAGGTCGGGCTTGATGGTGCGTGATTTAAGCGCGACCACTACCGCATCGACATCTGATCGCAAAGGTTCACGGGGAACACCGATGGTCTGCACCACGCGCATACCTGCGCGCACCAAATTGTTGGCCAAGTCGGTCGCGCCTGTGAAGTCATCTGCAATGCATCCCAAAATAATCTTGGGCATATCAATTTTCTTTTGTAGTAAACATACCTGCGCGCACCAAATTGTTGGCCAAGTCGGTCGCGCCTGTGAAGTCATCTGCAATGCATCCCAAAATAATCTTGGGCATATCAATTTTCTTTTGTAGTAAAAACGGTGAGCACACCTGTATAGCCATACAAATTGCGATGCGCAATTTCTCCGCTGGCAAAAAACCCAACCAAAGGCAGATCACCCAAAGCGCGACGCAACAATTGAAGCTCAGCACTGGGTCCACCAAAATGGGGACCACCGCGGCCAGAGCAACTGACATAAATAGCACCCGCCATTCTTCGGGCGGGATGAGGCGCTGAAAAATCTTGATCCGACAATTGCATCGCAACTTCTTGTGTGATGTCTTCAGGCTCTAAGGCTTCCCGAATTTCGGAACCGATGCGTAACAAATCTGCACGCGCAGCAGCTGCATCGCGCTGACAAAAGGTTAGTTGCATACCCACTTCAACCGAGTGCGCAACGGCAACGCCGTGTTGTTGTGGATCTAAACCAATGATGTGACGTACCATCACTTCTTCTTCAAACTCGCCCGTGCGTTTGATCGAGGACTGATTGTGTGATGACAAACCCACCAATGTTGAACGTACTTGAGGAATTGCTTTTAAGGGTTCATCCAATGACACGCCCAATTCTGCCATCAATACATACAAGGCCGGAAAGTCGTTGAGTTTTAAAACCAAATGACCTTGCGCCTCGGTGACGGTATGCGTGTAAGGGTTCATCCAATGACACGCCCAATTCTGCCATCAATACATACAAGGCCGGAAAGTCGTTGAGTTTTAAAACCAAATGACCTTGCGCCTCGGTGACGGTATGCGTGATTCCAACTGGCTGACAACCTTGCGTCACGCGAGAAACCATTGCCACATCCGAGCTAAAAGCAACGCCGCTGAGTCCGCCTTCAAATACACCGCTGACTTGCGTGTTGGGCACATCGCTTCCGTGTGCATTGACAGAAAACTGAATGGTTTGATGACGACTCGATGCGAGTCCACCAAACACATAACCTTGTGTCGTGAGATCGGCCACGTCTTCAATGAGTTCTGAAATTTGCGGCGTTTGTGCGTCTGCATGAATCAATGCGGTTTGAGCAACAAAGTCTGGCGGCCCCGCTTGGCCCAAGGGTGACAAGCCATTGAACACTTGAAATTGATCGACAGGCAAATCACACAGCATTAAAACCAATGCAGGCTCATCAAAGTATTCAACATTATTGGATGACACGCCCACACCCACCGTACCACTCCAATGTGAAATGTTGCTTAATTCATCGCGCAAATGATCAAAGATGCTTTGTGCCTGATTGGCATAATGGTCAGTGATATACAAAATACCCAATGTTGGCTGCGAAGCATATTCGGGTAGGGCCATTTGAGCGCGAACCTGCGCCAGCACCAATCCCGCAGCCATTTGCCATTGCGGATGCGTTGCATGACCGTAGGGAAACAATTTCATGGTTTACGAATACTTTTACCCGCTTGCTTTTTGGGATTGACAGCGGGTCTTTTATTTGATTTTTCTTTTTGCGTGTTTGCTTTGACTGCAGATGCTGAGGCACTGGCGTGCGCTTGCAAATCCTGAACCGTTTTTTCTGCAATTTGTGTGAATTGTTGCGTGAGTGAACCCCACCAAGCCATGGGATCAACAGCAGGCGTTTCTTCATTGGTTGGGGTCTTTGTCGCCTTTGTATCGGGAGTTTTGAATTGCAAAGACTGAGACAGTTGTTCTGCGCTCAGATTCATTCCTTGCAATGTAGAGAGCGTCATTCGCTGTACTTCCATCGCTTGAATCGTTGCACTCAAAGCTTTTGAGTTTTGCTCAAGCCAAAATTGAACCGCTTTGAGCTCTTGAATTTTCTTTTCAATTTCTTTGGGATCGAGTGAGGGCGTAACCCAACTCGACATCGGAATGGGTGTGGATCCTTGTGTTGATAGTTGTTTTAAAAAATCAAAACCAGGAATCATTTTTTGAAAATCAAATGCAGGCGGTGTAGTCATAGGTGTCGATGTGAATAATAAAAAAAGAGGTGATTGGCTAGTCGTTTTCCAATTTAAATTGAATAGGGATTTGAAACCACATGGCTTGTGGCACCCCTCCAACCTGGCCTGGCAAATACCGCCACTGCAGCACAGCGTCCAAGGCTGATTGGTCTAAGCGATCATAGCCTGATGTTTTTGCAATTTGTGCTTTTTGAGCATAGCCATCGACACCAATCAAAACTTTGACAACCACACGCCCCTGTTCACCCAGCCGTTTGCTGATACGCGGATATTGGGGTTGCGCACGATTTTTGTAGTCGGCCAAGGTCCACACGTCCCTGTTCACCCAGCCGTTTGCTGATACGCGGATATTGGGGTTGCGCACGATTTTTGTAGTCGGCCAAGGTTGTGGGCAATTCAATAGGCGCAGATTTTTCTGGCGTGAGCACGCTCGGTGAAGGTGTTGTCGCTGCAACGAAGTGATGACTAGCACCTTCGCTCAACGAGGCCGATGGCACCAACTGCATTGTCGTTATACGTGTATCGGATGGCAATGCAGACGCGGACGTGGGCGCGGCATTTGAATCAAAGCTTGATGTAAGTGCAGTGGCAGACTGAGAGTTCAACCGCGACGCACGCATGTCCTTTTGAGGGGGTAATGCGGCTTGTTTTGGCTGACTGTTATCCATGAGGTGCGAAGCCATCAACACTTTAACAATGGCTTCGTCTTTAATTGATTGATCTGTATTTGAAAAACCAACAATCAACGCACCATGCACAAACAAAACAGCACCCGTGATCCAAGCGATTTGTTGTTTGTGCATTCGATAAGTCGCAAAAAAACTAACTGGCAACCAACGGTGTTATTTTTTGATCGATTGCACCAAAAACACTTTGACCGTCTTTGCCTTTCATTTCAATACGAATGGTGTCGCCGTATTTCATGTACTCGGTCGTGACTTTGCCGTCGAGGATGGTTTCAATGGCGCGCTTTTCTGCGATGCAGCTATACCCTTTGGGCCAATCTTTTTTTCCTTTTGATTCGACCGCTTTGTTGCTGACAGTGCCGCTGCCGATGATGCTGCCAGCGCGCACATTGCGTGTTTTGCAAAGATGCGAGATGAGCTGGCCAAAATGAAAAGTCATTTCAGTGCCTGCATCGCACATGCCTACTTTTTTTCCATTCCATGTTGATTGCATGGTTAAGTGAATTCGACCTTTGTCCCACGATTCACCAAATTCATCCACAGTGACCGCAACGGGACTGAATGCCGTGGCGGGTTTGCCTTGTAAAAAACCAAAGCCTTTTGCAATTTCGTCAGGGATTAAGTTGCGCAATGACACATCATTAGCCAACATCACCAAGCGAATACCTTCTAGCGCTTGCTTGGGTGATGCGGTCATTGGGACATCACCCGTGATGACTGCCAACTCCGCTTCAAAGTCAATTCCGTAATCTTCGCTTGCACAAATCACATCATCACAAGCACCCATGAAGTCATCGCTTCCGCCCTGGTAGATCAAAGGGTCGGTGTAATAATTCGCAGGCACTTCGATATTGCGTGATGCACGAACCAATTCGACGTGATTGATATAGGCCGAAGCATCGGCCCATTGATAAGCACGTGACAACGGGGCCATGCACATTTGAGGATCAAATGCAAAAGCGTGCCGCGCTTTTCCATGGTTGAGCGTGTCATACAAATCTTGCAATTGAGGGGATAAAAAGTCCCAATCATCCAAAACATTTTGTAATCGATGCGCAACGTCTGTCGCATAATGTGCTGTGTGTAAATCGCGAGAAACCACCACCAGTTGTCCATCGCGCGAGCCATCTTTATAAGTGGCCAATTTCATCGGTGTTTCCTTTCAGTTGCAAGAGGATGCGGAGCGCATAAAAAAATTATCCAAACCACTCGTCATTCAATACCTTGATTTCATTCAAATTCTATCCAAATCCACGTTGGCGACATATGGTCTGGCTGTCGCTAGGTGTATGGATCGTACACCTGATTGTTTTACAAAATATTTCTTTATGGGGAACTGATAAAGGCCCGCCTTTTAAAACCATGGTGGTGATGCAACACTCTCAAACACCAGAGCCTAAGTCCAAGCCTATCGATGCACCAAAACCCAGCAAAAAAACAACCCCAGCCCCCGAGCCTGTTGTGCCCACCAGCCCCCGAGCCTGTTGTGCCCAACAATACGCCGTTAACTCAAGAGCCCATACCCGCTCAAGCTGTTACCCCATCCCCACCGTCGAGCACACAAGAAAGCCTCAGCGCCCCAACAGAAAAAAAAGAAATTTTAGAAGCTGCACCCCCTCAGCCCATAGCGGTCGCTTATGCCATTCCTGGATCAACACGTCTCCGCTATGAAGTCAGTGGGACAGCACGCAATCTCAACTACACCGCAAGTGGCGAACTTTTGTGGCAACACGATGGTCAAAAATACAACGCACGGTATGAGGTGAGTGCTTTTTTATTGGGCTCACGCAGTCAAACCAGCGTTGGTCAAATCAGCGCGCAGGGTTTAATGCCAACCAGGTTTAGCGATAAAAACAGAAACGAGTTAGCCGTTCACTTTGATCGTGAAAAAGCATTGATTATTTACAGTGCCATTTCAACACCTTCACCTTTAATGGAAGGTGCGCAAGATCGATTGAGTGTGTTAATTCAATTGGGCGCACGATTATCGGGTGACACCCAATCTCAAAGCGCAGGATCGAGCATACAAATACCCGTCGTCTCTTCTCGAGAAAGTGAGATATGGTTGTTTGTGGTGGATGGTGAAGAAAAAATTGAATTGCCCTATCAATCTTTAAATACTCTGAAAGTGACACGAACACCCAGGCGAGAGTACGACCAAAAAATTGAAGTGTGGTTGTCGCCTCAATTAGGAATGATGCCTGTGAGATTCAAATTAACACAATCCAATGGCGATTTTGTCGATCAAAAATTACGCTCGGTGAGCGCGCCCTAATCAGACGTTTTGTGCACATAAAGCCACTGATACAACGGCCCTGATAACAACAACACAGCCACCAATCTTGACGACTGAAATACCGTCACAATAGGCGCGCCGAGTTGCAAAACCTTTGCGGTAATGGCCATCTCAGTAATACCGCCTGGCGCGCTGGCCAATATCAATGTGGCAAACGGCAAATGCGTCATCTCTAGCAACACATAAGAAAACAAAATACACAAAAAAATCATCCCAAAAGTTCCAATCGCGACGCTGAATAACCAACGCGGCGCCGACTTCACAAATTGACGGTTGAAACGAACCCCTAAACTCACACCAATGAACAGTTGCGCGACATTGGTTGCTTCACTGGGTAATGCGGTTAAACGAACATCCATCATGGTGACGATCATTGACACCAACATTGCACCCATAAACCAAGGGTTGGCGCGCTTGAGTTTCATCATCACAAAAATACCGATGGCAGTGAGATGCGCCAGCACTCCCATTCCCCACAGAGAAATTTCTCGTACGACTGGCTGCGTGATTTGAATCTGCCCAAAATTCACCAATGAACAGTTGCGCGATATTGGTTGCTTCACTGGGTAATGCGGTTAAACGAACATCCATCATGGTGACGATCATTGACACCAACATTGCACCCATAAACCAAGGGTTGGCGCGCTTGAGTTTCGTCATCACAAAAATACCGGTGGCAGTGAGAAGCGCCAGCACTCCCATTCCCCACAGAGAAATTTCTCGCACGACTGGCTGCGTGATTTGAATCTGCCCAAAATTAGCCCACTGAATTCCAAATGGAATCACCA
>Ga0194035_1001110_pt1 | contig 14560 bp, 15 predicted proteins | sample JunL2320m_MetaG_FD_148680 | JGI IMG/M metagenome (GOLD analysis project Ga0194035, IMG submission 148680) | Anoxic zone freshwater microbial communities from boreal shield lake in IISD Experimental Lakes Area, Ontario, Canada - Jun2016-L239-20m | ecosystem: Environmental > Aquatic > Freshwater >...
GCAGTCGAGCGCCGAACGCTTGACCAAGTTGCAACAGCGCTCGATGGCACGGGGCCACTAGTTGGCTTGGCGACCTCGGTCTTTACGCCAGGCGTCAACCGCCTAGCCTTCGGGGTTATCGATAAGAAGACCGGCTTCGTCTACGGTAAGACGGCTGTCTACGTCGCCAGCACCCCGGGGGCTAGGGCCCGTGGCCCGTATCCGGCGCCAGCGGATCTGCTGATAACCGATGCTCCTTATCGCAGTGAGACGTCAGCGACAGAGAAGGACCACTTCGTTGCTGTCTACGCGGCTCAGGTGCCCTTTTCTAAGCCAGGCAAGTACGCGGTCCTAGTCGCCATCAACGTCAATGGGAAATTGGTCGGCGCTACTACCGAGGTCAACGTGGTCGCCAAGTCCAAAGACTCGGTGGTTGCGGTGGGAAAGAAGGCACCTAGGGTCGCCACTGACACCGTGGCATCGGCTGGCGGCGATGTCGCCAGTATTGACACCCGGATTCCGCCCAGCACAATGCATGAAAATAGCCTCAAGGATGTTCTCGGCCAGCGACCAGTGGCCCTGCTCTTCGCCACCTCAGCGCTCTGCCAATCGCGCGTCTGTGGGCCGGTTGTTGATATTGCAGAGCAGCTAAAAGCGAAGTACGGCGATCGGATGGAGTTCATCCACCAAGAGGTCTACGTCGGCAATAAGATCAGCAACGACTTGAGGCCGGCATTGAAGGCCTTTGGTTTGTCGACCGAGCCCTGGCTGTTCGTGATTGATCGCAACGGCGAGGTCGTCGAGCGCCTCGAAGGCTCCTTTGGATTTAGCGCCTTTGAGCAGGCAGTCAAAGCAGGGCTATGAGTGATGGCCAGCGCAACCTTGCGCTGCTTCTGGCGGTCCTGCCCGGCCATCGCGGCAGATGGCTAGATCAGATCGGGATGTCCCAGAGTGGAAACCAGCGCTCTAGCTCGACTTCAAGCGGCAGTTCGGCGCCGGCCTGAGCCTTTAGACGAAGTTCCCGCTCACTGTCGCGTTGCTGGTCGCCCGGGGCTGGCACGAACGGGTAGAAAGCTCCGCGCTTGTAGTTGTAGATGAAGTAGACCGCACTGCCTTTGTCGTCTTTAAATGAGAACACCGCACAGAGGACTCGCTCGCCATAGCCACCCATCTCTAGCGCTGAGCTGATCGCGTTGATGCCGACGACGAGATCCTCGAACTCACTATCGGCGAGCACCATCCAGCGGTAGCCAAAGCTGTCATCGGTGGTCTTGATCGTCGTGCCGCTGTCACTACCGGTGGCGCGCACGACCTCTTCCATCTCGGTGGCGATCTGGCCGAAGTCGGCGGTCGCTAAGGGTTGAAAGACGATGCCCGCGACTCCTGCCGAGGTCAGGCCCATCTCTAGCTCGAAGGTCACGTATGCGGTGCTCATCGCAAAGAGCCGGTCGGGCGCGGGAGCCTTGAGCTTGCGCTTGCCAGCTATGACATCAAAGATCCCCACTGTTAGAGCGCCTAGGTCGCGGTGCCTTGGAGTTGGCGCTCTAGCTTGGCTAGCGCTTCGATCCGCTTCTCCATCGGCGGGTGTGTCGCGAAGAGGCTCATCAGCGACTTCTTAGAAGTAGCTGGGAAGAAGTAGAAGGCGTTTAGCTCTTCAGCGGCACGGAGATCCTGCTTGGGGATCCTTTCCATGGTTCCGGAGATCTTCATCAGCGCTGAGGCCAAGGCGCTGGGGCGCCCGGTCATAATTGCGGCTCCGCGATCGGCGGAAAACTCGCGGTAGCGCGAGAGGGCCTGCAGGAGCAGGTAGGAGATCGCGTAGACGATCGCTGAGACTACGATTACGGCGAGGAAGCCTGGCCCATCTTCGTCGCTGTCGCCGCCGCCCCCACCGAAGAAGAAGCCGAACTGCATGATGTATGCGGCGATCGTGGCGAAGAAAGAGGCGACAGTCATCACGACAACATCGCGGTTTTGGATGTGAGTAAGTTCGTGAGCCAAGACCCCTTCAAGCTCGGCCGGTGAGAGCAGCTCCATGATCCCGGTTGTCGCGCAGACCGTGGCAGACTTAGGAGAGCGGCCTAATGCGAAAGCGTTTGGCATCGGCGTTTGGGCGACCGCCACGCGCGGTTTGGGTAGGTCTGCCTGAATACAGAGCCGGTCGATCATGGCGTGTAGCTCTGGTGCTTCCTGTGGCGATACAACGCGCGCTCCCATCGCGTGCAGCGCGAGCTTGTCGGAGGCAAATAGCTGTAGCGCCAACATCCCGCCGGCGATCACGGCGATCACTACGGCACCGGTTCCCGAGGCGATCAGAACGGCTATTAGGACTACGTAGACCAAGCCAAGCATGAACATCGTAAGAGCCATACGCAGCTGCAGGCCGGTGTCTTTGCCAAACGATGTGGGGCGTGCCATAGCGGGGTGCGGATCCTTGCTGTCGGTGGTTTCGCGCAATGCTTTGCACGCAGAGCGTTTAATTGTCCCAGACTCACCTAACGGAGCTCGCCGACCGCCGCCGAGACGCCCTAGGGGTCGGTGAACGAGAACTTGCAAGTGACGAAACCGCCACCGATCACGTGCTACAGTGTGACCGCAGTGTCGTTGCCGAACTTCTTGCTACTTGGCTTGAAGACGGGGGATCCAACTAGGTCCTTGGGGCGAATCGCCGTCTGATGACGGCGTAGCGTGATGCGCGAGCCCGTCAGCTAACCCCGTAGGCGTCAGATAACTCCGAGCCTCGAGTTGACCGTGAGCGTTCGTCGTCCATAAACTCGCCGATCCAAACTAATGCGCCTTCGAATTGCCATCATCGCCGTCTCCGCTCCACTTGCCTTGTGGGGCTTGCTGCCGCTTACCTCCAGCGGTCAGTCCGGTCAGGCTGCCCAGATCGAAGAGAAGATCAACACGACGCAAGCCAAGATCGCCGGCAAGAAGAAGACCGAAGAGGTCCTAACCACGACGATCCAGGGCTACACCAACCGGATCGACACACTTCAAGTTGACATCAGTCGGTTGCAGCAACGCCAAGACGTGATCCAAGCTGATCTCGACGTCAAGAAGGCAGAGCTGATTCGCCTTCAAGAAGAGCTACGTAGGCAGCGGGCGAGGTTGGCAAAGCTCAAGCAGCGTCTTGCGGCTTCGCGCAAGATCCTTGCTGCTCGGCTGCTGTCTACCTATAAGGCCGATAAGCCCGACATGGTCACGGTGATTCTCTCGGCAAAGGGCTTCGCTGATCTGGTCGAGCGCGGGGAGTTTCTCGATCGTGTCAATACCCAAGATCGCGAGATCTTCTTGCGCGTCAAGGCCGACAAGCAGCGCACGACCGTCGCGGCCAAGACCCTCGACACGCTAGAGGGTCGCCAGCAGAAGGTCACTAACACGATCCTAGTTCGCCGTAACGAGGTTGCCCAAGTCAAGGGCAAGCTCGTCGACAAGCAGGATGGCTGGGCTTCGGTGCGTGCCGTGAAGGCTTCAGCGCTGGACTCTGTGCGGACCGAACGCGAGCAACTTGACGGCACTCTTGCCGATCTTAGGGCGGAGCAGGCAAAGATTTCCGGCGTCCTTACCTCTGGCTTTGGCGAGCCAGCGAGACAGGGTTCGGGGAGCATGGTTTGGCCTGTCAACGGTCCGATCACATCGCCGTTCTGTGAGGTGCGAGCCTGGGAGTCCTGCCATCCGGGCATGGATATCGGCGCGTCATCGGGGACCCCGATCGCCGCTGCGGATTCCGGCACCGTGGCGATAGCCGGCTGGACCGGTGGATATGGCAACTACACCTGTATTGCCCACACCTCTTCGCTCTCGACTTGTTACGGCCATCAGTCCCAGATCAACGTCAGCGTCGGCCAGAATGTGAGCAAGGGCGAGATTATCGGGCTGGTTGGTAGCACAGGGCATTCGACCGGACCGCACTTGCATTTCGAGGTGCGTGTCAACGGCTCGGTCGTGGACCCGATGGCCTACCTCTAATCCGTCGCGGACGATCACTACACCACGGGCAAGGGCGTAGGTCTGTAGCGTTCTCGGTCGATGCAGCCTGAGATCAACATCCTTGGTATTGATATCCAGACCTTCGGGCTGGCGTTTGCGTTTGCGTTTCTCGGCTGCGGGCTGATCGCCGCCAAGCGCTTCAAGGAGCTGGGCAAGCCGGCTGATTGGGCCTACGAAGCTGTCTTCGCGGCGTTTGTTGGTGGTCTCATTGGCGCGCGCATCGACTACTTCATCCAGAACTACGACAAGGTCAAGGGTGACATTCTGGGCAACATCTTCTCCGGCACCGGTCTGGTCTTTATCGGCGGCGTCGTTGGAGGAGCGATCGGAGTGGCGATCTGGGGCCGCTGGCGTAAGTTCTTCGGCGCCCAACTACTCGATCTTGCCGCGCCTGCGATTGCGTTGGGCTATGCGATTGGAAGGATCGGCTGCCAGCTCTCAGGCGACGGTGACTACGGGATCCCTTGGGATGGTCCGTGGGCGATGGCCTATCCAAACGGGACCGTACCTACGACCGTGACGGTCCACCCGACGCCAATCTATGAGACGTTGGCTATCGGACTACTTGCTTGGTGGTTGTTTCGCATGCGCAACAGCTTCAAGCCAGGTCTGCTGATGGCCTTCTACCTCTTTTTCGCTGGCCTCGAACGCTTCCTCGTCGAGTTCATCCGTATCAACGATGAGGTTCTTGTCGGGCTGACCGTGCCTCAGGTGGAGGGCGTTGTGGTGATGGTGATCGGTGCAGTTTGGCTGGCGATCGTCTGGCGCAACGGTGGCTGGGGTAGGGATGAAAGCGACGCCACCGATCCGCGCCCGCCGCGCGGCGGGCGCGCGGTCGCTGCGCCAACGCCCAGCTAGCTAGGCGCCGAGTTCGCCAAACGCCTCGGTGATGAAGTTGAGGGACTGGCGGTGAAGCTCTGCGTCGTGCTGAACCGAATGGTGGTCGCCGCCGTCAACGACGATCAACTTCGACAGTGGGTGTGTGGCCACGGCGCCAAGCTCGCGCGACTCTGCGATCGGGACTCGCTCGTCGCCTTCGGCATGGAGGATCAAAATCGCGACCTCTAGCGCAGCGACCGTAGCGACGAGGTCGATTGATTCCAAGAGCGCCGTGACAGCTACCAAGTCAACCGGGAAGCCCAACACCTCGGCCCTTAGCCCAGCTAGAAGCAGTCGCGGTCCTGCCGGGCAGATCGCCACGACCGCAGCTGCGCCGGTTAGCTTGGCAGCGGCGATTGCCATAAAGCCGCCCATACTCGAACCACGCAGGGCGATCGGCAGGTCTGCTGGTAGCAGGCTTGCGATCATGGCCACGTCTTCTAGGGCACGACCATCCATCGGCCCCTCGCTTTCGCCGTGTCCGCGCTGGTCAAAAACGACTACCGCTAAGCCGGCTTGACTGGCGGCGCTTGCGAACTCGAAGTGCTTCTCCTTGCACGAGCTCGCACCGTGGAGAATGACCACGCCACCGAGCGCTTTGCCCTTGGGGAGCCAGCGCGCATAGGCCAATCCGTCGCGGAAGCCGACCTCAAATGGTGGCTCTGGGCTCGGCTCTTGGCTCCGATGGCGCATAATCGGAAGCGATTATGGCTGTCGAACCCGACCACAACCTGATTGACCTGCTTGGTGCGCCAGATCCGTCGCTCGAGGCGGTCGCTTCTGGCCTCTCGCGTGTCTACCCGCTAGGGACCACGATTAACGCCGCCGGGCGACTGGAGATCGGTGGTTGCGACACGATCGAGCTTGCCCGCGAGTTCGGGACTCCCGCCTACATCGTTGCCGAGGATGACATTCGCGCCCGTGCCCGGGCCTTCCGAGGGGCGATGGCCGCGCGCTGCGCTGACTTCGACGTTCTCTTTGCCTCTAAGGCCTTCCCCTGTGTTGCTGTTTATCAGCTACTAGCCCAAGAGGGCTTGGCCTGCGACGTGGCCTCGGGTGGTGAGCTGCACCTCGCGTTGGCTGGCGGATTTGATCCTGCTCGCATCTACATGCACGGCAACGCTAAGTCCAGCTCCGAGCTCGACGCGGCCTTAGATGCTGGCGTCGGCCAGATCGTGATCGACTCTTTTGATGAGATTGCGCGCCTTGTGACCCTTCTAGATGGCCGCACTCAGCGCGTCTTGGTAAGGGTGACTCCGGGCATCAAGCCAAGCACCCATGACTTCATCTCGACCGGTCAGTTGGACTCCAAGTTTGGAATGCCACTCGATGTCGCGCGCAAGGCGATCGACCTCATCAATGCAACGTCAGGCCTTGAGCTGGTCGGCCTTCATATGCACATTGGATCTCAGATCTTCGAACTTGAGTCTTTCCGCCGTTCGATCCAAGAGATCGCCAAGCTCGGGGACTTTCCCGTCTATGACCTCGGTGGCGGTTTGGGAGTGGCCTATACCGCAGCCGACGAGCCACCAAGCATCGATTCCTACGTAGAGGCAAAGGTCTCTGCTGCTAACGCGCAGCTGGGGCCAGATAAGCGGCTACTGATCGAGCCCGGGCGCTCACTGGTGGCCAACTCAGGGGTAACCCTCTATTCGGTCGAGTCGGTTAAGCGCAATGTGTCTACCTATGTTGCCGTTGATGGCGGGATGTCAGACAATCTGCGCCCGATGCTTTACGGCGCCACTTACGAGGCAGCGATAGCCGACCGTATGGGCCCGGGCGGGGAGCGCTGCCATGTCGCTGGCAAGCACTGTGAGTCCGGCGACATGATCGTGCGCGACGTCGATCTAGTCGACCCTGTGGCAGGCGACATCCTCGTCACCCCGGTGACCGGTGCCTACGGCCATGCGATGGCTAATAACTACAACGGCGTGCCACGTGCGCCCGTCGTCTTCTGTCGCAACGGCGACGCCCGCGTCGTTGTGCGCCGCGAGACCTTCGATGATCTGATCGTGCGCGATGTCTCCTAACGCCGATGCCACCCCAGCAGTGTTGAGGCTTGGGCTACTTGGGCAAGGGACCGTAGGGGCAGCTTTTGAGGCCCTAGTCGCCCAACGCGCAGACAACATCCAAGCGCTGACCGGGCGGCGCCCGGTGATTACCGGCGTGCTGACGAGCCGCTCGGGAGAGTTCGCCGAGATCCTTTCCTCCTGCGACGTGATCGTGGAGCTCATTGGCGGCATAGAGCCTGCCCGTACCTATGTGCTTGAAGCGCTGAAGGCTGGCCGTCACGTGGTGACCGCTAACAAGCAGCTGCTCTCTCAACATGGGGAGGAGCTATGGGAGGCCGCGCGCCAAGCCGGCGTGGCCCTTCGGTTTGAGGGATCTGTAGCCGGCGTCGTCCCGGTCGTAGGGGTACTCACAGAGTCGCTGGCAGGTAGCCATATCGAGCGCCTGCACGGGATCGTCAACGGCACCACTAACTACATCCTTAGCGAGATGGCCCGCACGGGAGCGACCTATGAGCAAGCTCTTGCTCAAGCCCAAGAACACGGCTACGCCGAAGCTGATCCGGTTGAGGATGTCGACGGCCGCGATGCTGCAGCGAAGATGGCGATCCTCGCGCGGCTCGCTTTCTCTACCCCTGTTCACATCGATCAGGTCGCCTATGAGGGCATTGAGAAGATCACCACCGACGATCTTGAGTACGCCCGGGAGCTCGGACTAGGACTCAAGTTGTTGGGCACCGCGGAGCGCGTTGAAGGTGGAATATCGGTCCGTGTCCATCCCACCTTCCTTTACGCGGGCCATCCACTGGCAGCGATCACCGGTCCCTTCAACGCTGTGACGATTGAGTCACCCGGGATCACCGAAATCACCTTGTCTGGCCCCGGTGCGGGAGGACCTCAGACAGCAGCCGCCGTCTTGGGCGATGTTGTTTGCCTGTTGCACGGCGCGTCATCGGTCGCTGCGCCAACCGAAGAGTTGGCGATCGTCAAAGATGTCGAATCGGCGTTCTACTTGCACCTCGAGGTCGCCGATCAGCCTGGAGTCTTGGCCCAGGTCGCCCAGCTACTTGGTCTTCAAGGCGCCTCGATTAAATCGGTCGTCCAAAAAGGGTTAGGCGACAACGCGCGACTGGTGATGGTCATCCATCCGATCCGTGAATCTCAGTTCTCTGCTGCTTGTGAGCTGATTTCGCGCTTGGATTTCTTGCGGTCGCCGCCGCGAGCAATTCGTGTGATCGAGGAGGTTTTCGGATAACCGTGTCTGGATCGGAAAATAACGGCCCTCGCGTGGGCCTGATTGAGCGCTATAGAGATCGCTTGCCGTTTGGCGTCGATGACCCCGTGGTCTCGATGGCTGAGGGCTCGACTCCGATCGTCTATGCACCGACGTTGTCCCAGCGCGTCGGCGCCGAGGTGCATCTCAAGCTAGAAGGTGCCAATCCAACGGGATCGTTTAAGGATCGCGGGATGACCTGCGCGGTCTCTGCCGCTGTGCGTGATGGAGCCCAAGCTGTGATCTGCGCCTCGACAGGCAATACCGCCGCCAGCGCGGCGGCCTACGCTGGAAGGGCCGGACTACGGTGTGCGGTAATCGTTCCGGAGGGCAAGATCGCCACTGGCAAACTCGCCCAAGCTCTCATGCACGGAGCGCGGGTGATCGCTCTGCGCGGCAACTTCGACGAGGCGCTGGTGCTGGTGCGCGAACTGGTCGCGCGCCATCCAATCGCGCTGGTCAACTCTGTCAACCCTTTTCGTATTGAAGGCCAGAAGACGGCCTCCTTCGAGATCGCTGAGGATCTTGGGGAGATCGATGCCCTATGCATTCCTGTCGGCAACGCCGGAAATGTGACTGCCTACTGGAAAGGTTTCACCGAGCTAGGCTTGGCGCCGCGTATGTTCGGCTTCCAAGCTGCTGGCTCTGCGCCGCTAGTTAACGGCGCCCCTGTTGCCAAACCAGAGACGATTGCCAGTGCTATTCGGATCGGTAATCCAGCACGCTGGGAAGAGGCGATGACAGCCTTTGTTGGCTCGTCCGGAATGGTTCGCGAGGTCACCGACTCAGAGATCCTCGACGCCTACCGCCACCTAGCCCGCCATGAAGGCATCTTCTGCGAGCCATCTTCTGCGGCGTCGGTGGCTGGCCTGTTGCGCTATGGGTCCGATGGGGCAGCGCGAATCGTCTGCGTTCTCACCGGGCACGGCCTCAAGGATCCCCAAACCGCCTTGGAGCAGGCAGGTTCAGTCGTGCCTTGTGAGCCCGAGATAGACGCCGTCGAGGCGGCGGTGCTCGCCTAGTGAACCGCCGCCGTCTAGTCCGCGTGCCAGCCTCCTCAGCAAACCTAGGAGCAGGGTTTGATGTGCTGGCTGCGGCACTGTCGGTCCATATGGAGCTAGAGGTTGCCGAAACTGGCAGCTTCGCTGTAATAACCGATCTACAGATCGCAGACGATCGCCGCAACCTCTGCGTGCGCGCGTTCGAGCGGCTGCATCCGGCCGATAACTTCACCTTCACGATCAGGTCAGATATTCCACTCCAAGGAGGCTTGGGGACAAGCGCCGCGGCGATCGTCGCTGGTCTGGTGGCCGCAGACCACCTTTTCGAACTCGACGCCGATCTGTTGGCATTAGCGACCGAGCTGGAGGGCCACCCCGACAACGTCGCGGCTGCGCTGCTTGGCGGACTAGTCGTCTGCGCCGACGGCCAGGCGACGCGCTTTGATGCGCCCGTAGGTCTCGAAGCGATCGTCGTCGTGCCCGATCGTGCGGTCCGCACGCGACAGGCGCGGGCTGCCCTTCCGACTAAGGTGCCGATGGCCGACGCAGTCTTTAACGTCGCTCACGCGTCGTTGCTCGTGCTCGGCTTAGTTCAAGGGGATTGGGATCTCGTTGCACGTGGCTTAGACGACCGGCTCCATCAGCCCCACCGTGCCCATCTCTACCCTGAGTCTTGGGAGTTGGTGCGCAACGCACGTGAGTTCGGTGCCCTTGGGGCGACGATCTCTGGTGCTGGTCCGACCGTGCTCGTGTGGACCAATTACGACCAGACCGGAAAGGTCATGGCGGCGCTTCGAACCAAATACGGCGACGACGTGACGATCACCCGCGCTCCATTTGAGGCGATCGGAGCCGACGTACGGTCGCTGGATCCGTGAGGCCGGAGCCAAGAAGCTTCAGCGCCGCTGTCGGAGGGGTGATCGCGGTGGTGCTTGCCACAACGGCCGGCTGTGGCCAACCCGTATCACGCGCACCTGATCCTGCCGGAGGGACGACCGGTGCTACGGCCGAGCAGCTTGAGCGGTCTGTGCGCGCTGCGCTGGGAGGAGCTTCAGGGCTGGTTGTATGCGCCGACCCCGCGACAGCTGGCAGCGCCTTGTGGGAGTGTCGGGTAGCTGACGGTGCGCGGACCGATGGCCAGACCAGTGCCTATCGGATCCGCTTCAACAGTGAGCAGTGCTGGCATAGCGTTGGTGGGCCAGCCGTCAAAGGGTGCATTAAAAAGTAGTCGCTCGCACGCCGCTAGCCTCCAGAAGCAGGCCAGGGGCAGCAGGAACGAGTGGGGCTGTGGCGAAAACAGGACCTATGACTGATGAGCCAACATTTCCGGAGTTCGAACGCGAACTGCTGCGCAAAGGGATTACGGCGCGCGCATTGGCAGACCCTCACTGCGATGACTGCCATCGCTCCCCTTTGATCGGTGAGCGGATCTATCGCTACGAAGGCGGGCGGGTCGTATGTGAGCTGTGCCGTGACCGCCGCCGTGAGCGGCCAATCGAGGCCGAGTTGGTCTACGGCAGCGAGCACGGCCACGCTGTGCGCATCTTTGATCGCCGCTTAGCCGCTTAGCCGCCTAAGTTGATGCTGTGAGATCGATAGATCCCCAGCCCCACCGATAGGACCTCACAAGACGACCAGCCAGAGTGCTCGCCGTCCTACTAGACTCTGCCAGCGTGGATCCCGTAACTACGACTGTCCTGATCGGCCGTGCGCGCAGCGAGGTGTTCGACTACCTCGCCGACATCGCCAACCACCCAGAGTTTACCGACCACTACATGGTCGATTGGCGCCTGACCCGCATCGATAGCGTTGGATCTGGCGCTGGGGGACGGTTTCGGATTACAGCACCAGGCAGGTTTAACTGGGCCGACCTCACGCTGGTCGAAGTTGACTCGCCCCACCTGATAGTGGCTGCCGGCCGAGGCGGCAAGTACAACCGTACGAGGCTGCTAATCAGCTTTACGTTGACCGAGCAGTCGTCGTCGATGACTAGGGTCGAGATGGTTACCGAGATTGAGAGCGCGATGCCTAGCGACAGAATCGCTAGGTCTTTAGGTGGTCACGGCTGGCATAAGCGCAAAGGCGCCAAGGCGATGCGTCGGCTGCGTTCGATACTCGAAGAGGGCGAGGCGCGCGGTGAGCGCGCGACGGTCTCGGCATGATGCCTTGGCGCCATGCTTCATTTACGGCCCGCCTCGATAGACTGCTCTATCTGTGAAGGCTTTACGTGCACCTGTCTTGGCGTTGGCGCTGCTGCTCGTGCTGAGCACGGGCCTAACTGCGTGCGGGAATAAGACCGAGATTGTCACGCAGGGCGAGACCGAGGGCGCCTATATCGACGTTGGGCCACTCGTCTACCAAGTCCAGATTTCGCGCCAGCTAAACCCCTTAGATGTCGAGGACCACGCCTACCTTGAGGGTGTGCCTCTGGCCGAGCGTAGGCTCAAGGCCAATGAGATCTGGTTCGCAGTCTTCGTGCGCGTCCAAAACGACACCGACCAGCCACAGGCAGCTTCGGATGACTTTGAGATCGTCGACACTCAGGAGGAGAAGTTCACACCGATCGAGCTCGACCCGACTAACGAGTGGGCCTACCGTGGTGGCCTTGTGCCGGCCAATGGCGGGCTTATCCCGGTCGCTGACTCACCCTCTGCCGATGGCGTAATCGGCGGATCGCTGTTGCTCTTTAAGCTCACCCTCAGCTCGCTCTCCGATCGCCCGCTCGAGCTTAATATCACCAGTGCATCGCTTGATGCAACGGGCAGAGTCACCCTCGACGTCTAGCCGCCACAGCAGCTAGCTCCCTACTTTCCGATTCCCGTAGCCAAGACCTCACGCGCAGTTGGCGCGGCGTAGTCGGCCCCTGCGCCGGCCTGGACGAGCAGTACGCCGACGACAATCTTGGCTCCTAGCGAAGGAGCGAAGCAGACAAACCAAGCGTCTTCGGTGATGTTCTTGTCGGTGGTTGGATCCTTGCCGAGCTCGGCGGTGCCGGTCTTGCCGGCGACCTTGACGCCGTCGATCTGCGCCGCTGCGCCAGTCCCATACTTGACGGCCCCGACCATCATCGATCGGATGGTGGCTGCCGTCGAGGCTTTTATTGCTCGCGTCGGCTTTGGCTGGAAAGTGGCATCTAGGGTAGGCGGATAACGCAATCCGCCGGTGGCAATCGTGGCCGCGACACTGGTCATTGTCAAGGTGGTTGCCTGCACTCGCCCCTGTCCGATTGACGAGGCGCCGAGGTCGGTTTCGCTGCCGATCGTCTGGGCAGAAGGAATTTCACTGTACTTAGCCCCGGCCACACTCGGTGTCGTGTTGAAGCCGAACCGCTCAGCCATCGCCACTAGGGCCTTGGCGCCGACCTTGACTCCCAGCGGGGCGAAGACCGAGTTACACGACTCCGCAAAGGCCTGCTCAAATGTTCCACCGCAGAGTTCGCCGTCGGCGTTAGCGAGGATGAAGCCACCGACATTGGCTTCAGTCTCATAAGGGAACTCGGTGCTCAGCTTAACGATGCCTGCCTCCAGCGCTGCAGCCGCGGTGATGATCTTGAAGGTCGAACCTGGCGGTTGCAGGATCGAGAAGGCTCGGCCAGCGAGCGCTTGGATCTGTCCGGTCGGCTTCATCGCCACGATCGCGCCCGGACGTCCACCCAGAGCCGCGATCGCTGCCTCCTCTAGCTTGACCACGATCGTCGTGCGTACCGGGCTGCCTTGGCGCTTGGTGGCGCTGGCCAAGACGCGGTTGCCCGCCAGCAGCTGCCCGCCAGGCTTGCCCGCGAGCTGCCTCTGGAAGACCTTCTCAAGCCCTGAGATACCAACGCTTGCTCCGTCGGGTATGCCTTGGGCCCGCAGCTCTCCAACCTCGCCAGGCGGCGCCGGTCCGAGCTCTCCGACGATTTCGTTAGCGACTTCGGGGATCGGCGAGCCGCGGTCGGGGCCTTGGGCCAAGACTTGGCCATCAGCTGCCAGCAGCGAAGCCCGCGGGGCTAATTGGGTGCGACGGCTTAGGAGCTCGCCCTTTTGTAGCCCGGGGAAGGTCAGATCCGCAGACCAGTCAACCTTGGCTTCGCTACCTTCCCCGTCGAATCTCAGGCCAACGCTCCCTTTTACTAACCCAAACAACGCGGTGCGCACTTTGACGGGGAACCTGACGACACCGTTGTCGGGCTCGCTGGCCTTGCCAACGGTGAGTGCAGATTGGGTTGCGGTCTCTTGGGCAAGACGGTAAGCCGCGACGAAGGCTGGCGCCGATATACGGTCTTGACTCTGGGCAGAGGTCAGCGCTCGCATCTGCTTGAAATCACCGCTCTGCCAGGCTTTTGCGAACTTATCGGCGATCTTTTGCTCGTCGGGGACGTGGCCGCAGCCAATCACTAGGCCGATCAAGAAAGCTATCGCCCCAAGCACTGCAAGCGGGATCGTACGGCGCTTTACACGCTGGCGTCTGGCGCGGTCCTCGGCGAGCGGCTGACGCTGTCGAGATGGGGTCGTTCGGATGCCCTGATCTGTCACGTAACTAGTCAATCTAAAGCAAGCAGCGGCCATCGCGGACCGCTATCGCCTGCCAGACCGGTACCCTCCGCGGCCATGCCTAAGACACCCGCCACCGAGCAACCAGCCGTACACAAGACCCTTGTCATCGCCGAGAAGCCCTCTGTCGGCCGTGACCTTGCTCGGATTCTGCCTGGACCGTTCGCCAAAGAAGAGGGCCTACTCGAAGGCCCTGAGCACGTGATCACCTGGGCCGTAGGCCATCTCGTCCAGCTCGCCGAGCCAGACGAATACGACCCGAAGTTCAAGCGCTGGCGCATGGCAGACCTACCGATCGTGCCAGCCAAGTTCAAGTTGATCGTCCGCGACGAGCGCTCTAAGAAGCAGATGGCGGTCGTCACGCGGATGCTCAAGCGCGACGATGTTGACGAGGTCATCAACGCCTGCGACGCCGGCCGCGAGGGTGAGTTGATCTTCGCCTACCTCTTTGAGAAGGCCAAGGCCAAGAAGCCCGTCAGGCGGCTATGGCTGCAGTCGATGACTAAGGGTGCGATCGAAGAGGCTTTCAAACACCTTCGTCCAAGCTCGGACTACGCGCTACTCGAAGCCGCGGCACGTTCGCGCAGCGAGGCCGACTGGATTGTCGGCATGAACGCAACTCGCGCCGCAACGATCCGCCTGCGCTCTTCTTTTGACGGCGCTGTGTCGCTGGGTCGGGTTCAGACCCCGACGCTGGCGATCCTCGCTAGGAGAGAGGAGGAGATCCGCGCGTTTGTGCCAGAGCCCTACTGGCTCGTTGACGCGACCTTCAGCGCAGAGCCCTCCGAGCAAGTCAAGGGAGAGAGGATCTTTGAGGGCCGCTACCACGCCGGCACCAAGCCAAGGATCGACACCGCCGAGGAGGCTGAGGCGATCGTCGCGGCCTGCCGTGGC
>Ga0194035_1001111_pt1 | contig 14558 bp, 12 predicted proteins | sample JunL2320m_MetaG_FD_148680 | JGI IMG/M metagenome (GOLD analysis project Ga0194035, IMG submission 148680) | Anoxic zone freshwater microbial communities from boreal shield lake in IISD Experimental Lakes Area, Ontario, Canada - Jun2016-L239-20m | ecosystem: Environmental > Aquatic > Freshwater >...
TGACTGCGGGCCGCAGTGACAGTTTCGGGGTCTACGGCGAAGTCAAGCTCACAGGCGAATCGAGCTAGACGCAAGGTCCGTAGAGGATCTGCGGCGAAGGCAGCGGGAGAGACCATGCGCAGCCTGCCGGCAGCGAGGTCCGCGCGTCCCGCCCAAGGATCGATCAGAGTTTCGTCGCCAAGGCGGCGAGCCATCGCGTTGATCGTGAAGTCCCTCTGGCCGAGGTCGGCCACGATGTCATCGCCGACAAGCGCAGAGATGTCGGCGTGCCACGACCCATCACGCGCCACGACTCGCCAGGCACCGAAGGTCTGCGAAAGAGCAAAGGCGGTCGCCTTCGCCTCTTTAGCTAGGGCCCGCGCAGCAGTCCCAGGGTCTGTTGCAACAACTAGGTCTAGGTCGGTGGTCTCGCGTTCGAGCAGCTCATCGCGCAGTACTCCTCCAACGATCCAGGCTTCGGTTGTACCTAGCGCCCTCTGGGCAGCATCTAGCGCGACGTTCATCGCTGCTCCTCGGAGGGCAGCTCGATTCTAGGAATCCGCGGCAGTAGTCCGGTAGTGACCTCGTAGTTGATCGACCCCAGCCACTGCGCCATCTCCTCAGCAAGAATCTGCTGGTCGCCATCGCGCCCGATCAAAGTAACCCTCTGGCCGGTAGTGACAGTTGGCTGAGCGCCAAGATCGATCGTAATCGAGTCCATGCTTACTGATCCGACGACCCGATAGCGTTGGCCCCCAATCAAGACCTGTGAGTTGTTGCTCAGAGCACGACGGAAGCCGTCGCCGTAGCCGATCGGCACCGTGGCGATGTTGGTTGCCTCGGTGGCAACGAAGCGGCGGCCGTAGCCCGCGCTCTCCCCCGCTGCAGTCGGCTTGATCGAGGCGACGTAGGAGTGCAGTTCAAGCACTGGCTTAAGTTTGTGAGCGTAGGGATCCTTGCCGTAGGGATCCATTCCATAGAGAGCGATACCGCAGCGCACCATGTCAAAGTGGGAGTCAGGTTGCCGCAGTGTGGCCGCGCTGTTTGCAGCATGTAAGAAGATCTCTGGGTAGGAAGCTTTCAGCTCTTTAGCGAGCCGAGTAAAACGGGTGAGCTGTTCTGAGAAGAAGGGGTCTTCGAGGTCATCGGCAGTGGCGAAGTGGGTCATGACTGCGACCAGTTCGAGTTCGGCAGTCGCGGTGACCGCCGCCGCTACCCGAGCTAACTCTTGGGCGTCTCGCGTGCCAAAGCGACCCATCCCGGAGTCAAATTTGAGATGGACTCTGGCCGGGAGTCCGGTGCGGGCGATCGCCTCCACGAACGGCTCGCTCCATGCCACAACATCGGCTTGTGCCTCTAGGGCTATGGTGAGCTCTTCTGCGCTAATGGCGCCCATCACGAGAATCGGGGTGGCTATCCCGTTGGAACGGAGATAGGCGGCTTCAGCGGCACTGCTGACAGCCAGCCAGGTTGCTCCGGCGGCCAAGGCCGCCTTGGCGCAAGGCAGCGTTTGGTGTCCGTAGGCGTTGGCCTTAACCACCGCGCAGAGTTGGGCCCCACCCGTGAGGCAGCGCTGAACTGTCGCGACGTTATCGCTGAAGGCGACGAGGTCTACGGTGGCGGTTGCTAGGGTGCTCATCGCTGGCGCGCGGCGCCTAGCGCAGCGATCACATCGCTGGCGATTACCGAGTCCACGCCGTGCTCCTCGCCGGCTATGCGGCCCGCCTCGGCGTGGAGTACAGCGCCTGCGCAGGCCGCGGCAAATGGTGCCATACCCTTCGCCAGTAGCGCTCCGATCACTCCGGATAAGACGTCACCGGAGCCAGCGGTTGCTAGGGCCGGGGTGCCGCTGGCTCCGGTGACGTCGCGACCGTTGGGACTTGCGATCAGGGTGTCGTCGCCTTTGAGCAGCACCACCGCATCTGCCGTTGCTGCCGCCGCGCGGACGTGCGCTAGACGCTTTGCTTGGACCTCTGCTGAGGTGATCGCGAGCAGGCGTGCAAGCTCTCCAGCGTGAGGCGTAAGCACGGTTGGCCAGTCACGATCGGCGATCAGCTCGAGGCGTCCAGCGTGGGCATTTAAGCCATCGGCATCGAGCACCATCGGCGCTGGCACTGCGCTAGCGGCGCCGCGGGCAAACTGGCTGGCACCGTTACTGCGACCTATGCCGGGCCCGAGCACGACTGCGTCGACCTCTTCTGCCATACGCGTGAGTGGCGCTACGCCATCGGGAGTGAACCCACCCGCAGCATCAGGAAGTACACGCGACATCGCCTCAAGAAGGCGAGCAGCGAAGATCGGCGCCAGTGACTGCGGTACGGCCGCTGTGACATATCCCGCGCCCGTGCGCTGGGCAGCGGCGACCACCATCAACGGTGCTCCCGTGAGACCAGAGGAGCCTCCAACCACCATCAGAGAGCCTTCGCTGAATTTCGTAGAGCTGCTTGAGCGACGCGGGATCAGGTCGAGAACGGTCTTGTTGAGTAGGCCGGCGTTGGCGTCACCGGGCGCGCCGTCTGGGATTCCGATCTCGATCACCCGAACGGTGCCGGCATGAGCCTTGCCGGGATATATCCACAGCCCCGGCTTGGCGGCGTGGAAGGTTGCGGTTGCGGTTGCGCGCACGGCCTCCTGTGCCACTTCTCCCGTCGAAGCGTCAACACCACTAGGGACATCGGCACAGACGACCACGGCTGAGCAGCCGTTGATGGCCCGGATCGCACCAAGAGCGGGCTCTCGTGGCGGGCCACTAAAGCCGGTTCCCAAGACTGCGTCTATGACTCCAGCTGCACCCTCTAGCGCTGCTGAGGAGACCCAAGGCGCGACGGGTGGGCCGGTGAGTCTGGACAGGTTGACACCAGGGTCACCGCTCAACTCTTCGACAGGGCAGGTCAACAGGACATCAACCTCGCGACCGGCGGCTCGCAGCAGTCGCGCAGCGACGATCCCATCGCCACCATTATTTCCACCTCCGCAGACCACGACGATGCGCCCAGACGGCACGAGCTCGGCGGTTAGAGCGGCTAAGCCTGCCCCGGCGCGTTCCATTAGATCCAGTGAAGCGACCCCACGGGTCGTGATCGCCCAACTGTCGGTTGCGCGCATCTGGGCGGCGTCTGGCAAAGCGGTAAGCCAGTTAGGGAGGCTCACGACGCCACCGCAACTGCGCCAGCAGTAAGTCGCGTGTGGGTTAGGGAGATCGTCACTTCGACGTCAAGCTCGTTGGCACGGCGAGCGGCTGCACCGCCCAATTTCACCTCGGGGGCTCCGGTCGGCCCATGGACGACCTCGACGTCCTGCCAGCTCCATGCATCTAAGCCCAAAGCTTTGGCCACTGCCTCCTTGGCACAGAAACGCGCCGCAAGATGCTGGGCGGGTCGCGGACGACCCTGCGCGTAGCTGCGTTCAGAGGGAGTGAAGAGCCTCAGCGCGAGCCCAGGTCGGCGCGCCAAAGCACCTTCGAGGCGTTCAATCTCGAGCAAATCGATGCCGATACGGGTGGGCGCCATTGGTCGATGCTACCGCCGCACAGGTCCGACTTCACTCAACCGTGACGGTCTTTGCGAGGTTGCGTGGCTGATCAACGTTCAGTCCGCGCTTAACAGCGATGTGGTAGGCCAGCAGTTGGAGGGGAATCACGGCCAGTAGTGGCTGGAGCATCCAGTCGGTCGTAGGCACCCAGAGAACGACGTCAGCGTGCTCGCCGATCTCGGTATTGCCAACCGTTGCCACGGCTATAACGTGCGCGCCGCGTGCACGCACCTCTTGGACGTTGGAGATCACCTTGTCCAGTACCGGTGACTCGGTACAGATGACGACCACCGGAGTGCGCTCATCAAGTAAGGCGATTGGGCCGTGTTTCATCTCCCCAGCGGCGTAAGCGTCGGTGGCAATGTAGGAGATCTCTTTGAGCTTGAGCGCGCCCTCCAGAGCTACGGGCATCCCAACGTGGCGGCCGAGGTAGAGGAAGAAGTTCTCTTGCCAGAACTCCTCTGCGACGACAAGTGAGTCGGCCTCTGCTGATTGAAGTAGCTCGTCAACTAGGTGGGGGAAGTGTTTGATCCCAGTGACTAGCTCGGCTAGCCGCTCCGGCGTGAGTGTGCCGCGTAGTTCAGCCATGCGTAGGCCCAACAGGTACATCACGGCCACTTGGCAGACGAAGGTCTTAGTTGCTGCCACGCCGATCTCAAGTCCTGCTCGTGTGAAGAGTGTGCCGTCAGCATCCCGCGTGGCTTGGGAGCCCATCATGTTGGTCACGGCCAGAACGGTTGCGCCACGGTCACGGGCTAGGCGCATTGCGGCCAGCGTGTCGGCCGTCTCACCCGATTGAGTGATCCCGACGACGAGGTCACCTGGACCCACGACGGGGTTGCGGTAGCGGTATTCGCTGGCGTGGTCAATCTCAACTGGTACGCGAGCCCACTCCTCGATCGCATAGCGCCCGACAAGGCCAGCGTGGTGCGAGGTGCCGCAGGCGACGATGATCACGCGCTTAGCCGTCCGCAGCACTTCGTCGTCAATCGCGCCGAGGTCGCCGAGGTCGACTCCGTCGCCTCGGGCCGTGCGATCGGCGACGGTGTCGGCGAGGGCGTCGGCCTGCTCGTTGATCTCCTTGAGCATGAAGGTCTCATACCCACCCTTTTCGGCGGTCTCTTCATCCCAGTCGATCTCGACTATCTCACGCTCGATGGCCACTCCATCGCCATCCATGAACTCGACTCCATCACGAGTCAGGACGACAATCTCACCGTTCTCAATGAACTGCACTTTGCGCGTTTCGTTGAGGAAGGCTGGAATTGCAGAGGCGAGGAACTGCTCACCGTCGCCGCGTCCGACGATCAGCGGGCACTCTTTGCGTGCTCCGACCATGACGTCGGGTTGGTCGGCGCTGATGGCGACGAAGGCGTAGTGGCCTTTAAGTTCGCTGTATGCAGCTCGAACGGCTTCACGTAGGTCGCCCTTGTTGTGGGCCGAAACTAGATGCGCGACAACTTCGGCATCTGTCTCTGAGGTGAATACGGAGCCTTCGTCCCTGAGCCGATCACGCAGCGATACGTAGTTCTCGACGATGCCATTTAGAACGATGTGCACGCGGTCAGCGTTGTCGTAGTGGGGGTGAGCGTTCTCTTCATTGACGCGGCCGTGGGTGGCCCAGCGGGTGTGGCCGATCCCGATCGTTGCTGCCTCAGGTGTCGCGGCAAGCGACTGCTCGCCGTCGCCTTGAGAGCGGACATCGATCGCCGCACGCAGCGCACTTAGGTTCCCCACTGCACGTATGGAGTCGACCTCTCCCTGGTTAACCATCGAGATGCCAGCGCTGTCGTAGCCACGGTATTCAAGTTTTTCGAGCCCGCAGAGCAGGAGTTCCTGCACGGGCCGACTTCCGATGTAGCCGACGATGCCACACATAAGGCGTATCTCCTGATGACCGATGAGGCCCGCGAACGGCGGTGCCCCCGTTTCGCGGATGCGGACGGAGTCAATGATTCTAGCTGGGCCGAGGCCCGGCGCGGTTGTCGCGGACCTATCTAGGCTGGCTGATTAACCTAGCCGTGACTCCACGATCGCCACGAGGCGTTCGCAGACAGCGTCGGTCTCTTCCTCTGTAGGAGCCTCAACCATGACGCGCACGAGCGGCTCTGTACCGCTAGGCCGGATCAAAACGCGGCCGCGCCCTTGGAGTGCAAGAGACTCCTCCGAGATGGCTTGCTCAACAACTAGATCTTGCGCGAGTGCGCCGAGATCACTAACGCGAACATTAACTAGCCGTTGAGGCAGCTTTTGCATCCCTCCTCGGCTTGCTAGGTCGCCGCCGGCTAGGGCTTCAAGTGTGAGCAGCGCGCTAGCTATGCCATCACCCGATGGGGCAAAGCCAAGTTCGATGATGTGGCCCGACTGCTCGCCGCCAAGCGTCCAGCCGCGCTCGCGTAGCGCCTCAAGCACATAGCGGTCACCGACCTGAGTTGTGGCGACTTCAATGTCGGCCTCAGCCATAGCCTTATGGAAGCCGAAGTTGGTCATCACGGTAACCGCGACGCCGCCGCCGCTCAGACGTCCAGATCTCTTTAGGTGTACCGCAGTCAAGGCTAGGAGCTCGTCGCCGTCGACGACTGCTCCAGTGCGATCAACCGCAAGTAGGCGGTCGCCGTCGCCGTCGAAGGCAAAGCCGATGTCATGGCCGCCCGCGATCACCCCGGCGGCGAGAGTTTCAATGTGGGTAGAGCCACAGTTGTCGTTGATGTTGCGCCCGTCGGGGCTGTCGGCGAGCGTCTCCACGGTGGCGCCAAGGCGCTTGAAGATCGCTGGCCCAGCGAGGTATGTCGCACCGTTGGCACAGTCCAAGAGGACGCGTTTGCCGCTGAGGTCAAGGTCGCCAAAGCGCTCGTGAAGCTCGCGCAAATAGTCCTCTAGGCCGCCGTGGAGGTCACTGATTCGTCCGATTTCGCGCTGCTGAGAGGGACCAGCGGCTAGCTGGCCCTCGATCAAGGCCTCGGTAGCGTCGGAGAGCTTGTCGCCGTCGGCACCGAAGAACTTAATGCCGTTGTCGTAGAAGGGATTGTGGGAGGCCGAGAGCACCACCGCGAGGTCAAAGCCGTAGCGTGAGAGCAGAAGAGGGGCGGCGGGAGTTGGCAAGACGCCCCCTAGCAGGGCCTCACCACCCTGCGCAGCCACTCCGGCGGCGATCGCGGCTTCCAGCATCTCTCCTGATTCGCGGGTGTCGCGGATCACCAGAACACGCGGACGGTCGCTCTCGCAGAGGCTGGTAGCCGCTCGCGCTAGGCCCATAGCGAGCTCAGCCGTTACGACCTCGCCAGCAACACCGCGGATGCCGTCGGTGCCGAACAGGTTGCGTGTCACGTCGTAGGGCCTAGCGCTTGGAGAACTGCGGACGCTTACGGGCCTTCTTGAGGCCGGCCTTCTTACGTTCCTTGACACGAGCATCGCGGGTTAGGAACCCGCGTCGTTTGAGATCTCCGCGAAGGTTTGGATCAGCCTCTAGTAGGGCCTTTGACACACCGTGGCGCAGCGCGTCTGCCTGGGCCGATACGCCGCCGCCGTGAAGCGTGGCGATCACGTCCATGCGATCCTCGTAGCCGACCGTCTCAAGGGGCTGACGGATGGTGCGTTGGAGCACGTCGCGGGGAAAGTAGGTATCGAGGTCTTTGCCGTTGACGATGTAGACGCCCGTGCCGGGTTTGAGAATTACGCGTGCCACGGCAGTCTTGCGCTTGCCGGTGGCTCGGTAGCGCGCCCCAGCGGCGAGGTCAATTACAGCTTGAGGGGCAGCTTCGGGCTCTTGAACTACTCCTTCTGAATCTGAATCTGAGTCAGCGACGCTCTCGTCGTATCCACGCTCGCCGGCCTCGTGACCTCCTCTAGCCAGCGGATCGGCGCCCTCTGCAACGAGGTCAACCTCGAGATCAGCTCCAGGAATAGCGGGCTTGACGCGCGGAGCCTCGGCCTCTTCGATCGCTTCTTCGACGATCGCTTCGACTATCGCCTCTTCAGCAATCGCTTCGACTATCGCCTCTTCAGCTGCGTCGGGCTGCTCGGGTGTGGTTGACTCTTCGGCCATCAGGTGGTGATCTCCAGCGTCGCGGGCTTCTGGGCGGTGTGCGGGTGCTCGGGCCCTGCGTAAACCTTAAGTTTTGTTAGCTGCTGACGGCCGAGGCGGGTCCGCGGGACCATCCCCTTGACTGCAAGACGGATGACCTCTTCGGGGCGACGTTCGAGCATCTCGGCGAGTGTCCGCGAGCGTAGGCCGCCGGGATAGCCGGAGTGGCGGTAGTAGCGCTTCTCTGCGCGCTTCTTACCAGTAACAGAGATCTTCTCGGCGTTGATAACCACCACGAAGTCACCCGTATCGATGTGTGGCGTATAGGTCGGCTTGTGCTTGCCTCGCAGGATGTCGGCCAGCTGAGTTGCCAAGCGACCTAGGGTTTTACCCTCTGCATCCACGACGACCCACGCCCGATCACGGTCGGTCGGAGTTGCGACGTAGGTTTTAGAGGCGACGGATGCGTATTTCATAGCGAAAAAATGCCACGCTGGTTCTCGCGCGGCGGTGGCGAATCATAGGGGAAGTGAGCCGACGGGGTCTGCTGGTATCCTTTCGTCTCTGATTCAAAGCTTGCCGAGTCTGGCTGTCCCGACCGCAAGGGATGGCTGGAACGGGGGAACCATCGGGTCGCGCTGTGTGACCTAGGGGCGAATCCGGGCCAAGAGCCTGGTAGCGCAGACGCAACTGCGCGAGCCCGTCAGCTCACCTCGTAGGCAGACAAATGTGGAGGTTTATAGGTGATCGCGGATTTCGTCTGGCGTCGCAGCTTGTCATTTAGCTTGATCGCCGCTACCTCATGCGCCGTCGCGCTCTCTTTGCCGGCTGACTCTGGTGCGGCCACCGGTACAGGAGGGACGCTTTCATCCCTCCCGCCAGCGCTGAGCGCGGTCGAGTGCCTGCGCGGCTGCGCGGGCATCGACGTTGCCCGTCCTGGCAGTTTGGTGCGGATCACGGGCGCCGAACTCGCGACTGTCAAGACGGTCACTTTCGTTGGCGGTTCATCTACGACCGACGACGTCACCGCTGCTGTTAGGTCACTGTCGAGTGCTGGTGCCCGGTCCAACGTCACTCTGACCGTGTTCGTGCCGACCAATGCGCGCTCTGGCCCGATCGTGGCCGCCAATAGCGATGGACTCTTTAGCACCGACAAGCTCACACTAACGATCGACCGTAAACCGCCGCCTGCTTCTGGAAGTGGCGCGGTTGAGGCCAGGATATCGACCAAGACGGTCCTCTTTGGCGGCAAGAACAAGGCTGTGCTCACCTATCTCTTACAGCCTGGCGCCCCAGCAAAGTTGAGCGTTGGCTTGGTGAGAGTCAAGAGTGGCGAGCTGGTGAGGACGTGGCAGCCGGGCGTTGTAGAGCCGGGCGTTACAAGGACCGTTACATGGAACGGTAGGGATCAGCGCGGCGCCGTAGCGCCGGACGGCCAATACCGCTTTCGTGTCGTCGCTGGCGATCAACTGACCCCCCCTGCGGCACCTACTGGAGATCAGGGGACCGGTGGTGTCAGGGCCGCCCGTGCAACTGATACGGCGGCTTCGCCAAAGCTGAGCTTTAGATTTCTCCAGCACATCTTTCCCGTGCGTGGTCCTCATGACTACGGCACGTTTACCAATAGCTTTGGCGGCGGACGCAACCACGGAGGCCAAGATGTCCTCTCGCCGTGCGGGACCCCGCTGGTGGCAGCTAGGGGCGGCAAGGTAATCGCCTCGGATATGGAGAACGGTGGCGGTGGTAACACCGTTGTCATCGACGGCTTAGGCACTGACGTGATCTACGTCTACTACCACATGCGCGACACCCCGTTGCCGAAGGTAGGCGAGATCGTCTGGACTGGCCAGCTAATCGGATTCGTCGGCAGTACAGGCTCTTCGAGCGCGTGCCACTTGCACTTAGAGCTACACCACGGTGGCAACTGGTACGACGACAGTCGGGCCTTTGACCCACTTCCAAGCTTAAAAGCTTGGGACGGTCTCAGCTAGGCCGCCGTGGCCTAGCTGCCCGAAATCGACCTCCAGGCACTACTCCCACTCAATCGTGCCGGGTGGCTTGCTGGTGATATCGAGCACCACGCGATTGACCTCTCGGATCTCGTTGATCATCCGCGAGGCGATCTGTTCGAGCAGGTCGTAGGGAAGTCGCGCCCAGTCGGCCGTCATCGCGTCATCGCTGGTCACAGCGCGAATCACCACGACGTTGCCGTAGGTGCGCTCGTCGCCTTGGACCCCGACAGTACGGATATCAGGCAGAACGCAGAATGACTGCCAGAGATCGCGGTAGAGATCGGCCTTGCGGATCTCGTCTTGGAGGATCGCGTCGGCCTCGCGGAGGGTCTCTAGCCTCTCCTTTGTCGCCTCCCCGCCGACGATACGGATAGCCAGACCGGGCCCGGGGAACGGTTGGCGCCAAACAAGCCGATCGGGCAGCCCAAGCTGCGCTCCGACGGCCCTGACCTCATCTTTGAAGAGAGCTCGCAGCGGCTCTACGAGATCAAACTCAAGGTCATCTGGTAAGCCGCCGACGTTGTGGTGTGACTTAATCGTTGCCGCGCCTGTGCCTCCACCGGACTCAATTACGTCGGAGTAGAGCGTCCCTTGGACAAGGAATTTGGCCCCATCGAGCTTCTCGGCCTCCTCCTCAAAGACGCGGATGAACTCTGCGCCGATGATCTTTCGCTTGGTCTCTGGGTCAGTCTGGCCCTTCAAGCGAGCAAGAAACCGATCCTCGGCGTCGACCGCGACGAGCGGGACCTTGAAGGTGTCACGGAATGCAGAGATGACTTGGGCTCCTTCGCCCTTGCGCATCAATCCATGGTCGACGAAGACGCAGGTCAGCTGGTCGCCGATCGCTCGGTGGACCAAGAGGGCGGCAACCGAAGAGTCAACGCCACCCGAGAGCCCGCAGATAACGTGACCATCGCCAACTTGCGCTCGGATCTTTGCGATCTGATCATCGACGATAGATGCCGCGCTCCACGTGCGTTCACAGCCGGCGATCTCGGTCAAGAAGCGTTCAAGGATCTGTTGCCCGTAGGGAGTGTGGACAACCTCGGGGTGAAATTGAATGCCGTAGATGTTGCGATCGGTGTCCTCTAGTGCAGCCACCGGAGATGCCGTCGAGGAGGCTAGGGCTGTGAAGCCGGGCGGCGCGGCGTAGACAGTGTCGCGGTGCGACATCCAGCAGCTCTGTTCGGTGGGGAACCCTGCGAGCAGCCGTCCCGGCTCGATGATCGTCAGGGCAGAGCGGCCGAACTCGCCGATCTCAGCACTCTCTACGCGGCCCCCGAGCTCGCGCGCAAGTAGCTGCATCCCGTAACAGATTCCCAAGATCGGTATCCCTAGTTCCAGCAGGCCCGGGTCAAGCTGTGGCGCATCTGGGGCGTAGACCGATGCCGGGCCGCCGGAGAGGATCAGGGCTTTAGGTTTGCGTTTAGCGACCTCTGTTGGACCAACATGATGGGGGAGTAGCTCGGAGAAGACGCCGAGCTCACGGACTCGGCGAGCGATCAACTGCGAATACTGCCCGCCGAAGTCCAGCACGACGACCTCTTCGGTCGCGGCCTCACTCATTGACGAGGACCGCCGCCTTACCGCTGGAGCCCATCCCGACCTGCTGGTCGCGCTGGAGCTGTTTGCCCTCGGTTTGAAGCGATGGAGCGACCATCAGCTCGGCACGATTGAACTCGGCCATGTCCTTATATCCGCAAGTCGCCATAGATGTGCGTAGGCCACCCATCAAGTTAAACGTGCCGTCGTTCTCGCGTGCGGGACCGGTGACGATCTCCTCGAGCGTGCCGTTCTGGGTCGTGGCAACACGCGCACCACGGGGCAGGGTGGGGTGGAAGGTGGCCATGCCCCAGTGGTAGCCATGGCCTGGGGCCTCGTAGGCGCGGGCTAGTGGCGAGCCGATCATCACTGCATCGGCACCGCAGGCGATCGCCTTGGCGATGTCGCCACCGGTGCGCATCCCGCCGTCGGCGATAACCCGGGCGTAGTCACCAGTTTCAAGCATGTGCTGAGCCCGTGCGGCCGCGACATCTGCGATCGCCGTGGCTTGCGGAACGCCAATACCCAAGACGCCACGTGTCGTACATGCGGCACCTGGGCCTACTCCGACCAGAACGCCAGCAGCGCCGGTGCGCATGAGGTGTAGTCCGGTGTGGTAACTCGCACAGCCTCCCGCGAGAACCGGGATCGGCAGTTCACTGATGAACTCTTTTAGGTTCAGCGGCTCGGAGCTTTCAGAGACATGCTCGGCCGAGACGACTGTTCCTTGGATCACGAGGATGTCGAGGCCAGCCTCCAAGGCTAGCTCGTAGTACTGATTTACACGCTGTGGGGTAAGTGACGCGGCAACGACAACGCCTTCAGCCTTGATCTCGGCTATCCGCGCAGCGATTAGCTCCGGCTTGACTGGCTCGGAGTAGATCTCCTGCATCTCGCGGGTTGCTACATCCTTGGGCAATGTCGCGATGCGCTCAAGCTGCTGTTCGGCATCCTCATAGCGTGTGAAGACGCCTTCCAAGTTCAGGACTGCTAGTCCTCCAAGGCGGCCGATCGCTCCGGCAGTTTTAGGTGAAACAACCCCATCCATTGCCGAGGCAAGTAGGGGGAGTTCGAAGCGGTAGGGCCCCAGAGTCCAGCTGATATCAACGTCGTCTGGGTCGCGCGTGCGACGTGAGGGAACGATCGCGATGTCATCGAACCCGTAGGCGCGCCGGCCTTTTTTACCGCGACCAATCTCTACTTCCATGACAAAATCCTAAGCGTCGAGGAGGACGGGAACCCCTGCTAGGGCAGGTGTGCGAACAAGCGAACGCGAGCTATTGGAAGCCCACGAACGGCATTCGTACCTGCCTGATCCTATCAGCGCAGTCCACGACATTCTCTCCGCCAAATGCCCGCAATGTGCGGAAATATGATTCCTTGCGGCTGCCTAAAAGCCTTTCGGGCAGCGTGGAATGGCTGTGGTCAGGCGCGGATCGCCCTCCACCAAGTCAGTATCAGCAGGAGTGTCATCAGTACGGCGCTACCAACGCACCACTGGCAGATCGCGTTGATCTTGAAGAGTTCAAGGTATGTCAGGTAGGCACTAAACCCGAAGCCGATCAAGGCTAGGCCGGCACCAATCATCCGCCCTGTCTCTCCTCTTACTGCTAGTGACCCCAAGATTGCTATGTAGCCGACCAGTCCCAGTAGGGCGACCGGTATGCCGAGCAGCTCCGCGTAGGCAGAGGCCTGAACCTTCTCGCAGCCGCCCGTTGTGCAGACGGGGGAAATGCCAGCGTAGTGGACATAGACGAGGTAGCCAGCAACCGCTACCCCGAGCGTAGCGACACCTGCGATAACCCGGCCTAGAAGACTGTCGCTCACTTGCCTCCGAGCAGCTTGTCTATCTCGGCGTTGAACTGGGCGGGCTCCAACTTAGAGATGGAGAGTGGCTTGGCAGCCTTTCCGGTCAAGCCGATCTCAAACGATGGAGTCGAGTTGAATCCGGCCCGCTGGGCTTCGGCGGCAGCGCCAGCAAGAGCCTTTGTAATGGACGCATCGCCCATAGAGGCCATTGCTTTGTTGTAATCCAAGCCAGGAATTGCTTTGCCAATGCTGCTTAGGAAGGCATCGTCGGCATAGCCGGTCTTCTCCTCGCCCTGATTGCGGTAGAAGAGCTCGCTGTAGTTCCACAGCTTGCCCTGCTGTCCTGACGCTAGAGACATCCGCGCGGCACGCTCGGAGTCGGGGCCGATGAACGTCAAAGGCTGCAAGATGATCCGCAGCTTGCCGGCGCGTACGTAATCCTGGACTAGGTGAGGCAAAACGTTGTCGGCAAACTCCTTGCAGAAAGGACACTGGAGGTCGGCGTATTCAACCAGCGTGACTGGGGCCGTCGTCTCACCGAGTGCTTGGCCTTGCTGGGGGACGCCTTTGAGCATCGCTTCGATGTCAGTGGCGCCCTGGATCTTTGACGAGTCGCCACCCTCACTCTTTCCACCACTTGAGACCAGCACGAGAGCGACTACGACAACAACCGCTACGAGTGCAGTTCCACCAAGCAGCCAGAGTCGCTGACGGCGCTTGTCGGAGTGCTGGCGGTTCTTCTCGTCAGCTTCGCGCTTGGCACGAGCCTCCTCTTTCTGCTTGCTGCGACTGCTCATGCGGGTCCTTTCGCGTGGATCTACCCTTACAGGGTACGAGGTATAAGTGATCGAATGCGGCGCCGGTTGCGATCTCTAGCTAGAGATAGATTCCTAGGTGGGATATGAGTCCGTCATAAGGCGTCTGGCAAGCGCTTAGGTGGTTGCCGAATTGGGGGTCATGGCAGATCTATTTCGCAGGCCACTAATCAGTGCCACAAGCAGGTATACAGCGACCATAACGCCAGCAATCGATGCCCCAGTTGCGATCTTTGCGTAGTAGGAGAGGTAGAGACCGCCGATGCCCGAGGCGACGGCTACTGCCACCGCTACCGCCATCATCGAGCTAATTCGATTGGTTAGTAACCGCGCTGTTGCCGATGGTCCGACGAGCACTGCGACTACAAGCAGGTTGCCTAGTCCTTGAACCGCAACGAGAATTGCCAGCGCAAGCAGCATCAGCAAGACGAGGTCGACAATGGTCGCCGAGATGCCCAAGCCCTTGGCGCTGGATCTATCAAACCCAACAGCAAGCAGTCGTCCATGCAGCAGGCGCAGTGTGACGAGGACGACTATCGCTAGTACTGCGGCCATCGCGAGATCGCTATCGGTAACACCGAGAATGTCTCCGAAGAGGAGGCCGCTGATTCCAGGAGGAGAGTCGGGCGAGAGCGCGAGCAGGACGCCCAAAGCGAACAGTGACGTTACGACGACGGCGACCGCTGTGTCTCGGCCGATCTTCTCAATCCGCCCGGCGAGGAATACCGCAACTGCAGCAACAAGAACTCCTAAGGCTCCGCCGAGCAGTAGAGGAAGTCCAAGTAGTGCCGCTATAACGAGGCCGGGGAAGATCGAATGAGCAAGAGATTCTGCCCCGTAGGAGAT
>Ga0194035_1001115_pt1 | contig 14530 bp, 13 predicted proteins | sample JunL2320m_MetaG_FD_148680 | JGI IMG/M metagenome (GOLD analysis project Ga0194035, IMG submission 148680) | Anoxic zone freshwater microbial communities from boreal shield lake in IISD Experimental Lakes Area, Ontario, Canada - Jun2016-L239-20m | ecosystem: Environmental > Aquatic > Freshwater >...
ATCACCACCACGTCCGGGATCCGTCGCGTGCGCAGGTCCGTGACCACGCATATCCCCAACACGATGGCCAGCACTATGAGGCCCGCAGCATCCGCCCATGAGGCGGGCCAGTGGAAGAGAAGTTCCATACGGCGACGCTAGGCCTCAAAATGCCACCGCCAGCGACCATCCCGTGCCACATCCCGCACGCCCCTGTACCAATCTGGCACTGCGCTTCTATGCTCCCCCGCCATGAACGCCGCGTCAACCTCCTTCACTGTCGTCACCGATGGCGCCTGCTCCGGCAATGGCACCGCCTCTGCCCGTGGGGGATGGGCCGCCATCGTCATCGCACCCGACGGCAGCGAACTGGTGCTCACAGGGGCCGAGGCCCCCAGCACCAATAACCGCATGGAGCTCACCGCAGCGATCGAAGGGCTTGCAGCCGCACCGGCCGGGTCGGCAGTCACGCTGGTCACCGACTCGTCGTACGTGGCCAAGGCCATCAGCGACCGCTGGATCGATGGCTGGCAGCGCCGCGGATGGCGCACCACCGACAAGAAGCCCGTGGCCAACCGGGAGCTGTGGGAGCGCATGCTGGTGGAGATCGCCCGCCACGCAACTGTCACGCCCACCCTGGTACGCGGGCATGCGGGCCACGAACTGAACGAGCGGGCCGACGAACTCGCCCAGTTCGCGGCGGCCACAGGCGAGGCCACTGCGCCCACGGCCGACGCTCCAAGGGCCGGCGATCAGATGGGCTTCGACCTGTCGTAGCGGTTGGCGCACCCGACCCGACGGCACGGCGCCGTTACGGATGCGATCATGCCTCCGTCATCGATCAAGAGAGAGGACCCGGATGTCTCGTCGGGCATGGCTGATCAGCGGAGCGGTTCTTGCGGCGATCATCGTCGTTGTGGTTGCCATCGTGGTGAGCGTGTCAGGAGGCGACTCGTCAACCAGCGCATCAACCCCGTCGGATGGATCGGTCTCCGGCGCCGCCGAGGTGCTCGCTCTCACCAAGGGCATCCCGCAGTCGGGCTTTACCATCGGCAAGGCGTCTGCGCCCGTCACGGTGAAGGAATTCCTCGACCCGCAGTGCCCCGTGTGCGAGAAGGCGTCCACCGGCGCCGTCCCCGCGCTGGTCAAGGGGCCGGTGCGCGCAGGCGAGGCCAAGCTCGTGGTGGTGCCGCTCAAGTTCATCGGCTCCGACTCGGTCACCGCATCGCAGGCGATCGCTGCCGCTGCTGATCAGGACCGCGCCTTCGTCTTCTCCGACATCATCTACCGCAATCAGGGGCAGGAGAACTCCGGATGGGTCACGGCGGATCTCCTCAAGAACATCGCGAGCGCCATCCCGGGCCTTGACGTGGCCGCATGGGAGAAGGCAAGCACCGCGCAGGCTGCCGGAGACGCCGTGTTCGCCGCAAGCGACGAGGCCACCGCGGCTGGCGTCAACGCCACCCCCACCTTCGTCATCTCAGGCCCCGGCGGAACGAAGACCCTCACAGGAGCCATCCCGGCCGCCGAGCTGCTGTCGGCAGTCACGGCGGTCAGCTGACCCTGCGCGCGCCCGGGTTCCGTTTGCGCGTTGCGCAGGCCGTACTGGCGATCCTCGGCCTGGGGATCACCATCTACCTCTCGTACGAGCGCGCCACAGGGGGTGAGGCCGCCTGCGTCATCGGCGGCGGCTGCGCCACTGTGCAGTCATCAAAGTACGCCGTGCTCGCCGGGGTCCCGTTGGCGTATATGGGAGTGGTCACCTACGCCATCCTGCTGGCGTCGGCGTTCATCCCGCGCTTCCCGGGGCGCATCATCGCGCTGATCGTCGCCGTGTGCGGCGTCATATTTTCGATGTGGCTGCAGTACGCCGAGATCTTCCTCATCAAGGCCATCTGCCCATGGTGCGTGGCGAGCGCCATCATCATGGTCATCTCACTCGGTGTGGCGATTGGCCGTATCGTGAAGGCTGGCGACCTGAAGAGTGATGCGGCTGCGGCCGGCCCCTAACCGCGCTTCTTCAGGCCCATCAGCACGAACCACATCAGCACCAACACCATGCCGCAGATGCCGGCCACAGCCAGCATCCCGAGCGCCAGTCCGGCCAGGATGCCGACGAAGGCGAGCCCGGTGATAACGGCGAGCGTGATGGCGACTGGGCGGCTGGGGCCAGCGGATTCGGACATGCCCGCACGCTAGCCGAGGAACCGCCGCGGGGTGCCGTGCAACATGTGCGGCCGTCCACCCCCAGCCCCCGGGGGCACCGGTACATTCCCGCCCCGTGGTGATTCCCCGACCTGCCCGCATTGCGTCCGCCGCCCTTCTGGCCGGGGGCGTCGCCGTGCTCATCGGCTCCGGTGGCGCAAGTGGTGTGGGCGCAACCGAACTTCACTGCATCGCCGCCGCTGATTCGCAAGCGCTCGATGCCCAGCTCGCCGCGGCCGGCAGCCCCCTGGCCGGTAATGGCGCAGTGTTCGTGCGTGAGGGAATGGCCAACGGAATTGACCCGCGCTTCATCGTGGCCATCACGGCACAGGAGACGATGCTCCAGACATACGGGCCCGCGCAGGAGATTCACAATGCATTCGGTCTGGGGCCGGGCATCGCATTCCCCGACGAGGCGGCCGCAATCACGATGGCGGCCCGCACCCTGGGCAACTACGCGGCCGACGGCCTCACCACGATCGGGGCCATCAGCGGCCGATGGGCGCCGGTGGGAGCCAGCAATGATCCTCGCGGCCTGAACGCCGGCTGGTCGGATGGCGTGGGCACGTTCTTCGCTGCACTCGGCGGCGACCCGATGCTGCCGGTGCTCACCACGGCGCAGAACCCCGCACCCACATGCGCGCCCGCCGGATCGACCGCGGCCCCCGGGGCGTCGATCAGCGCGTCGGGCATCATCCCGGCAGTCACGCCCACCGACGGCCCGGCCATGGTCACCATCTGGGGCGGCCTCGCGCCTGCCGCGACCGGTACGGCCCTGGCGCAGGGTGGCGACCCCACCACGCGACGCCCCGCCGTCATCGACGGGTTCGCGTTTCCCCTCGCCCCGCCCGCATCGTCGCCTGTGCGATATGTCGATGCCGCCAAACAGCCGGTGGTCCTCACGTCCGCCCCCGGCGTCACTGTGGTGGCCCCGTTGGCCGGCCAGTTGCGCATTGCGTCGGCGGCTGACCAGCGAAGTGGCATCGGCTTCTGGATTGTCTCCACCGGGGGCGACCGAATCGGCCTCGGCGCGCTTGCCGCATATGAGGACGGCCTGAGCGAGGGCGTCGTCGTGCCAGCCGGTCAGGTTCTCGGGCACTCCAACGGGTCTCTCGCAGTCGCATGGCGACGCGGGCGTGTCCCTGTGGCCGTATTCCCGCTGCTCAGCGCCACGCGTCCGTCCGACTGATCGCGTCCCGCGAGGGCACCGGGCGGCTATCGTGCCGACACCTACCCCGTAAGCGAGTTTGAGGAGCGTTCGTGCAGGCAATCCGGATGCATGAGCCAGGTGGACCCGAGGTCCTCGTTATCGAGACCGTTGCCGACCCCGAGCCCGGACCCGGCGACGTCGTTGTGGTGCTGCGAGCCGCGGCCCTCAATCGCCGCGACGTGTTCGTGCGAAAGGGCGTGGCAAAGGTACCGCTGCCCCTCACGCTGGGCTCCGACGGTGCCGGCGTCGTTCACAAAGTGGGCGCGGGTGTCTCAGGGCTGAGTGAGGGCGACGAAGTCGTCATCCTGCCGTCGCTGTCGTGGGGCGCCGATCAGCGCGCACCCGGGCGCGGATTTCGCATCCTGGGCGGGCCCGACCAGGGCACCTACGCCGAGCAGATCGTCATCCCGGCCGAGAACGTGTTTCCGAAGCCCGCACGCCTGTCGTGGCACGAGGCAGCAGCGCTTCCCCTCGCCGGTCTCACCGCTTGGCGCGCACTCATGACCAGAGCCCGCGTGCTCCCCGGCGAGACCGTGCTCATCATCGGAATCGGTGGTGGTGTTGCCACGTTCGCGCTCAATCTGGCCAAGGCAGCCGGATGCCGTGTGGTTGTTACCTCGTCATCCGACGAGAAGCTGGCACGGGCGAAGGACCTCGGCGCCGATGTGGGCGTCAACTATGTGGACGCCGGAGATGACTGGCCCGCGGCCGTGAAGGAAGCCAACGGCGGGGGCGTTGACGTGGTGATCGATTCGGTCGGATCCACCTGGGCCGGCAGCATCGACTCCTGTGCACCCGGTGGTCGCGTGGTGGTATTTGGTGGCACCGGAGGCGGCAAGGTCGAAATGCAGGTTCGCCCGGTCACTCTGGGTCAGGTGGCGCTTCTCGGCACCACTATGGGCAGCCCCGCCGAGTTCGGTCAACTGCTCGCGGCCGTGAACACGCAGACCTGGACCCCGGTCATCGACAGCGTTCGGCCGCTGGCGGATGCCGCCGCCGCACATGAGCGCGAAGAGGCCGGCCTGCACTTCGGCAAGCTCGTCCTCGAGTGCGCATGAGCACCGACGACCACGCTGCACAGATTGACGCGCGGCAGGCGCAACTGCGCAACTGGTGCGCCATTCTCGCGGGCATCGGTGCCGTGCTCAGCTTCCTCGCCGTGTTCCGTGCCTTCGACGCGTTCTCGTTCGGTGGCATCTTCGACACCTTTGCGCCGCGCGCCGGGAGCCTCAACGGGGCCGTCGCCCTTCTCATGGCCCTCATGACTATCGGCGGGGCCATCGTGGTGCGCCGCTCACCCGCCATGGGGAGTGCGCTGCTCTACGTGGGCGGCTGCGGTGGCTTTCTCGCCTGCGGGGGCATCTGGTTCATCCCCGGCATCATCACCCTGATTGCCGCCAACATGGCGCTGTGGGCGATCTCCGACCCGTTCACGCATCCGCGTGAGGGATCGGCCGGCGGCAAGGCCGCCCGCACCTGATGGACGTGGTGCTGCTGCGTGCCCTTGCGGACGCCTCGGGCCCTTCGGGGCACGAGGACCGGGTGCGGGCCATCGTTTTGCAGCAGTTGGCTGGCCTCACCAACCGCGTGGACACCGACCCCATGGGGTGCATCGACGGCGTGCGCACTTCGCCCGATGCATCCGCAGGCCGACTCATGCTGGCCGCCCACATGGATGAGATCGGCCTCATGATCACGCATGTGGACGACCGCGGCTTCGCGAAGTTCATCCCACTCGGCGGATGGGATGCCAAGACCCTCGTGGATCAGCGGGTGCTGGTGCAGGGCCGCGAGGATCTGGTTGGGATCGTGGGCACCACTCCTGTGCACCTCATGGACGAGGCCGCCCGCACACGTGCCCCCAAGATCGAGGACCTGGCCATCGACCTGTGCATGGATGGCGAGCGCGCCCAGTCGCTCGTGCGCCCCGGCGACGTTGCCACGCGCATCCGCGAGCTCGCCGAGGTGGGAGACCTGGTCACCGGGAAGGCGCTTGATAATCGCGTGGGCGTGTACGTGATGATCGAGGGGCTCCGCGCGGCAGGGCAATCCCGTATGGAGGTGCATGCAACGGCAACGTCGCAGGAAGAGGTTGGCCTGCGTGGCGCGCGCATCGCAGCCCACCGCATCGCCCCGCACATTGCGGTGGCCATTGACACCTGCCCGGCAGACGACGGCCCCGGCACGCCAAAGGACGGACCAACAACCCGTCTCGGCAGCGGCGCGGCAATCCGTGTGATGGATGCGAGCGCCATCGGACATGCGGGTCTGGTTGATCTGCTGGTGGATCTGGCCACCGAACGGGACATCCCCCATCAGTTGCATGTCTCGGGACGCGGTGGCACCGATACCCAGAGCATTCAACTGTCAGGACAGGGCGCCATCGCCGGCTGCATCTCCATCCCCACCCGCTACGTGCACACCGCCGTTGAGGCCTGTCACCCCGACGACATCGATGCCGCCGTCGCCCTCACCGCAGCGCTCATTGAGGAGGCACACCGCCTCCTCCCCGGCAATTAGGCCCAGAACACGGCAAGGGCAAAGCCCGCTGCCACAACCACAGCCATGCCCCCAATGATTACGGGGGCCATTCGGCCGTAGGCCATGTGCCCGCGGCCGAACCCCGACAGCACAAGAGCTGCGAGCAGGCCACCGGCGATTCCGCCGAGGTGCCCCCCGATCGAGATGCCGGGGATCACAAAGCTCAGCGCGAGGTTGAGCAGCAGGAAGATCCCGAGGCCCGACCCCAGTAACGCAATGCCCTGCTGCCGCTCCAGCACCAGGAGGGCGGCCATAAGACCGTAGATCCCGCCGGAGGCCCCCACGGTCAGGGCCATTGGGTCAAGGAGGAGGGCTCCTGCGCTTCCCCACACAATGCTGGTGAGAAAGATCAGGCCCATTCGCGTGGTACCGGCGTACCGCTCAAGGGCGCCGCCCAGCCACCAGAGCACGATCATGTTGAACAGCAGGTGGATGATTCCCGCGTGCACAAATGCCGCGGTGATGATGCGGTACCACTGCCCGTCGGCAACAAATGGCCCGAACAGGCCGAGGTCCACGGCGAGGCGCGAGTTGCCGCTCCCGTTGATCCCGAGCCCCTGCGCCAACTCCACGATGGTCACCAGCACGCAGATGACGATGATTGCCACCGTCAGCGGCGCTCCGCCAGCAGCCGGCAGCAGGTTCAGCCGGCGGGATGATGCCTTGGGGGACGACGGTGCCGAGCCTCCGGCACAGTCGGAACAGCGAATACCCACGGCTGCGGTGCGCATGCAATCGGTGCATACCGGACGCCCGCAGGATGAGCACGAGAGAAGCGTCTCGGCCCCGGGATGCCGGTGGCAATAAATGGGCTCAGGGCCATCGGGTCGGGGCGGCTTGGTCACGTAGGGTCATGGTACCCGGGAGTCCCATTAGAACGTAAGAATTACCGTCATTCTGCGACTTGGTCCGGCACCCCGTTGACACCGTGCCCCCAGCCGTATTCACTACCCCTTCGGCTCGCCGTCGCCCGGACTGGGTTGGTGAGAATCCCCAACCCACTGAGGGTTCATTTGACGACGACACCTGTGCCGTTCGCGACGACTCCCCCGCCTGGGCTCCCTGAGCTCCTGGAGCACGACGCCTGCGCCCTTGCGGCGTTCGCCACTCGCGATGGCCAGCCGTCACATGAGATTGTTGCGCGCGCCGTGATTGCGCTCGACATGATGGTTCACCGGGCCGGCAGCGTTGATGGTGAAGGTGATGGATCGGGCATCCAGGTGGACATCCCCCGGCCGCTCTGGGCGGGCCGCCTCTCGGCACAGGGCCTCAACCCCGCAGTGGCCGATGACCCTCGGTTTGTCATCGCGCACGTGTTCTTCGAGGGCTCCGAGGTGGCCGACCGCGAGCTCCCAAGCCTTCTCGAGATCGTCGGCCTGCACGGCTTCGAGGTGTTGCTCTCGGGCGAGGGCGACATCGACCGCTCCGCACTGGGGCCGCGCGCCGCCGAGACGCCACCGGTCTTCTGGCAGTTGGCCCTGCTCGCCCGCGACGCCGCAACCGCATCGCGCGACTGCTACCAGGCAATGGTGGCCGTGGAGCAGGACCTCACCTGCCACGTGGCGTCGTTCTCGGCCAATGACTGCGTGTACAAGGTGCTCGGCCAGCCGCTGGTGCTTCCGCGGTTCTACCCCGAGCTGTCCGATCCGTCCTTCGGCTCATCACGGGTCATCGCGCACAACCGGTACTCCACCAACACCTATCCCACGTTCAGCCGGGTGCAGCCATTTGCCATCCTCGGCCACAACGGCGAGATCAACACCATCGCGCAGCTGCGGGAGCAGTGTCGCCAACTCGGCCTTCCGGTTACCCGGGACGGATCCGACTCGCAGGACCTCAACCGCCTGCTCGAGGGCCTCATCTTCGAGAAGGGCCTGTCCCTCCTCGAGGCGGTCGAGTTCGCGTTCCCGCCCATCCTCGGCGAAGTTCACCGGCTGCCAAACGATCTGCAGGACCTCTACGTGCACTACCGCGAGGCCTGGGGGCCGTACGCACAGGGGCCCGTGGCCCTCGCCACCCGTGCAGCCGATGAAATGGTGTTCTCGGTCGATGCGCTGGGGCTTCGCCCGCTGTGGTGGGTTGAGACGGCCGACATGTACGTGGCGTCATCAGAGCCAGGCATCGTGCCCGTGCATGAGCTCACCGCCGATCCCCGCCCCCTCGCCCCCGGCGAGAAGGTGGCGCTTGTGGGTGGGCCCGATGGTGTCCCTCGTGTGCTCTCGTACCCCGAGGTGCAGCGCGAGGTCCACGCCCGGGCGAGCGCCCGTGGCGGCCTGCCCCACGCCGAGGCCCGCGCCCGTCTGGCGGGCGGTCTCGAACCCGTCACCCAGCCATGGACTGGCGACGACGACGTGGTGCACGAGACCCCACTCGAACTGCTGCTGGCATCCGCCGGTTGGATCGAGGGCGACAAGCAGCAGATTCAGTTCCACGCCGATCGCGGCGCGGAGCCCATCGGGTCGCTCGGATGGGACGGCCCGCTCGGCCCGCTCTCACCCGTTCCCGTGCCGCTGTCGGACTACCTGCAGGAAACCGTGGCTGTGGTGACCAACCCGGCCATCGATCGCGAGCGCGAAGTGGAGCACTTCTCCACCCGCGTGGTCCTCGGCCGCCGCCCGCCCATCGAGGGTGTTGAGCCTGACGCGCCCCAGCGCTGCGAATTGCGCGTGCCCATCATTCTGGGTGCCATGCGCCCGGGTGTCGAGGTGAGCCTGCCCGAGTTGCGTCGGGTCGCGGCCGGACAGGGCGTTGCAGTGATGGAGGACGTCCACGCTGCATGGGCGGAGCGCTATGTGCGGCTCCCCCTCTACTTCCCGTGCGATCACACCATGGCCGAGCACGTACAGCGCCTGCGCGAGGCCGCGGTCGATGCCGTGCAGGCAGGGGCCGAGATCCTGGTCCTCGAGGACCGCCTGGCCACACCTGCGCACCGCGTGTGCGATCCGCACGTGGCAGTTGCCGTGGTCGACAAGGCCCTGCGCGAAACGCCGGGTGCCGATGGCGCCGCACTTCGTCGCCAGGTGAGCATCGTTCTGAAGGCCGCCGGCATTCGCAACGTGCACGACGTGGTGGTGGCCGTGGGATTCGGTGCCGACGCCCTGTGCCCCTACGCCATGGTCGAGCAGGCCGTCAACGGTTCACCCGAGCCCGAGGCTGCGGCCGGGCGCCTTTTGGACGGTCTTCAGAAGGGCATCGAGAAGGTGCTCTCGACTCTGGGTATCCATGAGATCCGCGGCTACGGCCGTCTGGTGTCTGCAATTGGCGTGGCCCCAGAGGTACTCGATGCCCTCGGCATCCCGGGCTTCTGCGCGTCAGAGGGTCGCGGCCTCGACTTCGCCCGCCTCGAGATCCTGGCCGAGCAGGGCCGACTGATCCGTGCCGGTGAGGAGAGTCCGGGCAAGATCAAGCTTCCCCGCATGTACCCCAAGGTGTGGAAAGCGCTCGCGCGCGTGGGTACCTCCGAGCGCGGGTACGACGAGTTCGCCGAAACCTGCCAGCGCCTTGAAGACGATCAGCCAGTTGCCATCCGCCATGCCGTCGGCATGCAGTTGGTCCCCGAGGCCGACCGTATCCCGGCCGACCGCGTGTCGAGCCGCGTGGCGGAGCACGAACTGCCGTTCCTCATCTCGTCCATGAGCTTTGGCAGTCAGGGCGAGACGCCGTTCCGTGCCTATGCCGAAGCCGCGTTCCGCGCCGACATGCTGTCGATGAATGGCGAGGGCGGCGAGATTCACGACATGTACGGCAAGTACCCGAAGCACCGGGGCGTGCAGATCGCCTCGGGTCGCTTCGGCGTGTCGTCGCTTCTCCTCAACTCGTCTGAGTGGATCGAGATCAAAATCGGACAGGGCGCGAAGCCCGGCGAGGGCGGTCACCTTCCCGGATCCAAGGTCACCGAGGCCATCGCCCACGCGCGTAACGCCACTGTGGGATCCGACCTCATCAGCCCCTCCAACAACCACGACCTGTACTCAATTGAGGACCTCGCCCAGCTCATCGACGAGATGAAGACCGCGAACCCATACGCCAAGGTCATCGTCAAGGTGCCGGTGGTCCCCGGTATCGGCACCATCGCTGTGGGCATCGCGAAGGCGGGGGGCGACGTTCTCACGCTGTCCGGATTCGATGGCGGCACCGGTGCCGCGCGCCTGCACGCGCTGCGTCGTACCGGCCTCCCCTGCGAGATCGGCACCGTGCTTGCGCACCATGCTTTGGTTGAGGCGGGTATCCGCGACCGCGTCGAGATCTGGGCCGACGGCGGCATGCGTACCGCTGCCGACGCCATCAAGCTCATCTGCATGGGGGCCAACCGCATCGGATTCGGCACCGCACCGATGGTTGCCATCGGCTGCACGATCTGCCGCGGCTGCCAGCTGGACACCTGCCACGTGGGAATCGCCACCCAGCTGGATGAGGATGAGGCGAAGCACCGAGGCGTCAAGCGTTTCATTCCGCGCGTCTACGAGCCCTCGGTCGAGGCGCTCGTGCGTTACTTCACGGAGATGGGCACGGCATTGCGCCGGATCGCCGGCGACATGGGTGTCGAACACGTGCAGGATCTCGTGGGTCATGCCGATCGCCTGGTGCAGATCACCCACCATTCGGAAATGGACCTCGACGGGCTGCTCACCCCAACCCGCGAGCGCTTCGTCACCGGGCCTGAGAATGGCGAGCGCTACTTCCGCGCATTCAACCCGCCCCCGCCTCACCGGGCACCGCAGACCGCATCAAACACGCTCGCCGCGGGTGGCGCGCTGGCCGTACAGGAGGCCACCGCCACGGCGCGCGACCGCAACCTCGGTACTGATCTCGCAGGTGTCATCGCCCGTGCGCAGACCGGCCTGCACACCGACCCGGCACTCGCCCAACGCATCGCGGGCAACGCACATGGCGACACGCTGGTTGACCTATCATTCACGGATGGCGCCGCCACCGGATCGGGGCTCGGCGCGTTCAACGTGGCCGGGGTACGCATCCGCGTGGCGGGTGGCGCACAGGACGGCGTGGGCAAGTGTTCGGTGGGCGGCGAGGTCAGTATTCTCAAAGCACAGGCCGACTCCGGCAAGTGGGTGGGTGGACACGTGGGCAAGTCATTCGCCTACGGCGCGTCGCACGGGGTCTTCCTGGTGCAGGGCAATGCAGATGCCCGTGCGGGAATCCGCCTCTCCGGCGCAGACATGGTGCTCGGCGGACAGCCTGACGCCCCCATTGACGACCGTATTGGCACCCTCGGTGCCCGGGCCAACTGCAAGGGCTTCGCTTTCGAGTACATGACTGGTGGGCGGGTGGTTGTACTCGGCGACCCGGGACCGTGGCTGTGTTCGGGGATGACCGGCGGCGTCGTCTATGTACGCCAGAACCCCGACTGGAACCTCGACGAGGCCGCCATCCGGCGTCGCCTCTCCAAGGCGGCAAAGGTCAGCATTCTTGCGCTCGATGAAGACGATCTCCAGAGCGTGGGCGAACTCCTGGGGCTCTATCGCGACGCCCTCGCGGAGTCGGGACAGTCCGACACCGTCGCCGAGGTTGACGTGCTGCTCGCGGCACCACAGGATCACTTTCTGGCCATCTATCCCGTCACCCAGCAGGCCGACCCCAACCTCTCCACCGAGTAGGCGTTCCGAGCGGGTTCCGCAGGGGCACATGACAATTGCCGTCATGTGACCGTCCTCACATCACTTGAGGGTCAACGGTGTGCATTATGCCCGCATGACTCCTGCCCCGGATGCCATCGCAGAGCGCCTTGAGGCTGTTCGAGAGCACACGCTCGCCATTCTGGAGCCGCTCGATCCGGAATGGATTACGCGCAGCCCCGACCCGATTATGAGTCCGCCGGCATGGGACATGGCACACATCGCCGCGTACGAGGAACTGTGGCTGGTGACGCGCCTGGAGCAGTCCGCGTCGCTCCACCCGGACATGGCCGACACCTACGATGCCTTCGCGACCCCGCGCGCCGTGCGCGGTGAGATCCGCATCCTCGACGCCGAGGAGTCGCGCGAATACATGCGCCGCACCCGCGAGCGTGCCCTTGCCGTTCTCGCGGGTGCCGACCTCTCCGACGATGCCCCCGATCTCACTCGCGGCGGTTTCGTGTGGCACATGGTGGCCCAGCACGAGGCGCAGCACGATGAGACGCTGCTTCAGACCCTCCAGCTCATGCCGGCGGGCACCTACTCGCCATGTGCCGGCGCGCTCCCACCGGCCGCCGCCCCTGTCACCGGGCCCGACCCGGTGGCCATCGACGGTGGCCCGCTGATGATGGGATCCGACGGCGCCCACGGCGCGCTCGACTGCGAGCGCCCCTGCCATCACACCGAGGTCGCCTCTTTCCTTCTCGACCGCCATCCGGTGACCATCGGGCGTCACCTCGAATTCATGGCCGATGGTGGCTACGCGCACCCAGGGCACTGGAGCGAGGCAGGGTGGGCCTGGCGCTGCGAGGCCGACATCACCGCACCGCTCCACTGGCAGCCCGACGGTGAGGGCGGCTGGCAGCGCACGCAGTTCGGTTGCATCGAGGCCCTCGACCCAGCAGAGATTCTCTGCCACGTGTCGTTCTTCGAGGCGGAAGCCCATGCGCGCTGGGCAGGCGGTCGGCTTCCCACCGAGCACGAGTGGGAGATGGCGGCCCGCCCCAGCCCCACATCGCGCAACGATGTATGGGCCCCATGGGGGGATACCAGCCACGAAGGCCGGGCCAATCTCGGCCAGCGATCCTTCCGGCCCTCACATGCCGGCGCCTACCCCGCGGGTGTGGCTCCGAGCGGCTGCGAACAAATGCTGGGCGATGTCTGGGAATGGACCTCCACGCAATTCGATGCCTACCCCGGCTTTCGCGCATTTCCGTACCGCGAGTATGCGGAGCCATTCTTCGGAAGTGAATACCGGGTGCTGCGCGGGGGTTCGTGGGCCACCCAGCCGGTTGCAGCGCGAATCACCTTCCGCAACTGGGACCTTCCTGGACGCCGTCAGATCTTCGCGGGCCTCAGGCTGGCGTGGGACGCCGAATGACCACCACCACCATTCAGACGGCCGTGCGGCCCTGGCGCCTTGACTGCCATGTGGCAGCAGGCGACGACCAGCGCGCCGTCGATGAACTGCGGCAATCGCTCTCGGCCACGCCACCCACCATCTCTCCCCGGTGGTTCTACGACGACGCCGGCTGTGCCCTTTTCGAGCGCATCACCGGCCTCGCCGAGTACTACCAAACCCGTACGGAGGAGGCACTTCTCGACGCGCGGATGGATGCCGTGATCGAGGCCGTGCACCCCACCGAACTCGTTGAGATCGGCTCAGGGGCCGCAACCAAGACCCGGGCCATTCTCGGCGCCATGGCACGTGCCGATGGCCTTCACCGGTACATCCCCTTCGACATCAGCCCGGGCACCATCGCCCGCAGCGCCTCATCGCTTGCCGTGGCGTACCCCGGAGTGCGAGTGCACGGGATCGCCGGCGACTTCTCGCGCCATCTGGGCAAGATCCCGCGTCGGCAGGCAGGCGGAACACGATTGGTGGCATTCCTCGGAAGCACGCTCGGCAACTTGGAGCCCGCGCAGCGGCGTTCGATGGTGCGGCGCCTTGCCCGGCTGCTCGCCCCTGGCGATGCCCTGCTGATGGGTACCGACCTTGCTCACGACCCGGCAGTGCTGATGCGGGCGTACGACGACGCCCCGGGCGTCACCGCCGAGTTCAACCGCAACATCATCCGGCATATCAACCGTGCATTTGAGGGCGACGCCGACCCCGATGCTTTCGTTCACGAGGCGATATGGAACACCCGTGCATCGCGCATCGAGATGCACCTGCGCGCCAGCCGCCCAATCGACTGGGACCTGCCGGGCCTCGACCTCCGGCTTCACGTTCCAGAGGGGCGAAGCATCCGAACTGAGATCTCCTGCAAGTTCACCCTCGACGGCGTCGCCGCGCTCTACGCAGACGCCGGACTGCGGCTCACGACCTGGGACGAAGACGCCCTCGGCCGCTACGCAATCTCGGTGGCCGTCAAAGACTGATCGTCCATCCGGCGGTTGATCACCGTGCGCTCGCGCATCCGGATCTCGTCGTGCTCCTGCATGCGCCCGACGGCAACGGTCACCGACTCTGGTGCTGCGCCCACCATGTCGGCGAGGTCAAGATGGGTTGCCCTGTGGTTGAGCGTCACCCCCCTCTGGCGTCACCCGACCCGGGGCGCTCCCAGGTGGCGACGCTTGGACACACTCGGGCGCCTTAATAGAACGAGCAGCCCCTCGGCAATCCCGACGCCGGCTGGGGCGTCAATCAGGCGTCGGCCAGCAGCGCAGCGCGCTGCTCCCATTCGGCAAGGGCGTATGCGAGGTCCTCCTGCAGCGCGCGGTGGCGCTCGCTGAGTTCCATTACGCGGTCCACATCACCCGCGACCCCGGCGGCCTCAACCTGCCCCTCGACCTCCCGCAGATCGGACTCAATGGACGCGATGCGCGTCTCAATCTTTGAGACCTCGCGCGAGATCCGACCATTACCGCCCTTTCTGACGGGCTTCGGCGCGACCTCTTTCTGCACGGGCGTCGGGGGGGACATGGCTGCTTCCTCGGCATCCTCCTCGCGCATGGCAAT
>Ga0194035_1001116_pt1 | contig 14503 bp, 13 predicted proteins | sample JunL2320m_MetaG_FD_148680 | JGI IMG/M metagenome (GOLD analysis project Ga0194035, IMG submission 148680) | Anoxic zone freshwater microbial communities from boreal shield lake in IISD Experimental Lakes Area, Ontario, Canada - Jun2016-L239-20m | ecosystem: Environmental > Aquatic > Freshwater >...
ACGCTAGCCATCAGCCGTTACGCCATCAGCCGTTACGCCATCAGCCGTTACGCCACAGTCCACCTCCTCCGCCCCGCTGGAACTCTCCGCCCCGCTGGGCTCCTCTGGCCTTCTATTCAATTACCGGAGTGGGCAACAATCTCGCCAACCTTAGGTGGGGCGCCGCTGGCGTTGACCTCGTGCGGCGTTCGCCCTCGGCCTACCAAGATGGCCTATCGGCACCAGCTGGCAGCGATAGGCTCAGCGCCCGGGCACTGTCAAACGCATTGAGCGCACAGACCGAGGACAGCGAAAACAACCGCCAAATGTCGGACTACGTCTATGTTTTCGGGCAGTTCCTTGATCACGATATTGGCCTCACCACGGCGAGCTCTGGCCAGGCATTCCCGATCTCGGTTCCAACCGGCGATCCATCCTTTGATCCGACCGGCACTGGCACCAGGAGTATTGGGCTTACGCGATCAACATTTAACCCCGCCACCGGCACCACAGGCGCTCGTCAGCAGCCAAATGTCGTGACTGCATTCATCGACGGCTCTCAGATCTATGGCTCGGATGCCGTTAGAGCTAGCGCCCTGCGCAGTTTCGTTGCGGGCAAGCTCAAGGTCAGCGCTGGAAATATGCTCCCGTTTAACACCGACGGCCTACCGAATGCCAACGATGCCCACGTCGTCGGTGACGCCAGCCTCTTTCTGGCCGGAGATGTGCGTGCCAACGAGAACGTCGAGCTGACCTCGCTGCAAACGCTATTCATGCGCGAGCACAATCGACAAGCAGTTGCGATCGCAGCTCGCAACCCGAGGATGAGCGACGAGCAGATATTCCAGCGCGCTAGGGCGATCGTGATTGGCGAGCTTCAGGCGATCACCTATAAAGAGTTCTTGCCCGCGCTGCTAGGTAGGGGCGCTATCGCCGCCTATAGCGGCTATAGACCAGCAGTGAATCCAGGTATCGCAAACGAGTTTTCGGCCGCGGCTTTCCGATTTGGCCACAGTCAGTTGGATGGCGAGATTGGCAGACTCAACAACGACGGAACCGAAACCCCACAGGGGCCGATTGCCCTGCGCGACGCCTTCTTTAATCCGACGGTCTTTGACACGACCTTGCCCAACCATCAGGGCGATATCGATCCGTTTCTGAAGGCAGCAGCCAGCGGAAACGCGCAAGAAGTTGACCTCAAGGTCGTCGATGACGTACGGAACTTTCTCTTCGGGCAACCTGGGGCGGGGGGCTTTGACTTGGCCGCGCTGAACATTCAACGCGGGCGCGACCACGGCTTGGCCGACTACAACACGGTCCGGACCGCCTACGGTCTCCCACGAGTTACGAGCTTCTCTCAGATCAGTTCCGACGCCGGCGTTGTCGCGGCGCTCCAGGCGGCCTACGGGTCGGTCGCCAATATCGATCTGTGGGTTGGAGGGCTTGCTGAAAACCATACGGCGCAGGGCTCTTTGGGGCCGTTATTTTCGAGAATTATCGCCGATCAATTCACTCGGCTCCGTGATGGTGACCGGCTCTTTTACGAGCGCTCGCTCGGCGGTGTACAGCTTGACCAGGTCCGTCGCACCACGCTGGCCCAAGTAATTAAAGCTAACACCGCATTGACGAATATTCAGCCCAACGTTTTCTTTTGGAACGGCGAGTAGGAGAGGACTCAGGGCGAAAGCGACGCGGACTGACCTATCGCGTCGGCCTTGCACCGTAACCGTCTTGATGCGAACATATGTTCGCTTTGATTGTATGTGTTCTACTTCCCCGCTTTGAGCTGCTTACTGCCGCCGGTGACCGCAGCGCGTTGCTGCGCGGCCCGGTCGCGCTGGCTCCCGCGCCAGGTTCAGGCTCACAGGAGGTGGGGGAGGTGTCCGCAGCAGCGGAGGCTTTTGGGATTGAAGGGGGAATGCGTTTGGGAGAGGCCTTGGCTCGCTGCTCACAGCTGCTCCTAATCTCACCAGACCCAGAAGGCGTCGCGGATGCATGGGAGCTTGTCCTGTCGCGATTGGAGGGGATTGGTGCAGCCGTTGCCTCTGAGCGTGCGGGGGTCGCCTACTTCGCGGCGCAAGGATTGGTCACGCTCCACGGAGGGACGCTTGAGCGAGTAATTGATGCCGCACGTGCGGTGGTGGGTCATCCGGCGCGCATCGGGGCGGCGGCGACGGCATTCTGTGCGTTGGCTGCTGCGGTCAAAGCTAGGTCGCGACGAGCGCAAGTGATCTCAGGTGGGAGTCAAGGAGCGCGTGATTATCTCGCCGGTCTGCCGGTCTACCTCCTGCGCACCCGTCGCGCTACGGCGATCTTGGTTGAGCCGTTAGAGCGCTTGGGTATCGCTACGCTCGGAGAGCTATCCGCCTTGCCACGATCTGCGCTAGCCGATCGCTTCGGCAGGGCCGGTCTCAGCGCTCACGACCTAGCCTGCGGTCGCGATGAGTCGCTCTTTGTACGGCTTCCCGCCGAGCGGTTGGAAGAGTCGCTGGAGCTAGAAGAGTCTGCCTCTGGCCAGCAGCTCCACTACATCCTAGGATTGCTGATAGACCGTCTGGTTGCTCGGCGCGAGCGCAGAGGCAGGACTCTACGAGCAGTGGCACTCTCGGCAGTTCTCGTGGAAGGTGGAACATGGCGCGAGCACGTTACTTTTCGTGAGGCTCTCTCTGATCCGATCCGAATGCGTCTCGTCTTAGGCTCACGGCTGGCCAAGTTGCCATCTCCTGCTCAAAGATTACGAATCGTTGTAGAGAGCTTCGGGCCACCTGTAGGCGATCAACGCGCCCTGCTTGACGAGCGCGGGAGCAGTGCCGAGCGCGATGGGCGACTCGGCGAGGCCGTCGAGCAAGCGCGGTCGGCGGCTGGGCCAGATGCTGCCCTGCGAGTGTTGACGGTCGATCCACAGAGCCGCATCCCTGAGCGACGCGTCGTTCTTGCGCCCTACGAAAGGAGGAGGGGTACGCCATGAGCAGACCACGTCGCTTGGCAACTCCTAGGTCGGCCAGAGTCAGTGCTGGCCCTAACGGTCGGCCGTTGAGTGTCGATGGCCATCACGTCGACGCGGTTCGTGAGTCGTGGCTGCTTGAGGACCGCTGGTGGACTCAGAGGCCACTGCGTCGCCGCTACTGGGAGGTCGTCACCGACAGTGGCCGCAACCTCACTGTCTTTCGTGACCTCGCAGATGGCCCGGCGCACGGCAAGTGGTACGTCCAGCGTTAAGCGACGGCTGGCCCCTTGATTAGACGAGCTCTAGCTAACGCTAGGCGGAAGGCTAGGAAGCCCCGGCTCGGATTGGACGCCAAAAGAGTTCATCGCAAAGCAGATCAAAAAGTACTGGCCGACTAGGATCGGCAGTTCGATCAGCTGGTGCTCATTGAAGTGCTCGCAGAGCAGGGCCCAGGTCGAGTCAGAGATTTTAGCGACCGCGTGGAGCTCGTCTGTTGCGCGCAGGACGAGTTTCTCGGTATCGCTCCAGCCACCGCTTTGAGGACCAAGGGGAACGCGGGCGATCTCTGCTTCGGTGAGACCTATATCGGCTCCGATAGTTGCGTGCTGTCCCCACTCGTATGGGGATTGGCAGTGCCATCCCACCCTGAGGATCACCAACTCGCGCTCGCGTGCTGGAAGCTCGCCGCCGATTAGCAGCATCGCGCCGAAGTCGACCCACGCCTGAAATAAGTCGGCGTGGCGGGCGAGGGTAGCGAAGATATTTAGCGGACGCTCGTCGCCATCCATCATCCCCGTGACACTGGCGAGTCTCCCTGCTACGGCCGCATTCCACTCATCCGTACTGAGCGGCGGGATGCGGGGGGAGAGGGCGCGCTTGGGGTTGGTCACCGAACTCTGATGCGAACCTACCTGTTGGCGCCAGGTTTCCACAAGGGTTCATTTGCGCCATTACAGCCACGACTAAGAATGAAGAGCAGATCCGAGAGGCGGTTGAGGTAGCGGATGACCTCAGGATTGACCGCGGCTCCAAGCGCAAGCGTGCGCCTCTCAGCCCGGCGGCAGACCGTCCGACAGACGTGAAGCTGTGCCGCAGCGGCGGTGCCGCCGGGCAGTACGAACGATGTCAGCGGCGCAAGCGTGTCGTTGACCTCGTCGCACTGCTCCTCTAGCCAAGTGGTCTGAGTGTCAATCACGCGCAGGCGGTCACTCTCTCCCTTGCCACCCTCAGGGACGCATACGTCGGCACCGACGTCAAATAGGTCATTTTGGATCCGTGTAAGCACGTCACGGTAAGGGGCAGGCATGCCGGCCGTGGCGAGAGCGACGCCGATTTGCGCGTTTAACTCGTCGACGGTCCCGTAGGCCTCGATTCGCGGGTCCGTCTTCGCCACTCGACTCATGTCGCCTAGGTGGGTCTCGCCGGTGTCGCCGAGCTTCGTATAGATGCGAGTGAGATTTATTGTCATGGCTTGTCAGTGATTCTAGGTGATGGTGCTGGGCTTATGTGTGGGCCATTGGGCGCGATTAAGAATCGCGGCGAGGCGCAACTACCCAGCCAGCGCGTTTGCTTACCGTCCGGCGTAACTATAGGATGATCATTTCAAGGTCGGTGGTTAAGGGAAGCCGGTGAAAATCCGACGCGGACCCGCCACTGTAACCGGGCAAGTTCTTCGCACGCACCGCAGGGTGCAGCCACTGGATCTAAAGGTAGATCTGGGAAGGCGCGACAGAGTAGTCCCGGGAGCCAGGAGACCTGCCTCCGACCAAAAGCACACATAGATCCTCGAGGAAAGGGATTGCTTAATGTCTATTCATCTACCGCTGCGCGCGCTTGCATTAGCAGTTGCGCTGACTCTGGCTACGGCAGCTTCGGCCGCAGCCGCGACCACTATCAACGTCCGCGTCGAAGGGGCGGCTCATACGCTCTTCGATGGTGCCGTAGAGACAACCCACGGCTCCCTGACGTCGACCGTCGGCAGTGGGATCGGCACTCATATCTGCAATAGCAGCGGAAAAAGCACACCGATTGCGACGCCGACTAGGGCGCTCTTTTTGGCATCTCAGAGCGCCGCTGGCAGGTCCCTGTCGCCACTGTCGCTCCAATGGTACGAATCATTTACCGATTTTCTCGTGATTTCAATCGGGGGCCAGCGGCCATCGGGCAAGCAGTACTGGGAGCTCTCGGTTAACTGGAAAGTCGCCGAGAGCGGCGGCTGCGGGATCTCTCTCAAGTCAAACGATGAGGTGCTCTGGGCGATCTCGGACGGTGCGACTCCGCCTTTGCGCTTGACGGCTGCTAGAAGTGCTCGCAAAGGGCAGGCATTGCGCGTACGCGTGACTAACGGGGCTAGCGGGGCAGCTGTTGCGGGCGCAACCGTAGCTGGCGTCAGGAGTAATAGTGCAGGTTATGCCACCGTCGTAATGTCTACTGGCGATCAGCAGATACTGCGGGCCACCAAGAAGGCTGCCACGCGGTCTAACACGGTGAAGGTCGCGCTGCGCTGAGATCTGATGAGACGACCACCGCCACAGCTGCTGGTCGCTGTCTGCCTAATTGGCGCAGCGGCCTCCGGCTGCGGTCTTGGGTCGGGCGAGAGCCCGGGCGGGGCTTCGATACTTATCACGCGGGACTTCGGCGCCGTAGAGGTCGGCTCGACAGCGGTTAAGCAAGTGCCCGGGGGAGAGACGGTAATGCGATTCTTGCAGCGAAATTTCAAGGTCGCCACCCGCTATGGCGGCGGCTTCGTGCAGTCCATCAATGGTATTTCGGGCGGCAGGGTCGGCGGTCGGGCTTTTGATTGGAGTTACTACATCAATGGGATTGAGGCTCCCAGTGGCGCGGCTGCAACTAAGCTCAACGACGGCGACAGCGTCTGGTGGGATCACCACGATTGGGGAGCAGCGATACACATCCCCGCAGTAGTCGGGGCATTCCCTGAGCCCTTTATTCACGGCCGTGGAGGCCGTCGCGTGCCGCTGCGAATTGAGTGTGGAGAGGGGTCCAAGGCGGCCTGCGACGAGGTCTCGGCGCGGATGTCTAGCGCCGGCGCCAAGCCGGCAACTGCCGCTCTTGGCGAACGTTCCAACTTAGACATTTTGCGAATTCTCGTCGGGCTATGGCCGGACGTCCGCCGCGACAACGCAACCTCCCAACTTGACCGTGGCCCAGGCGCGAGCGGCGTCTTCGCTCGCTTTACTGCCGATGGGAAGCGGCTGGAGATTCTCAACCCCGGCGGCCAAGTCACAGAGACGCTCGGCGCCGGAGCAGGCCTAGTGGCTGCGACGTCGATTGGAGAGCAAGCTCCAACTTGGATCGTGACCGGTACCGACGACGCAGGCGTGCTGGCGGCAGCTCGCATGCTTACTAAAACCGCATTGGCCGGTCACTTCGCCCTAGCGCTTGCCCTCGGAGGAAGGCATCTGCGCGTTCCGGGAGGAGCAGGGTGAACTACCGGCGCTGTAGTAGCCCGCTACACGCCAGCCGCGCGGCGGCCGGGATGGCTTACTGCGGCGCCCTGGCCCTCGGCTCGCTGGTAAGTGACAGCCCTGTTGTTCTAGTCGCGATCCTTACTGGTGTGGTGGGAGCTGCCGTGGCGGCCGGTGTTGGACGGGAGATTCGTCACGCTGCGCTACTTGCCGTCCCGCTAGCGCTGCTGATCGCCGTGATTAACCCGTTGGTGGCAAGAGAGGGACTGACGGTTATCGCTCGCTTCGGTGAAGTTGGTCCACTGGGTCAACTAGACATTACGCTTGAGGCGGTGGTCTACGGCGCCGTCTTGGGTCTACGCGCGCTCGTGGTGATCCTAGCCTGCGCCCTTTATGCGGCAGCAGTCGATCCCGATGAGGTTCTACGTCTCTTTCGGCGTCTGTCGCTAAGGTCGGCGCTGACAGCGACGCTGGCGACGCGAATGGTTCCTGTCTTGAGTCGTGACGCACGGCGTATGGCCGATGCTCAACGCTGTCGCCCGGGGACGCCACCAGGACGCACGGCAGTAGTTCGTGCGGTCGCCACTAACGCGCTAGACCGCGCGGTTGATGTAGCAGCGACGCTGGAGCTTCGCGGCTACGGAGTAGCGCGCCGCCCGCCTCGCGAGCGCCGCAGGTGGTCGCGCCACGACCTTGCCTTCACCGCTTCGGCACTCGGCTTGGTCGGCCTCGTGGCAGTGTCGAGGATCTATGCGTTGGCAGAGTTCGGCGCCTACCCGCAACTACGGATCGCACTTGGTGTCGAGGAACTCTTATTGGCAGCGGCGATCATCGCTGTCTGTTGGCTGCCTTTCCTAGATCGACGGGGGGTGGCGCGATCACGATCTTAAGCATGGAATCGGTGAGCTACTCCTACGCTAGTAGATCGCCTTCTAAACCTGCCTTAGATGAAGTCAGTCTGTCGGTTGCAGCCGGAGAGCTAGTCGTGGTCGCCGGTCTGTCGGGATCTGGCAAGTCGACGCTGCTAAGGGCAGCTAGTGGCCTAGTACCACACTTTCACGGCGGCGAAATGGCCGGCCGAGTTGTCGTTGGTGGGATGGACACGCGCGAGCACGGTCCAGGCGATCTAGCGGCGGTCTGTGGGACCCTGCTCCAGGATCCCGAGACCCAGATCGTGATGGCAACCGTGGCCTCGGAGCTGGCCTTTGGGTTAGAGAACCGGGGATTAGGCGCGACGGCAGTTGCTCGCGAGGTCCAGGAGGTAGCGCTGGCTCTCGGCATCGCCCCACTGTTAGAGAGGGCTACTCACGAGCTATCTGGCGGCGAGTTGCAACGCGTTGCCCTCGGCGCAGCGCTTGTCGGGCGTCCAGGGCTCGTAGTCCTCGACGAGCCGACCTCGCAACTCGATCCGGTCGCCGGCGACGAGCTGATCTGGCTGGTGCGACGGTTAAACGAGCAGTGGGGGACGGCTGTCATATTGGCCGAGCAGCGCATCGAGCGGTGTTTGGCGGCCGCCGATCGCGTTGTCGTGATGGACGCCGGGCGCATTGTCTGTGATGCGACGCCAGCAGAGTTTCTCGTCTGGGCTGGGCGCAGCTGCAAAGCGCTACAGACCCCCGCCGCTGAGTTGTTGGGGTCTGCCGGCATCGGTCCGCCGCCGACTGGGGTGAAGGCCGCCCGCGCGACGCTGGCCGCTCACGGATTGCTGACGCCATCGGGCGCCCCCGAGGCCCAATCTGAGTTGGAGGTCAACGGCACTCCGCGGCGTCGGCCTTGGAGGCGCTCGCTGAAGGCCAACCCAGCGATTGAATTCAAACACGTCTGGCATGAGATCCGTAACGGACCAACGGTTATACGTGACGTCTGCCTCTCTATCGCCGCAGGCGAGATGGTGGCTCTTATGGGCGCCAACGGCGCGGGAAAGTCGACCCTGCTGCGCCACGCGGCGGGGCTGATGAAGCCGACACGAGGCTCGGTCAACGTTGATGGCCGTGTCGCGCTGCTGTTGCAGAATCCCGGGGACTACTTAGTCCATGAATGCGTCGGTGATGAGCTAGAGATCGAGGCTCTGCGTGGCGCTGGACTTGATCATCTTGTCGATCGTCACCCGCGTGACCTTTCGGGTGGAGAGAGGCAGCGCCTGGCGTTAGCGATCGTTACGGCCGAACCTGCGACGGCGACGGCTGCGCTTGGTGCCATCTGTCTCGATGAGCCTACCCGTGGCATGGATCACGGTCACCGGGCCGAGCTCGTCGCTCAACTAAGAGACTTTGGTGATCGTGGAAGCGCTGTGCTTGTGGCAACCCATGACCCAGAGCTGGCAGCAGCCTTTGCTGATCGCGTCATTTTGGTCGGTGACGGTGTGGTCGTCGCCGATGGGAGCGTTGCCGCGATTTTAGGATCAGGTTGGTACTTCGCTACCGAGACAGCTCGGGTGCTCGGCGGTGCCGGAGGCGCTCTCTTGCCTGCCGACGGGGCGTCACTGCTGCGATCACGTCTCGCTAAGGCCCCGCTGGAACTGAAGGTTGCTCCGTGAGTTGGTCGGTGGCCTCGCTGCTGATTCTTGCCTGCGCGCTGGCGGTGGGATTCGTCTGGTATGAAAGATCTCGGCCGTCACCCAAGATCGTGGCCCTAGTTGCGACGCTTGCAGCGCTAGCGGCGCTCGGGCGGATCGCTTTCGCGCCGATTCCTAATGTTAAGCCCACTACCGACATTGTCCTGATCGCTGGGATGGCCCTGGGCGGAGCGCCTGGGTTCGTCGTTGGCGCAGTCGCTGCCCTAGCCTCTAACGTCTTCTTTGGGCAGGGAACTTGGACTCCGTGGCAGATGTTCGCTTGGGGCGCCGTGGGCCTTTTTGGCGCCGCTCTAGGCCACCGCCTCCGTGACCGGATTGGCCGGGTGGGACTGGCAGCTGCCTGCGCCGTCGCCGGGCTGGGGTTCGGCGTGGTTATGAATCTCTCGATCTGGGTGACCTTCACGGGCGGACAGACCCTTGGCGAGCTCTTGGCGCTCAGTGGAGCGGCCCTTCCCTTCGATATCGCCCACGCGGTCGGCAACATCGTCTTCGCTCTCGCGTTTGGACCGGCCTTACTGCGCTCCTTACTTCGGTTTCGCTCGCGCATGGATGTCCGCTGGATCTCCCCACCAAGCCCAGCACCAGACGCCCTGCCACCGGCGGTCGAGCGTCCCGTCGCAGGCGGTCTTATTTCAGGACAGTCGGTTGCCGCTGTGGTCGTAGCGCTCGTTATGTGTGCGGGTGCGCTGACAGTTGTGCCATCTTCTGCGCGCGCCTCGTCTACGAGCATCTCTTATCTCCAGAGAGCCCAAAACAGCGATGGTGGATTTGGGCCGGCGCCGGGGCGTAACTCGACATCGGCAGACACCGGTTGGGTGGCCCTTGGACTCGCTGGGGCTGGAACAAATCCTCTCGATGTAAGCCGGTTCCAGGCCACGCCGCTGGACTTTCTGCGCCGTGACGCGGCCGCCATCGTTGAGGTCGGCGACCTCGAACGCACGATTTTGGTCCTCGCTGCAGCGGGGATGTCGCCACGGGCGTTTGCCGGGCGCAATCTCGTTGCGGAGCTAGCCCGTCATCGACGACGGGACGGCTCCTTCGATGGCCTAGTGAATCTGACGGCGTTTGGAGTGATGGCTCTACGCGCCTCGGGGCTAGCGCCCTCGTCACGATCGGTGAGGGATGGAGTCGCTTTTCTCGTCAGAGAGCAGAACTCCGACGGCGGCTGGGCATTTTCAGGTCGAGGTGGAGCGAGTGGGATCGATGACACGAGCGCCCCAATCCAAGCGATGCTCGCTTCCTCTGGCAGTGGGTCGGTTGCAGTCAGCCGAGCAGCGGCCTTCCTCGCGCGCAATCAGAACGACGATGGGGGATTTCCGTTAACCCCTGGCGCTGCATCAAACGCCCAGTCGACAGCCTGGGCGATCCAAGCCTTTAGCGCCTTGGGCCGTGATCCGGCGCTCATCAGACACGGCGCCGGTCAGTCGCCGCTTAAATATCTACGGTCGCTGACGGCTAGTAACGGCGCGGTCTCTTATTCGAAAACCAGCTCGCAAACGCCCGTCTGGGTAACGGCACAAGTCGTGGCCGCCCTAGCCCAGCGTCCGCTCCCGATTCCAATGCCCGCCCGCAGCGAAGTTCGCACGCCCCGGCCGACGGTGACGGCTGCGCCACCATCGAAGCTAGCTAAACCAAGCGTGCGGGCGACCACCACACGCGTAGTAGTCAAGCCGGCAGCTAAAACCCCAGCCGAGCCTAGCCCGGTCAAAGCATCGGCCGCCGAGGCTGAGAGCTCGCAGATGATCGAGCTCGCTCGTTGGGCCGGCGCCTTCGTCGGCATGCTGTTGGCCCTGTTGGGCTAGAAGTCAGTAGCGTTGCCGCTTGAAATGAAGATCGCTGTCCCTAAAGAGACCGTCGCTGATGAGGCCCGCGTGGCATTGGTGCCAGAGGTCATCGCTAAGTTGACGGCCAAGGGTCATCAGGTATTTGTCCAGAGTGGCGCAGGCGCAGGCGCGCTGATTCCCGATCAGCTATTCGTCGAAGCAGGCGCTCAGATAACTGCCGACTTAGAGAGCTTGTGGAGTGCAGACCTAGTTGCCAAAGTAGCCCCGCCGACGGTGCAAGAGGCCCTCCTTCTCAACAGCAGCGTCACCTTGATCAGCTTCTTGGAGCCGCTCACAAACGGGGCCGGCGTGAAGGCGGTGGCCGACTCTGGAGCCACGGCTTTCGCCCTAGAAGCTGTGCCGCGGATATCGCGAGCGCAGTCGATGGATGCGCTCTCTTCTCAGTCCAACGTGGCCGGCTATCGAGCGGCGCTGCTAGGGGCGACTCTGATGCAACGCTTCTACCCGATGTTGATGACAGCTGCGGGCACGATCCGTCCGGCGAAGGTCTTGGTTTTAGGCGCTGGTGTGGCAGGACTACAAGCGATCGCGACCGCACGCCGATTGGGCGCCGTTGTCTTGGGCTTTGATGTACGAGCGGCTGTTAAAGAGCAGGTGCAATCGCTTGGAGCCGTCTTTCTTGAGCTTGATCTTGGCGGCGACGGCGAGGGCGAGGGCGGCTATGCCAAGGAGCTCACAGCTGACCAGCAGGAGCTTCAGCGCACCCTCTTGGCTCAGGCGATCGCCGACTGTGACGTCGTTATAACCACTGCTTTGATCCCCGGGCGCCCCGCACCGCTACTAGTAACCGAGGATGCCGTTAGAGGGATGAAGCCCGGCAGTGTCGTCATCGACCTAGCTGGCTCAGCCGGCGGAAACTGCGCAGTTACGGTCCCGGGTGAAACTGTCGTAGTACACGACGTTACGATCGCCGCGCCGCCGAATCTACCCTCAATGATGGCCGAGCATGCATCCCAGCTCTACGCTCGCAATATTCTCGCCCTACTCGAACTGATGACATCGGAAGAGGGCTCACTTAGCTTGGACTTCGATGATGAAATTATCGTCGGCGCGTGTGTGACGCGAGGCGGCGAGATCGTCCATCAGGGCGCTAAGGCAGCCGCCGGCGCAACTTCAACGCCAGCGAGCGGAGCCTAGTCTGATGTCCTCGACACTCGTCACAAACCTTGCGATCCTCGTGCTAGCTGGTTTCGTCGGCTTCGCGGTGATCTCCAAGGTTCCCAACACACTTCATACGCCGTTGATGTCGGGGACCAACGCGATTCATGGAATCGTTGTCTTGGCCGGCTTGATTGTTTTGGGGCTATCGGGCGACGGAGTGCTCAACAAGGCACTGCTGGTGGTCGCGATCATCTTCGGGACGATCAACGTCGTAGGTGGATTTCTTGTCACGGATCGGATGCTGGGGATGTTCAAATCAAAGCCTGAGCCCAAGGAGAAGCCACCCGAGGATTCTCAGAGCGGTAAGTCATGACCGTTCTAGCGACCTCTTTTTTCCAGGACGAGAACTTCATCAAGGTCTGTTACATCGTCGCTTTCGGGCTCTTCATCTACGGCCTGATGGGGCTGACCGGTCCGCGTACAGCGGTCCGCGGCAACAAGATCGCCGCAGTCGGTATGGCCCTAGCCGTGATCGTCACACTGCTGACTCCAGGGATCGGAAACTGGGGACTGATCGCTCTTGGCGTCGTAATTGGCACGGTCGTTGGTGTTCCGGCGGCACGCAACGTGAAGATGACAGCGGTCCCGCAGATGGTGGCCCTCTTTAACGGGGTCGGCGGTGGCGCCGTAGCGCTGATCGCTTGGGTCGAATTCCGCGAATCCGGCGGGTTCGACGGCTTTGCTCTCTACATTGTGATCGCCTCGATGTTTGCGGCAGTGATCGGCTCGATCTCCTTCTGGGGCTCGAATATCGCCTTCGGCAAACTCCAAGAGTTGCTCCCAAGCAAGCCGATCAGCCTCGGCCCGCTACAGCAGTTGATCAACCTCTTGCTCTTGCTTATCGCTGTCGGGCTGTCGGTCCTGATCTGCGCCGGTGGTAGTTCGGAGCTGCTGATCATCGGCGTCTTGGTTTCGGCGGGGCTGCTGGGGATCTTCGTAGTGCTGCCGATCGGCGGCGCCGACATGCCGGTTGTAATCAGCCTGCTCAATGCACTCACCGGCCTCTCGGCGGCCGCGACGGGAATCGCACTCGACAACACTGCCCTGATCGTTGCTGGAATGATCGTCGGCGCCTCAGGCACGATCCTGACCCGACAGATGGCCGAGGCGATGAACCGTACGATCCCATCTATCGTTGCCGGCGGTTTTGGCGGCGAGGTAGCCGCGGTAGCCGGCGCAACAGGCGCTGACGGTGGCACCGTTCGCTCGACGACGGCAGCCGACGCGGCGATTCAGATGGCCTATGCGCGACTAGTAGTCGTGGTACCGGGCTACGGGATGGCCGTTGCTCAAGCTCAGCACGCAGTCAGGGAGCTCTCCCAGATGCTCGAAGCCAAAGGCGTCGAGGTGAAGTTCGCTATCCACCCAGTTGCTGGCCGCATGCCTGGTCATATGAACGTGCTGCTGGCTGAAGCTGACGTCCCCTACGAGCAGCTCAAGGAGATGGACGACATCAACGGTGAGTTCTCTCGTACGCAGGTCTCTCTCGTGATCGGCGCCAACGACGTCACCAATCCCGACGCACGCAAGAAGACCGACTCGCCAATCTTTGGCATGCCGATTCTCAACGTTGACGAGAGCGAGTCGGTGATTGTGCTCAAGCGTTCGATGGCATCGGGATTCGCCGGAATAGAGAATCCTCTCTTCACCAATCCCAAGACAGCGATGCTGTTTGGCGATGCTAAGGCGTCGGTGGGCGCGATCACCGAGGAGCTCAAGGCACTTTAGGCTTTACGCCGCGCCAAGCGGGCCGCGGTAGCCTCTTGGGTAGTGAACGTCGAGGAAGCTATCCGCAGTCGCCGCACGGTAAAGGCCTTCGATCCGGCCCCGCTCTCCCGAGCCGTACTCGATGAACTCTTTGAGCTCGCTCGCTGGGCGCCAAATCACCACTTAACTAATCCGTGGCGCTTTCGTGTGATCGGACCTACCGCGCTGGAGGCATTAAAGGCAGCTGCGCCCCTCGATGGCGCAGCCAAGCTCGACCGCGCGCCCTCGCTCGTTGTCGCCACGGCTGTGTTGACGGGCGACGATCTGGTCGATCAAGAGGAGATCGCGGCGACTTGTTGTGCGGTCTACAACATCCTGATCGCCGCTCACTCCCGAGGCTTGGCCGGCTACTGGCGCACCCCTGCGGTCCTACGAACTCCAGAGGGACGAGCAGCGCTAGGGCTTGAGGCCAGCGAGCATGTCGTCGGTTTGATCTACCTCGGGCGTCCGCGACAGTCCCAGGAGCCGCCGGCTCGTGCGCAGCCGTCTAGCTTCGTAACCTACCTCGACTAATCATGATCGCGCGCGCAGAGGCCATCGCAGCACTTGGGTCACAAGAGTTTGATGTTGTCGTGATCGGCGGCGGTATCACCGGAGCAGGGGTCGCGCTCGACGCAGCCTCGCGCGGTTACAGCGTGGGTCTTGTCGAAAAGGGCGATTACGCCTCGGGCACTAGTAGCCGATCGAGCAAGCTCGTTCACGGCGGTCTGCGTTACCTGCAGCAGTTCGACCTCGGGCTTGTACGCGAGGCCTTGCTTGAGCGCCAGTTGATGGTTGCATTAGCGCCACACCTCGTTCACCC
>Ga0194035_1001117_pt1 | contig 14496 bp, 18 predicted proteins | sample JunL2320m_MetaG_FD_148680 | JGI IMG/M metagenome (GOLD analysis project Ga0194035, IMG submission 148680) | Anoxic zone freshwater microbial communities from boreal shield lake in IISD Experimental Lakes Area, Ontario, Canada - Jun2016-L239-20m | ecosystem: Environmental > Aquatic > Freshwater >...
CATTATGGGGTCCTATACTCTTGGTGGGGTCCAGACACACAAATTCCGTACATTGTTATTTCAAACCATTCATGAGATGTAATATTGTGTATATTTATATTGTTGTCAATAATATTCAAAGAATAATTTGTCAAGGGTTGTGTCAGATTCAATTGATAATGTGTGTTTAAAAAATACCACAAAAATTTACTGTCAATTACATTTCCACAAACATAATAATTGTAGTCATCTCCTGATAAATGGAGAGAAATGGTTGCATCTTCATTTGCGACATCATGTATAACAATATTAAATAAAATAAATGACACCTCTGATTTTGTGCAGAGTCGTGGTTGAAATGCATCCTTCATCAATTGTTTTGCATTGTTTTGCGAATAAATAACAAAATCATATTGACCTCCGACACTGTCTGCTGCAGGTATAACCTGACCATTTTTTACATATTCAATGTATTTGGATTCACGGAATTCTATTTTGGATTTATAATGTTTTAAATAATACATTTCACAAAAACTATAATAATAAATAAAATTATACATGAGTGTGATTGCTGCATCGTTATAACGCTTCGGAAAAGCGTATTTAAATAAGTAATTGAATCCGACTCCTGAAATTGCAAGTAAAAAAAGAAACATTATACAAAGAAATATATATTGTATTTAAATTTCTTTTTTAAGATTTATATGCCGGATCACTGGAACTCCATGAATTGAATGTTGGCGGAGGACTTGGTATGATTGGTTTTGGAATAATGATATACGGGTTGTTATAATAGACTGGATGATGTTGCGAATCATAATATGGATTATAAATCATCATATTTCCAGCGGCGTCTAGTTTTTCGGCGCATGTGGTGGCCGCTTTTTTACCACTCGTGATGCCAGTATTCAATGTTCCAGTAGCAGCATTCAATCCAAAAATATACAACAACATACTAATAATAAGAGTCATCATAATAAATGGAATAAACACGATAAACCATGCAATAACAGACATTCCTTTTTCACATAATATATTTAATAAAAAAGAAATCATGACCATTACTATCATTTTCATCAAGGCCGTATTATACAATCCATTAAATGTGTCAATGATTACATGTGTTATTGAAAAAATAATATACATAATTGTCGGAGGACAAAGAGAGAACATATATATTCGTTATAATATAAAATACTTTATAACGAATATAATAATGGAAGAAGAGGTGATTGGGAAAATTCAAAGACAGACTGACATGACCAAATCCGAAATTAGAGAGAAGTTGATTGAATTTAATAATGATCCGATGTTAGTAATCCAGTCTTATTTGGGTATAAAAACGAACCAAAAAGATGCTAAAACATTAAAAAAATCCGATATTAACAAGGAAATGTATAAACAATTCAGAGATAAATTATACATAACTCCAGAAAAACAAAGATATTGATAATATATGACAATCAATACACGGAGAAAAGCACAAGGCATGCAACGTACATATCAAGGCATGCAAAACACCAGAAGCATTAAACAAGCGCATGCTTTGTTGAAGAATGATTATTATACCTATGTGAATTTAAAATGGTTAAAAAAAACAAGAATACCGAAAAAATACAATATTGTTGACGATTTTTCCACACTCCAACGCAAAATAAACAAACAAATAGAGAGAAACATTGTCCCGACATTGTTAAAAGATAAAAACATTCGCAATTTATATGATTCTATTTACACATTTAACAATGAATTTGTAAACTCTCAATTTTATCTATTGATGAATGTGTTAAACGAGCATCGCAAAAACAGTGATAAGAATGCATTGTCAGTTTGTTTAGCATGGCTCATATTCAACGATTTTAATCCACCAATTAATTTTTACACAACAAATGATTTAAAAAACAATGCAATTGAAATTGTCTACATTACAGAATCAGGAACAACATTTCCACGAGATTTCTATGTTAGTCATGAATCTTCTAATGAAAGAGAGAAATATAAAAAATATCTAAAAGAGTTATTTGCCACATTTTTCGGCAAAAATCACATGTATAACACGGATGATATTATTTCTATAGAAAAAGAGATATCGTCGCATTTTAAAGAGATAAAGGACAAAACCCTTGAAAATCAATACAATAAAATGTCTCTCCGAACCGTAAAAGAAGAGTTGGGATTTGATTGGCTGAAAATACGAAATACTCTGTTTCAGTATTCTCACATGGATTCGTCGGCATCAGCATCTTATACACCATCCCATATTATTATTGAAAATCCATCTTTTATAAAACATATTATGACCCTGTTAAAACACAATTGGACGTCCAATAAATGGAATACGTTTTGGATATATAAATTATTGAATGTAATTGCGAATTTCAATAGAGAGTTATGTGTTATCAAATCCAACTTTTTCATTAAAGAAATGAATAACATAAAAGTTAGCATGAATAATAAATTAAGGGCAAATCAAACAATCATATCCGCTTGCAACATTCAAGTCTGCAAAGAATACATTAAACATTATAAAAATGTAAAAGAAATTGCATATTGCAAAGAATTAATATCATTGATTCTTATTAAATTTCGCACCGTGTTGGAAAAAAACACATGGCTCAATCCAAAAACAATTCGCCACGCCATATTAAAATTAGACAAGATGAAATCTATTATAGGACACAGTGATAGATTTGAAGATGAAAATGACATTCAGTATCATCCAGATAATGGAATGCTGAATTATTTGAAAATTGCCAATTATAATAATATAAAATACTTGAAAAAAGAAGGAAAGAAATGTTTGCCCAGAAATGTATGGATGAATGAATACATTTCTATTATTATAGTGAATGCCTTTTACGACAATACGCGAAACACAATCTTATTTCCGAATTCCATTTTGCAGCCGCCTTTTCTTGATATAACAAAAGGATTCATTTATAATCTTGCAAACATAGGAGTGATTATTTCCCATGAAATATTTCACGGATTTGATAGTGATGGATGCAAGTTTGATGAAAATGGCAATTATAACAAATGGTGGTTGCCCGAAGACGAAAAAGAATATGTTAAAAAGCAGAATGATGTTATCCAACAATATGAAAAAGCTGGAAAACATGATAATATACAAGTAGAAGGCAAGTCAACGCTTGCAGAAAACATTGCAGACATTGGCGGTTTATCTATTATTGAGTCCGTATTGGAAGACCATTTAATAAAAAACTGTGTTAAAAAAGATGATTATTACAAACATTACGACCAATTTTATTACTATTACACACATCGTTATAAAACAGTCTTGAAAAAGAAGTTATTTCACAAATTAATTAAATATGATTCACATTCTCTCTTTAAATACAGAATTAATTGTGTCTTGTCTCGTTCAAAAACATTTCAGTCTGTCTATCAAATACAAAAAGGCGATGGAATGTATTATGAAAATACTGACCAAATATGGTGACCGACCACGCGACCACACTACATTGCAGAAACTAATCCGAATTTTTCATTTACAATCGTGTTTTTCGTCTGGTTTTTCTTATGTACCTTTTTTTTAATCTGATATTTATTTGAAGGAATAATTTTATTTGTAATGATAAAATCATTGTTGTCTTCATGCAATTCAGGCAACACTCGTGTCAACGGCTTTTCCACTACAAAAAAGAGTCGTTCATTGCGAAACAGCATTCTATATTCTTGGATGGTGAGATTTCCATAATATTTATCTAACATGTAATGTGGTGGAGGCGCGGGTTTAATGTTTTTCTCATAATTATATATTTTAGAGTAGACGTGATTCAATAAATAATATCTTTCAAATTTCGTTGAACTGTCAATGTTTTCATTCATCAAATATGCACATGCACATTCGGGACTGCAAAAACATCCATATACATGATATGATGATTTAATGAAATATTTTGGAATGTAAATGCATGGATTGTCAAATTCACATGTGCACCAAAAACATGCGGACTTTTTATCGCAAATATTATTAATGTGTAAATTGTGTTCCAATTGTTTTAATTTTTTCCATATTTCTTTTATTTCATATTTGTCGTCGTCATAATCACATTCATCAGTCTCTTCTGTTGTTGAATTTGTTTCAATGATTTCAAACGTGAGGTCGTTTTTAGATGCAAAATTATAACATTCTATAATTGTCTCTGGATCGCTATTTACATTGCTATTATTATTCATGTCATTATTCATTGTCAAATCTTTTAATGAACATTTTAAATGTAAAATAATATTGGGTTTACATTCAATATTATCATTCATCTCTGTGGTTTGATAAATAATCTTGCCACCTTTGGGTTTTCTCCCGCGTTTTTTGTGCATAACATTGGGTTCGTCTATATTTTCTACAGGAGAAGACACACACTCTTCTTGAGTATTTTTACATTTCCTACCGCGTTTTTGTTTTAAATCAGACATTAAAATTATATATATAAATTACTTAAATTGTTTTACATATTTATTTTTCTCATTCTTTTCATTCTTTTCATTCTTTCAAACATCATCTACCAGTCCAAACCTTGTTTACCGGGTATTTATTTATATCTTTTTTAAAATTATTATTTTCATCCATATATTCATCAAAAGAATAGCCCCAATTTCCATAATCATTAATAATGTCTCCCAATATTCCAAACTCCATATTTTTATTTTCATATTGAAACATACATGCAATAACTCGTTCAAAAGCCATTCTATGATTACGTGTTGTCATTGTATTCAATAAATTTAAAATATTATATCTATTGTTCACATGTGTTAAAAAATCATGATTTATAAGAGTCATTCCTCCAAAACATCCGTTCCATGTTTTTCCCTTGTAAAAATCCAATAAATTAGTATAATTATCGAGAGACTGAAATAAACATATTATCTCTTTATATATTTCAGAGTCCCATCGAAATGCTTCAAAATGCCATAAAAATTTATATGAAACATTCATCTTTATATATTTTAAAATAACATCTATTTTTATAAAAACAGAATCATGTATTATCACTGCAGTATCAAACCATTTATTTTGTATATAATAATAATACGGCAATAATTCGCCTCTTTTTTTAAATTCAGATTCAATAATAATGGCATTTGTCATTTGAATGGTTGTTAAAAAAGCAGGATTACTGTCATCATCTATTATTACAATTTTAGTGTCAGTATAAAGATTTCTAATGCATTTATAACATTCTTGCCAATAAGCGTTCGTTTTCAATGAATTTACATGTCTTAATACAATAAATCCAAATTTATCCATTAACATTGTTTATATTTATTCTTTAATATTAAACAATATGAAAAGAATTAAATAACTTATATTATGGATTTGTCGCCTTGGATGGAAAAATATAGACCAACCAATTTTGACACAATTGTATTGGACCCCATTAATAAAAAAATCCTAACAAACATTATAGAATCCTCCTATTTTCCGAATTTATTGTTTTATGGTCCACCTGGAACAGGCAAAACTACAACCATTATCAATTTGGTGAAATCATATCAGAAAAAATTAAACATTCAAAATAAAGGATTAATGATTCATTTAAATGCATCCGATGAGAGAGGCATTGATATTATTCGCAACCAAATCAACTTTTTCGTCAATTCGAATCCACTCTTTCACAATGGAATGAAATTCGTCATTTTAGATGAAGTAGATTACATGACAAAAACCGCACAACAAGCATTTAGGTATCTTCTTCAAAATTATTCTACAACTGTCAGATTTTGTCTCATTTGCAATTATATTAGTAGAATTGATGATGGATTGCAAAACGAATTCATCTGTCTACGATTTAATCAATTGCCTACAAACGACATTATTTATTTTTTAAAATCCATTTCACTAAATGAAAATTTGAATATTCATGAAAAATCATTGCATAGCATTCAAAGAATATATAAATCAGACATTAGAAGCATGATTAATTTTATGCAGTCAAATCAGGACATTTTATGTTCAGACGATTTTCACATTATAGACAATGCTATTTGGGAAGAATTGTCTCTCTTATTAACAAATCAGCAACCATTGACAATGATTAATTCATTCATTCAAGACATTAGTATTAAATACAACATTGACAAGAAAAATATAATGAAGAATTATTTGAATTATATTATTCGCAACATTCCCGAAATTATATCCACAGAATTCTTGAATTTCGTTGAAAACATTATGCATTTTTCAGAATGTAAAAATGCGCATTTTATTAACTATTGTTTGGCGAAACTTCTCATCTTTTTCAAGAAAAAATGATTTGGTTTTCTCTCTTTTATCTATAGAGCAATCATTATTCATGGCTTCTAATAGTTCAATCATAAAACAAGTTTTAATAAACAAACTGGGTCTCGGAAAAGATTTGTCTGGTATTATTAAAGAGTATGTGTTTTACGACCACTTGGGACAATTGATTAAATTGAGAAGAGATGTATTGTTTCGCGAAATAAACAATATTAGAATTGGACTGACTGAAGGCATTACTATTTTACTGTGTCATCCTCAATTTGTTCACAAACGCATTAGAACGTGGAGTCATATGCGCATTTGGAAAAGACATCCAAGACCAGTGTTGGAGTATATAATGTGTTCTATTTGTGGAAATTTCTATCAAACCAGAGAACGACTTCCTTTAAGAATGCAATATATAGAACCCACTCCGAGTCTTTCGCGAATAACATGTGTTTGTTCATTTAGATTCACATTGGAACAACAATATTCGTCCATTCATGTAAATCCAACTTATAGATATGACTCTGATTTTGACGAAGATTTTAGCAGTTCATCGGATTCGGATTCGGAATCGCACATTAATAATAGCGATGATGAATCTGACAACAATTCTGTTTAATTTAACCAATATTCTAATTCCTCTGTAAAAAAATGAAATGCTTTTTCTCTCTTGAAATCGTAATCATTAATACCACAAAATACTGCAAGAAAGTATGATGCACGAACAGGAAGATTACGAACAGGAAGATTATGAATTTATCGCCGCCGAAATGGAACAATATGAAAAATATTATATTTACAAGGGCATGCTTGCCAAGATTCAGGATTCTTTGGCCGATGAAATGATTACAAAATGGGCGTTTGACACGAAAGATCGATTGAATTCAATGCTTGAACTAGACTTCTTTGCCCAAACTCAGGCGCATATTTACAAAAGAGGATATACTTTTACAACTGAAACAACCATCTTGCGAAATACAAAAATGGACAACAGACATGTGAGTATCAATCTGGATTCCAATAAAGTCCGGATTAACTATATAACATGCATGACTTGCGGCGGATATTTGGAGATGGACCATCAAAATCTTGCCTACAGCATACTATGCAATTGCGAAGTTGAGATGCATTTTACGTGCCGAAGAGGAATAGACCGTGTTCATGAGAAAATCCAGCATGAATATTGGCTCTTTGAAAAAATTGAAGAATTTCAAGCAGAAGAACAACAAGAACAAGAAGAGAGAGAACGACTCGTGGCACAAGAGGCAGACGAAAGACGCGAAAGACGCGAAAGACGCCAAGCAGAGAAGATGGATGAGAAGCTGCAAAGACGAAATAGACGAAATAGACAGAAATAAATGATTGTAAGCGATGATTTAATACTTTAATGATTTGTAAGAGTAAAAAGAGTGAAACAACTTTTTTTTAGTTCTCCAAAAAATCGCTGAATTGTAAAAAAAGTGAAATGTTTTTTCTCTCTTGAACGACAAATATAAATACTCAAAACAAAATGATGAATCATCATGCCGTTTCTCAACAATCAGTTTCAAAACAAGTCTTGGTAAACAAATTGGTAAAAAACAAACTGGTAAACAAAATTGCATTGTTTCCAGAATTGTCAATTGTCGTGAAAGATTTCCTCTTTTACGACAGGGTAAGTCAGGTAAGTCGTAATGTTAAAAATGAACTAATTGCCGGGTTGGATGCATCTTTTGCACCGAATGCGGGTCATTATGAGTTTTCAGAAGGTTATGGGCTTATTCCAGATAGCAACTTTGTCATTCGTTACAAGCATACGGCGATTCAATGCATTCATTCAAACAGCAATATTCAATTCATTGCTTGTTACAACTGCGGAAACTTTATTCAGTCAAACATTGCAATCACTCCAGACAATATCCGTTGTCGTTGTGGTGCTGTAGAGTTGTTTGAATATAATGAAGATGAAGACCAAGACCATGAACAAGACCCCGAATACGATGAATACTTCAGTGATGAAGATGAAGAATATCATTATCTGTCGCAGAACAATCAAGCCGATGAAGATGACGAATATGCTGCCGGCGAGTGGTATGAAGATGAAGATGGAGATGGCTATATTGGAGGTGCATATGAATATAGTTAAAGAGAATAATTGGGTGTTAGTTAGTTACTTTATATAATAGTATAAGCACTCCGCTTGGTGCGTAATATCGCAAGCTTTGGGGTTTTTTTACAATGTTGGGATTCTCTGCAGTTTTAACATTTTTTTAGTTCTCCAAAAAATCGCTGAATTGTAAAAAAAGTGAAATGCTTTTTCTCTCTTGAACGACAAATATAAATACTCAAAACAAAATGATGAATCATCATGCCGTTTCTCAACAATCAGTTTCAAAACAAGTCTTGGTAAACAAATTGGTAAACAACAAATTGGTGAATAAAAAATTTGCATTGTTTCCAGAATTGTCAATTGTCGTGAAAGATTTCCTCTTTTACGACAGGGTAAGTCAGTTAAGTCGCAACGTTAAAAATGAACTGTTGGAGGGGTTGAACACGTCATTTGCACCGAATGCAAGACATTATGTGTTTACGGAAGGTTATGGAATATTAGCTACAACTGGCGAGTTTGTTCGCTACAGACATACAGGTGTTCAATGCATTCATTCAATTGGAGGCCTCCAATTCATTACTTGTTACAAGTGCGGAAACTATATTCTTTCAGAATCAAGCAATCATCCAAGCATTCTTTGCAATTGCGGAATCATTGATATGATTGATGATGAAATTGAAGAAGAGATTCAAGCACAGAATATGCAAGATGAAGAAGATGAAGAAGATAACGAACAAGAAAACATTCCACCAGCTTGGGACAATGACAATGACGACGAAGAATACACCGAGGATGATGAAGAAATCGTGGATGCCTACCAGCAATATGTGGCTCAGTCTGCCAATTTCAACAATGATCATCTTGCATATTCTCTACTTGATTCACTGATTGAAGCAGAGAATATGCAAGATGAAGAACAAGAAGAACAAGTCCAAGAAGAACAAGATGACGAAGAATTTCGCGTATCCAACTATTTCAATCAAATGGAAAGCGAATATTGATTATTAAGTAGTTGGTAGATTAGCAGTAGATAGCAATTAGTTAAGATTTTATAAAACAGGTTGGTCGGTGGTTAAAAAAGGGCAAAAAGTAGGGAAAAATATAAGCACTGCGCTTGGTGCATAATATCGCAAGCATTGGGTCTTTGTGTGTAAAAACAAAAAACACAAACACCCTTTTTTTCCGCAAAAAAGACGAAAACCCCAACCAACCAATCCGACAAAATCCAAACAACAAAATCCTCTATTTCAACACTATCGGAGTGACAATACTCTCAAACATTTCTAACGCACACATTTCAAGCATAATAAATTCTAACAATTTTTGTTCACTAGACAATTCTATCCATTCTGCAGTAGGAATGTCTTCTAAATACTCTTCAAGATATTTATTTGCATTAAAATGATGGAAATACTCTTCCAGTTCATTGACAATCTCCTCATATTGAAGCAGTCCACTTTCTCTTATAAAATCAGCAAATCCTTCTTCGTGACAATAGAGTCCTGAAATAATTACTTTAATATCCTTGTATGTCGCGGATGCATCTAACATGTACGTGTAATACGAATCAATCATTTCTTTTATAACATCAAATTTAATACAAACCCATTGGTCAAATACCACTTTGACCTGGTGAAAGGATGATGATGAAACGACGATAAAACTAAAGTTCATTGTATATGTATGTATAGTTTGTAATATAAGAGAGAATATCATTTCATTTTTTATTGCGACAAAAAGCAACCGCCAACCCGTCAAACAACCCGCGAAACAAACAAATAGACAAAATAAAAAATTGATTCTCTTTAATACAATTTAAAGATATAACAATAAATAAATAAGATGAACTCTATTAAAGAAACTGCCTCTGCAGCATCAGACCTCAATGACGAATGGGCAAAATTTATCCACCACGAAAATTCTTCTGATTGCGAAGATTCAGAATCCGAAGAAGAAGAAAACAATATTGAAATATCCTCGGCCAATTTGCAGTTTGAATTTCATATAGATACGCCAAAATCCAACGAGATTTATATATCAACCAAAACAAAAATCGCGTTTTTAAATAGTAAAATCAACCTAAATCCCATCTTTTGGGATATTGCTGTTATGCCATACTCATCTCCAGAAGATGGCGTAATTAAAAAACAAATTAAATTTAATTCTTTTACAATAGAAGAATTAAATGATATTCAAACCAGGTTGCAAGGCATACCATGTTATGAAGAAAATGTTATTACAAGCATCGACAATCCAACAGGACGAATCAAATTCAAGGATATTAGAAAGGTAAGCATCGGTATTTGCAAAAAGGATATTATGAGTTATCGTTCAAAGAAGAAGAGCGCCTTCTACAACTGTTTTGTCCTGATTTTGCGATTAAAGATTCATGATGTCTTTCGCGAGTTTCATGTAAAAGTCTTTAATACTGGAAAATTGGAAATTCCTGGAATACAATCAGACTACATGTTTGAGAGAATATTAGAATACGTCAAATTCTTGTTGCATCCATATATCACCGAAAAATTAGAATACAATGAAAAGTCTACAGAAACAGTATTAATCAACTCCAATTTCAATTGCGGATTCTTTATTAATAGAGAGGTTCTTCATGACATTTTAAAATACAAATACAATATTCAGTCTATTTATGATGCTTGTTCTTATCCAGGCATTCAATCGAAATTTTATTACAATCCAGATGTAACACATCAAACTGGTTGCCAGATTTCAGATGAAAATAAAACATTATACAAAAATGTGAGACAGGTGTCCTTTATGATATTTCGCACAGGAAGTGTATTAATTGTCGGAAAATGCGACGAACCTGTCGTGATGGTAATTTATGAATTTGTTAAAACCCTCTTGAACAATGAATACAAACAAATCTGCCAAAAAAACATGAAGATTGCTGCAGATGAAGTGAAAGTAATAAAAAAGAAAAAGATTCGCAGAAAAATTATTACAGTTGACCTTTAGACAAGACCAAACACACGGCCAAAGAATCTCGCACCTTTTCAAGTTCCAGTTCCAGAGACCCGTCCTCTTTTTGAATAGACATTTTGCACTTGTCAATAAATAAACAAATTTTTTTATGTCTCTCTCTATTCTCATTCTTTTTGCAATGTATAGTTTTCATTTCATACAATGTTTTTTTATACACATAAATAACAGCATCTTTTGAGCTCAATTGTAAAAAAGAATTGGCATCAAATGCAATCTGTTCTATAAATTCTATATACAAATATAACCCTTTTTGACTGTATAAATAGGCCGTTTCTAAATGTTGTGTATAATACAACAACAATATAAATACATGAGTAATTGTGTCAAGTCCTCTAATAATAATAAAAGGCGACAGTTTTTTATAACAAATGTTGGTCAAATACTCCATCACAATAGATACATATTTTTCATATACAGTTTTGTCATTTTCTGTGATGGATGATTCATAAATCATTCCCATTAATATTTCTTTTTATTAAAAAAGTATTTAAAGACTATAAATTTGAATAATATAAATGTCAGATGTAAAAGATTCAGCTTCTACTTATAGATTGCCGACAGATGTAACCATGAAACACGCCGCCAAATTGTCTATTGTAGAAGATAAGCCAATTCTCTTTGATTATTGGTCTGCATCACTTGAGAAAAAGGCCTTAATCGGAGTCAAGGACAACAATGAAAAGTTGCTTGTTAAATCCGAAGAAGAATACACCAGTAGTATTGCCAAATTCTATAAAAGCACAACCGAATACATTATCATTACGGAAAATTCCATTTACATTGTGTGTTCTGGAATTCCCACGAGAAAGATATCGTAAATTATGGCACAGCGTAATAGCTCGGAGCGCCTGGATATGTAACGCTTCCGCCCTTTGTCGATGGACGAAATCCAGCAGAAACCGCCGTTTGTGCTGGATTAATATTGAGAAAAACCATTTGTTTATAACTCTTTTTCACTGCACCTGCTTTTTGATTACATTCTGTCTGATAATTATGCCAAAAGTTTCGTGTTACACCTATACTCGGACTCGTCCCCATTTTCATAGGACCGGAAAAAGTATGCGCGTCAATATGATTGACATAAGATTGAATGCTGCGAACAATTCTCGGACGACCTGCCATTATATATTAATCAAATAAATTAATATATAAACCTTGTATTAACATCCGAATTAATGTTTTATAATTGCTGCTGTTTTATGATTGCCTATATTAACAAAAGAATATTCTACATTTATTTCTTTAAAATATTCATTTGTGGCTAACTGTTGTCCATTCCAATGATAATAATCATCAAATATAATTATGCCTCCAGACACGACATTATTATACATTTGTTCAAGCTCAAATTTACTTGATGCATACCAATCAGTGTCTAATCTTAATATTGCTATTTTATCAGGAATGTTATTTTTATCTTTTAACGTTTCCATTACATCGCCAACTATATAGTGCAAGTAGATTTCATTGTATCCAGTGTTTTTTAATCTTTGTTTTACCCTCTCTAAAGGAGAATAACACCAGTTGTTTAAAGTATCGTTTATTTTATGTTGTTTCCATGTATTAGACACTTCGGTAGAATCCATTTTATACAATGCAGCATCTTTACAAGTATAATCATGCTGAGATGGTTCAGTAAGACCTTGAAATGTGTCATATAAATATATATCACAACTAACATCATGTTTCATTAATTCGTGTATCCATATTTCTTCAAATGTCCCAGATTCAACACCACATTCAACAATTGCACCTTCTATATTATTTTTTAATATGTATAAAACAGCATCTGAACCATCCATGTATAAATTAAACATTATTAACTTCAACTTTTATTGATTGTAAAAACAATATCATCATATCTATTTTTATTTGGCCTCAAATCATACACTTTTATAAATTGTTTCAAATGCACAGGAACTTCGTTTTTCAAAATGTCAATCCAATCCCACGATTGAACATCTTCAATGATTAAGATTCCGTCATGTGTCATTATTTGGGAATATAATTTTATAAACTGTATCATGCTTTCCAATGTATGAGGACCATCATCTAGCATAAAATCACAGTAAATTTGTTTATTTAAAAAGTTATGCCTAAACATTTCTTCATTGTAAGCATCAGTAGAAGTATGCAAGACAATTCTTTCATTGTTTTTTAATTCTGACCAAACCCCAGTTTCATGCATAACATCTAATCCATAAACAGTGGCGTTTACAAAAAAATCATGCCATAATTTAATACTTCCACCACATTGCACACCTACTTCTAAAACATTTTTTGCGGTGTTTTTTTTATGAACCAATAATGATTGATATAATTCTAAATAAGAATGTGTAGTGTTCTTGTCTGTTCTTGAGTTATCAACAATCGTGGATAATGACATATATATTATAAAAGATTGCTTAATGCTTCTAATTTACTCACTTCCATCTTTTCAGGAAATTCCACGATAAAATGAATAATCAAATTGCCGCTGCGTCCTTCGCGTATTAATCCCATGTTCATAATAACCTTTTTATAGTTGGACGGAATAATATTGCCTATACTGTTGTTCAAAGTATATGTTTTTCCATTCACATGTTTTAATTCAAAAGAGAATCCACACAATGCTTCTTTGAGAGAAATTGTTTTATTCATCAACAAATCCAACCCTTGTCTCTCAAATTCGGTGGTATTCTCTACTTTGATAAACAATTTCACATCTCCACGACATTCCTCTGTCAATACATTTCCCTTGTTTTTTAAAATAATAATTTCATTGTCATCTATTCCTTGTGGAATTGGCACATATAATGTCTCTGTTTCAATTACTTTCAACTCTTTCTCAATAATCCACCTTTCAATTTCTACTGGAATGTTCCCGCCATTTAGCACTTGTTCCATGTTAATTGTGATTGTTTTTATAATAGGCGTAGGTTTTTGCAATAATGTAGGTGCAATAGGACCTCCTGTGCGAAATATCCGTATATTTGGACAACCCATGCCTCCACCGTGGCCAGACATAAACCCCGGATGCATTTGAAACCCACCGTCTGAAAAAAATGCATTGTTACCACCCGGACCACCTGGACCACCTGGACCACCTGGACCACAACCCATACCCATACCACCGAATCCACCCATCATGCCAGAATTAAATAAACTATTCAATAAATCGTCTAATCCACCC
>Ga0194035_1001124_pt1 | contig 14367 bp, 8 predicted proteins | sample JunL2320m_MetaG_FD_148680 | JGI IMG/M metagenome (GOLD analysis project Ga0194035, IMG submission 148680) | Anoxic zone freshwater microbial communities from boreal shield lake in IISD Experimental Lakes Area, Ontario, Canada - Jun2016-L239-20m | ecosystem: Environmental > Aquatic > Freshwater >...
AATCACCATCAGCGTGATCGCGACAAAACTCGTACAAAAAGTCTGACCGCTGCCAAGAACGGAGCGCCGTTTCCCACCGATCGTGTCGGTGTGTTCAGGCCGATTATGCTGTTGATTGTTCTTGGCTTTCACGCGCGCAGAAAACTCCTCCATCGAAGGATACGGTTGGTACGCATCGATTTCGACGGCTTCGCAAAGCAAGGAATGGATCACCGATTGATAAGAGGGGTGCCGCTTGGAAAGCGGACTCGAAGACAAGATTGGAAAGGGGGGAGGGAGAGGTACCGCGCAAAAGAAGATGCGGTCAAGGTCTTTCGTGGCTTTTGGTATACGAATTTGATCCGATCTGATTCACTGAAAGTCTCCCCCCTTACCCAAGTCTTCCATCGTTGAACCGTTCGTTCTTTTGCTCTTTCCTCTTGAGCTCTGGTAACCCTTTTTTGAAACGCCGCCATGTTCGCAGCCGACCCAATCGACGTTGACGCACTCAAACGCTCGAGTTGTCTTGTGCATTTCGAACATGTTGAACAAACCCCGTCGACACAGGATCTCGCCCGAGCCTACGCGTCGATTGTGACTTCTCCTCTTCCAGCGGCTTTCGTTGCCGATTTTCAGACACACGGTCGCGGAAGGCGTGGTGCTTCGTGGTGGCAGTCGCCCGGAAGCTTGGCGGTGAGCCTTGTGTTTGAGGCTCAGCCTGCTCTTTCTGGGAAGGCCGAACCCATCTGGTCACTCGTAGCCGGTGTGGCGGTTGCAGAGGCTCTGAAGATGCTTCTCCCGAGCGTGCCTGTCGCACTTCAGTGGCCTAATGATCTTGTGGTTCACGGCCGAAAACTCGGCGGTATTCTCGTTGACTGCGTGACGGGGGGTCGACTGATCTTCGGTATTGGAATTAATACGCACGGAACGGTTTGCGCGGCTCCGCACCTGCTGGCGCAACGGGTTGTCACCATTCCTGATCTCTGCGGCGCACCGCTTGCAAGAGGTTTGCTGATAAAAACAATTGCGACCAGACTTGAGTCACTGCTTCTCGCATCGTCTGACGCACCACAAATCATTCTGGAACGCTATCGACCGCTGTGTGCTCTCGAGGGGACGCGCGTGAGGGTCTATCAGGACAATGCGCTGCTCGATGGTCTCTGTTGCGGAATCGATTCATCCGGAAGCCTGCTTCTCGAAACGTCGACGGGCCGAATCGCCGTTCGATCGGGAAGTCTTACGAATCCTTTCGACGTGTGGCACGATCCTTCGACCGATTCGCCGGACGCTTCAGGCCCACAAACGTGCGTCCTCCGCGAGTAGCGGGTGGACTTTTTTTCTTTTTTTCAAGTTCTGCCACACCAGGCGGAGGAGCCGTTTTTTCAATTCGACGGGGGCGTTTCACAGAGACCGGTGGGGGCGCCGTGGATATTTTCCCACGTCGGCGTTTTGCGGCGCGACGAGCGGTTGCACCTGTTTTCTTTTTTGCAACAACACAGATCTCTCGACCGGCCGATGAAAGTTGTTTTGCAAACGGTCGGTAACCCCATGCTTCAAAGTGCGACAGCCACTCGGGAACTTCATCAACCCTCGACCATTCAGGGAGTTTCAGCGTCGCGATAATGACTTGTGGACGAACGCCGGGCGTGGACACAATTCGGCCGATCGCCTCGAGTGTACTTGTTGGATCAATATTCATATCGGCCACAATCCAATCGAACGGCCGAAACGCTCTCACTCGCACATCGCGCGTGCGTTTGCGCCAATGTTCAAACCGTTTGTGTGTGGCAACCACGGGATCCATGTCGGCCGGGTCGATTCCCACCACCTGCATCCCTGCTTCGAGAAGTCGCTGACATGCGCCCCCCGGAGAGGCACCGAGTTCGACTGCCTTGAGTCCCGGTCGGACAGCGAGGCCGGAAAATCGAATCGCTTCATCAAGCTTGTACCAGGCCCGGGATACTTTGGATTGCTCAACCTCGCTCTCGTGCTGGGTTTGCTGCGTTTCATGGGCTTGAAAAATGCCCCCGGGGACACAACTTGCCGGAGCGTGCGCGCGATGCCAACCTACCCACCAACGTTCGTGTGAATCGATCACACAGTCGAGCACAAGCGAACCCGCCATGACTCGATGCCCAGCCGCACGACCGCTCGACACGAAAGGTTCTCCCGTGAAGACTGACTCTTTCTGGTGGATCTTGCTGAGGATTGCTTTACGAACATGCGCGGATTCAAGATCGTCTTTGGCGTGAAGAGGTGTTCGAATGCTTCCGGGTTGAGCGCCCGCAGGGCGTTCGTCGCGGCGCCAGACATGGACGTCATCCCAAAATCCTGGCCCAATGAGATTTTCGAGTGACGCAATTCGTTCCCCGAGAGTCTCTCCGGTTACCTGTCCGAATGAACGAATGACCGTGCGCGCATAGATCAGATCGGGTGAGTGTGTGTCGGGAGGATCGTATCCGTCTGCTAAACGCAGCGTGACCACACCACGTCTCCACACACCGGGAGTTGTTTTAGGAAGAAGTGTCGCTGCCCGCGACAACAACGGTTTCTCGGCGCCCCCCTGGCACGACATTAAAAGAAAACGCCCTCGTTCGATCGGAGCAGGAGTTTGATCACGCAACATCCGACGAGTTCCTGAATCTGCCATGCCTTTGCTGTTCACCGGGACATTCCTTGGGTCGACCTGAACCGTATGAAAGACAAAGACGAGAAAATATTTCTGGTACCCGACAGCGTAATCTGCATGCCGACGCCGTGCTTGAATGACTTCTTTTTTGATTTTTCGTTAGGACACCCCTTCATAAACAAGCCATTTATCTCTGTCAAAAAAAGAGGCCGGCCCGGGCGCCCAAGGGCCCGGGCCGGCCTTTATCAACATGAGCACTGCGGTATTCCTCGGAAAAATCCGAGGACCAACACTAGCGCTTCTTCTTCTTGGCAGCCTTCTTGACAGGGGCAGCCTTCTTCGCCTTGCGTTTTGCCATTGCAAAAACTCCTTGTGGAACACCCGGATACACAACGCACGGCCGATCCCTCGGGTGTTCCGAAAATAGGGACCAAGCCACGAAAACATTCCGTTTATTCAGTCGGCAACCAGCCACCGGTTGAACTTTTGATCTTTTAGGATCCTTTCGACCCTCCATCTGCCGATTTGGCAGAACTCAAGATACTTTTTGATCCTTCAAATCTTGTATTGGTACTTCTCGAGTCCGTTGCAATCCATGCTGAGGTGACAGAAAAAAAGTTTTTCTGGAAGACTGTTTTTGGAGTCGGGAAACGATTGTGTGAGTTTTCAAACAGTTTTGCTGGCAAGGATTTTTGTGTCGTTGTGACACATGCAACTGGCATTGTTACAGCGGCGTGAGTCTCACAAACATCACGAACGCTCAAACGCTTGTGATTCAAAAACAGGCTTTTTTTCGAGCTTATTGACACGTTTGACTCATCCATGACTCACGCTGCTTCGCATTCAAATTCGTTTGAATGCGTCGGTCGGCAAGTTGTTTCTTACCCCCGACGAGCAATGCGTCGATCGCGATAAGTGATGTTGTGAATGATTTCACTGAAAATTGTCAAGAGAACTTCGAGAGAAAAATTGAAAAAGTTTTTTATTTCATCTCTGAAAACATCTGAGGAACTTTTTCATTTCTTGAAAATGATTTTCTTGTGAACCAAATGGGTGCGTCAGATTTTTGCCCATGCCGTTCAATCGAAAGACTGCCGAGGCTTTGTCGTGAACACAGTTCTTCACAACGATCGGCACATCGAAGCTGCTTGGAAGGGCCGTTCTCAACGTATGACAACGGAACAACTTGCAGCGGGCACGTGTCGCGCAGCGTGCTTGCAAAAACTCTTTGAGAAGAAGGGGCGAAACGAAATCAATCAAAGGTTCGCTGCCGCTGTGCGGGCCATGCGAGCCCCTACAGATTGCCAACCCATGCGTCGAGCATGACGACCTGTTTAGAAAAGTCCTGCTCGGAGACGCCCATCGGGCTCTTAAAGAAGCATGCCAGCCAGTCGAGTACGCCACAGGCCTTCTCCTGTCGGGCACGATCGACCAGACGCACCAGATCGATCACCAGCGGTGCCGCCAGAATCGAATCGCATCCCTGCCACGTAAATTGCAACGTCATTGGCGTTCCCAAAAACCCTCGAAAGTGAATGTGGTCCCACGCTGTTTTCCAGTCGCCAAGACTCTGGATGTACTCAATTGAGACGAGGGATTGTGGCGGGTATCCAAGAATCTGCGCAAGCAAATGATCTTTGCTTTTCACTTTACTCGCTTTATTGCGCGGGTCATCGAGCACTTTGCCGTCCATGTTTCCAAAAATATTGTGCCCTACCCAGCTCATGACTTCGAGGTTTCTTGCAACAAACATAGGAGCCAGCACACTCTTTAAGAGCGTTTCGCCAGTTTTTCCATCGCAGCCGGCCAGTGGCACCTTCTTTTCGATTGCCAGCTCGATGATCGCAGGAGGATTCGCTCCGACGCTCGGCGTAAAATTGATGAATGAAGCTCCCGCCTCGATGGCCGCAATCGCATAGAGACTGCTTCCCGGAAGGGGACACTGTTCGGCTGAGTCCAAGAGCGGTTGAAGGTCTTTCCAGCTTATGGGAATAGGCCGACTCGAAGGTGGTTCGGTGCTGGCAACATTCACCACCACGACATGTTCTAGATTTTCGGCGGCAGCAAAAGACTCGATATCTTTTCTGATTCGTTCAACTGCCGCTCGCGGTGTTTCCTCGATAGCAATCACCGATGGATCGGCAAATTCACGAATTTTTTCGCCGGAGGCCACGACCGTGCCGGGACGTAGTCGATGCGAGATCGCTTCAAAATCGTCTTGCGCGCCGTCGAGATGATCGGGAGTAATGGCTCTACTTTCCGACCACATGCGTCGAGCTTCATCGGCGAGCGATCCTGGCCGTATATCGTGGCCACCGACCACAATCTGGTCGAATTCGACAAGTCCAAGTTTTTGAAAGGACTCCGTCTGCGTCAACAGACCGGCATTGCCGGTGGTGCCCCGCTTGAGTGCCGATAGGCCGGTTATGACCGTGGTAGCAACGCCGCCCTTGGCACCAATAAGCCACAATCCAACTCGTTTGCCATGCATAACTATAGATCACTCATCGGTGAGGGCCTCTTTGGTTCTCAATCTCTCTTGAAGGAACCTTGCCCGGAAAGCGAACGACGCCAGCCAGCCGATTGATTTAAGAGGGAGAGTGGTATCATCGAGGCGATGGATTCAAGCGTCAAGCGTCACCAAAGCAGCGTGGGAGTGGGCGTGCAAAGCGATTCAACGCGGTCTGTATCATCGGCCTCTGGTCTTGAGAATGCGTTGGCTACGGCCAATCGTATGGCGGCCCTTGAGCCTTCGGCCACGCTCGCCATGGCCGCACGTGCGTCGTCGATGGCGTCCTCAGGAGTTTGCGTAATCGATCTGAGTGTCGGCGAGCCGGATTTTCCTACGCCCACTCATATTTGTCAGGCAGCGATCGAAGCAATGCATGCTGGCAAGACAAAATATACGCCCGCTGCAGGTATTCCAGAACTCCGCAGTGCTGTGGCTCGTGACTACTCGCGTCGCAGCGGCCTGTCGATTTCGGCCGCCAATGTGGTGATCAGCAATGGCGCCAAACATGCGCTCCACAACGTCTTTACATCTCTTTTGAATCCGGGGGATGAGGTGATTGTGCCGGCGCCCTATTGGGTCAGTTATGCGGAAGTGATCAAGCTTTCGGGTGCCCAGCCGATTTTCGTGGAAACTCGATTGGAAGATGATTTCAAGCTGCAACCCGAAGTATTTCGGCGTGCGATTACAAAAGCCTCGCGAATGTTCCTCATCTGTACCCCCAGCAATCCAACTGGCACGGTCTATTCCAAAGAAGAGCTCGGTGTGTTGGCCGATATCGCCATCGATGCAAATCTTTCGATTGTATCTGATGAAATTTATGACCAACTGGTGTTCGACGGTGGGAAGGCCGTGTCATTTCCAACGCTTCGAAAAAATCTCGATCAGCGTACGGTAGTGGTTGCCGGCGTAAGCAAAACCTACTCCATGACCGGATGGCGCATCGGATGGTCGATCAGCCCTGAACCACTCGCCAAAGCGATCGGCAACTTGCAGAGTCAAGAAACGAGCAGCCCTTCAAGTATTTCCCAGCACGCTGCCCGAGCAGCTCTTGACGGACCACAGGAGTGCGTTGCGGCAATGCTTCATGAGTTTCAGAATCGTCGCACCTTTGTGGCTGATCGACTTGCAGCCATGCCAGGCGTGCGCGTGCCGCATATCGGCGGTGCGTTTTATGCCTTCTTCGATATTCGTCCGATGCTCGGCCGCACCTATGCTGGGAATCGAATTTCTACAAGTAGTCAATGGTGCGAAGCGCTTCTAGAACAGCATCATGTCGCAACCGTTGCCGGAAGTGCTTTTGGATGTGAGGGTCACGTTCGGATGTCATTTGCGTCGTCGAAAGAAAAACTGTCGGAAGGTCTGTCGCGGATTGAATCTTTTCTGGCACAAAGCGAGTAAGGCCTGCGACAATTTCTCGGCATCGACTCCACGAACACTTTATACAAGTGCGATTATTGTGGATGACGCAAGACACAATCGAACCCATACACTGTCAAAGAGATCCTCGTACAGGAGATGACGATGCCTTGGTTTGTCGAACACGCTTCGGAAATTGTACGTCCACGCGTTGAGGAACTGACGCTTCGAGCGTGCGAAGAAGCACGGGAAAGAATCTGTCGCAATCCTCAACGAGTGCTCCTGCTTCCTCCCGACATCACGCGCATGCATTCGGGAAGTGGCTGGGTCACAGAGATCATGTACGACCATTTCACTGCCGGGGGCGCCGATTGCCGTGTCATTCCCACGCTCGGACAACACATCCCACACACCGAAAAAGAAAATCGGGCTATGTTTGGCGCAATTCCAAACGATCGCATTCATGCCCACGACTGGCGCGGGGGCTGTGTGCGAGTGGGAAAACTTTCCGCGGAGTTCGTTGCGGAAACCACACACGGTGCCGCCAACTGGGAGGTTCCGATCGATCTCAACACAATGACCATGCGCGAACCGTGGGACATTGTGATCAACATCGGCCATGTCGTGCCACACGAAGTGCTTGGATTTGCGAACCACAACAAAAACTATTTTATTGGCTTGGCGGGCAAGGAAACTATCTGCACGACCCACATGGCCGCAGCCTGCTGCGGTATCGAAAACAACCTCGGATGCCTTATTACGCCAGTTCGGGCGCTCTTTAATCGTGCCGAAGAAGAATTCCTCGGTGGAATCCCTGATTTTTATTTTCAGCTCACGCTTGCGCGATCATTCGATGACCGGCTTGTTCATACCGGCGTGCATGTTGGCGATGATCTTGAAACCTATCTCGGTGCGGCCCGCCAAAGCCGTCGTGAGAACATCACCGTTTTCGATAAGCCAATTGAAAATATCGTTTGTGTCATGCAGGGGGACGAGTTTTTCAGCACGTGGGTTGCCAACAAAAGCATCTATCGCACACGCATGGCGATCGCCGACGGCGGAACGCTCACCGTGATCGCCCCAGGGCTTACGCGTTTTGGCGAGCAACCAGAAGTTGAAGAGATCATCCGTCGCCATGGCTATCGCGGCACGCCACACACGATGGAACAGTATCGCAAGGATCCGCTTATGCAAGATTTTGCCCATGCGACTGCGCATCTGATTCACTCTAGCAGCGAGGGCCGATTCACTATTCGTTATGCACCCGGAGGAGTTTCGAGAGCCGACATCGAACAGATTGGTTTTGACTATATGCCAATCGATGAGGCAATCGCCAGGTACAAGCCGTATGACTCTCGGCAAGGATTTCATACGACCGATGACGGCCAAGAGTATTACTTCATTCCCACGCCGTCAGCCGGCCTGTGGGCCGCAAAAGAAAAGCTTGCCGGACGCAAAGACTCTTTTGAAAATGTATGAACCCATCATGCGGCCGGATCACATTCAGAGTGAATCAATATTATTCTTGTTCAAAAGACGTCTCTCGGAGGAATCGTGAGTGTGCCTTGTTTCAATCTCCTGAGTGACTGCGCGGGAATTGTGCTTGCCGGCGGCGCAAGTCGCCGCATGGGAATTGATAAGGCAACTGCACAGCTTGCGGGCATGTCGCTTGTCGAGCGTGTTGTCAGAACAATTCAAAGTGTCGTGCCGCGGGTTGTGATTGTGGCGAGTCGGGATCAGGTGTTTCCCTGTTTCAACAAAGATGATTCGGTCGAGATCGTCCGTGACTCTCATCCCGAAAGCGGGCCGCTCGCAGGTTTGATCGATGGAATGCGGCAATTGGCGAAAGGTCCGCAGCCGACTCGAGTTGCGTTCGTATCAAGTTGCGATACGCCTCTTCTGATGCCGAATGTGGTCCGCTTTTTGATCGAAGTGGTTCTCACTCAGGCCCGTGACACTGAAAAAACGAAACCGCCAGCCCTGTGGGCCGTTCCTCAGATTGACGGTGAATTGCAAGTGCTTGGGGCTGCCTACAGTCTCGCTCTCCTGCCGATTCTCGTGCAGCGGTTTGTCGACGGACATCGCGATTTAGTCGGTCTGAAAAACCATGCTTTGCCGATCATTCTCACCCCCGATGACCTGCGACAGTATGATCCGCTGCTGGAATCCTTTTTTGACGCCGACACACCGCACGACCTTGCGCGGCTCGAACAGCGGTTGCTGGAAATTCAAGCGGGAATCGATACTGAGAAGCGTCTTGCCGCTGACAGAGAAAAGAATCGTCGCTTGAAAACGCCCTAGGTAAAGTCGTGTGCTAGGTCCTACGATACGGGCGAGACATTCAAGCCGGTATCTCTCAGGACAAGTGTTCGAACCAAATGAGTGCACGAGCCGCAGCAGTTCGATCGAAAACACATCGTCCACGCCGACGACTAGCAGTCTTTTCTTTGGCGGCCCTTGCCGTGACAGGTTTCGCGATCTGGCTTGCCCCGGCCGTGGCCGTGCTCACAAACCTGCGCGATAGACCCCTGATCGCCGCCTTCGAGGGAATTGATGGAACCGTTGCGAGCGGTTCGGCAAAGTGGAACTGGTTGCATGGAATCGAATACCGGGATGTTGTCATCAACGATCATAACGGGAAAACAATTGCACACCTGCCGCTGGTGCAACTCGATCGAGGTCTTCTTCATCTCTCGTTCGACCTCACGTCACTGGGCACGGTGCGACTTTTTTCTCCACAGATTTTTATCGAAGTTCGCTCCGGTTCTACAACTCTTGAAGATCTGCTTGCCCCGTGGCTGGCCCGATCATCAAGCAACGCTTCCATCCGAGCAACGATTGAAGTCAGCGATGGTCGACTTGAACTCGTGGATTCCGTACGCCAAGACACATGGCAACTCGATGGTCTTATGGCAAGTGCCAGCATCAGACCGGAATTACGCTCCGGTGGGTGGACGGTTTCGGGAAGACTCGAACACATCATTCAAAACGGTGCTGCAATGGCATCGCTCGCTTCAACCGTCAAGCCTGCACCTTCAGTGATTGAGGGGAATCCGGCCACCACACGATCCGTCGCAGTCGCTGCAACAACGGCGCTTTCGCGGGAAGGCGGTTGGTCCGTATCGGCTCCCGAGAACACCGACGGCTTAGTCATTACCACCAATCATCTTCCACTCGGATTTTCACGGGTTGTCGCCACGCGTTTTTCTTGGCCGCTGGTCGTCGACGGATTTGCCGATGTGCGACTCGATATCGATCCGGGATCCACATCGTCGGAAACTCGCGTACCGCTGCGCATCGCGGGATTAGCCAACGGCAGTCGCATCGTTATTTCTGATGCGATTTCTGGAAGTGAACGCTTCAATATCGATCGCTGTGAAATTCCGCTGGAGCTTTCGCTCGATGGTGATCGACTGCGCATTGGAAAACTTTCGGCTACATCGCCGCTGATACGTGCAGAAGCGGCCGGCTCAATTCGACTGGTGCGCGGCGGACCGTGGGAGTGGCTCGATTCACTCTCTCGTGAAGATTTTGCATTCTCCGCAGAGATTGATCTCGCAGCGGTGTCAAAGGCAACTCCCGGCGGCCTACAAATTCGTCCTGATGTCAAAGTGACCGGTGGTCAATTGCAACTATCCGCCTCTGCTCACGGCGATGGCGATGCACGAGTTTTTGAAATTCGCGCCGGTTCTCTCGATCTCTCTGCGGTGCAAGGAGAGCGGTTGCTTCGATGGAACGAACCTTTTTCCGCATGGCTCAAGGCACGACGCATCGGCACATCGGATTCTGTGGTGGTGGAAGAAGCTCGCCTGACATCAACCGCGATCGAGATTTCAGGGAAGGGGACCGCTGCCAATTCAACACTCGAATACTCGGTTGATCTCGATACATTTTTGAGTGAAGTCTCTGAGGTGATCGACACGAAAAATGTAGAACTCGCTGGAATCGCTCGCGGCACGTTGCAATTTGTGAAAGGCGACGCAGCTGAATCCTTCATCGCGACCGCTACAACAAGCCTGACAGATTTTGTGGTGGCAATGCCTTCTCGCAGTCCATGGCGAGACAGTCAGCTCACGCTTGAGTCACAGATTCGAGGCACGCTTTCCCCGACGGCACTTGTGATCGATTCAGCTCAGATGATTGCTGGAGCCCAAGAAGATCGCATGGAAGTCATGCTGACCGGCGGGATGCTTGTGGATCTCTGGAGTGGAGGATCACTTTTTCGCACCGCTCCTGCTGTTGAACAAGTTACCGCTGATATTTCTCTGTCGGGTGATCTCGCGCGATGGCAGGGGCGGCTCAGTGGCTGGCCTGGCGCTCCGCTTCCAGGTGGATTTTCACTTGCCGGACGCGGCGCGCTCTCTGCGGCGGTCACGGCCCGTGGCACACAGTGGGAAATCACTCGCGCCGGGGGTGAACTGGAAAATGTAGTTCTCGAAGTTGGTGCTCGGCGCATCGAAGAGCCCCGCGTTGTGACCAGTGCTGTCGCGCTCTGGCAGCCATCGACGGGGAACTTTGAAATTTCATCGGCTGAGGTGCTCACTGCAAGTGTCTCGCTACGAAGTAAGAACGTGATCGTTTCGTCGGCGCGTCCCGGATCGCTGTGGAATATTTTTGAGAATGTCCGTGGCAAAATGGAATGGCAGGCCGATGTTGCCCGGGTGGAAAAGTGGTTGCTGACGCCGCTGGCTGCTGCGTCGTGGCCGGCCGGAGGTCGTGCATGGGGTACGGCCGAACTGAGTGATGATCCAGAAGGCATTCGGCTCCGAATGCAAGTCACGGGGAGTCAGTTGGCGCTCGCGTCAGTTTCAGCGACTGCGGCGCTCGGCATTGGCCCGGCGTCCGCACCGAAACCTGTCTGGAGTGAACCCAAGGCCAGTGCATCGATCGAAGTGATTCATGCACGAGGCATCGATCAACTCATTGTCCGACAAGCCTCTCTCGAATCTGCTACCGCCACATTTTCGGCAGCCGGCACAATCGATGCGGCGAGTGGTCAGCGTGTGGTCGATTTGAACGGAACGGTTGGCTATGACTGGGATGCGGTGTCTCATCTGCTCAGTCCATGGACCAAGAGCATCATTCACTTGAGTGGTGGTGGCGCACGCCCTTTTGCGCTACGGGGTCCACTCCGTGGAACTGCACAAAAAGGCTCACCGCGCACCCGTGGAATTATGGCCGGGGTTCCTTTCGCTCTTCCCGACCGTTCTGCGACTGAGAATACGCCACGTTCGCTCGCGCTGCCCGCTGATTGGCTCGATGCCGCACGCGGCCTCGATCAAACAGCAGAGCAAACTCTTGTACTGCCACCGTTAAAAACTCCACTGCAAACACATTCTCTTTTACATGCTCTTGCAGCGGAGACTTCGATCGCGTGGACAGCAGGCGACGTGGAAGGATTATCAATCGATGCCGGTGATATGGCGGTCAGACTTTTTGATGGACAACTGGCACTCGGGCCACTTGATATTGGCATCAGTGGTGGGAGACTGCGCGCAGCACCGTGGATTCGTCTCTCACCGGAACCGATGGAATTGGTGATCCCACCGAGTCGACTTCTTGAGAATGTAACTCTCTCGGAGCATGCCTGCGATCGATGGCTGCGCACCATTGCGCCACTGCTTGCGCAGTCAACCCGTGCTCAAGGACGGGTCAGCATCGATCTGGCCAACGCACGCGTGCCCCTTGGCGATCCTCTTTCTGGTGACATTTCCGGCCGAATCCTCTTCGACACCTTTGAAGTCACACCGGGTGCTCCGGCAGCGCCACTCGTGATGCTTGTCAGAAAATTACAGACACTCATCGATCCCACTCTCGCTTTCAACGACAAACAACTTTTTATTCGAGTTCGCAACGAACCGGTGCGATTTAGGCTTGTCGAACGCCGTATTTGGCACGATGGACTCATCATGGATACTGGTCAAGTCGTCGCCAAAACAAGCGGTTCGGTTGGTGCCGATGGATCACTTGCCATGAATTTAGAACTGTCATTCCGGGGCGATGTGGTCGGTACAACACCGATTGTCGCTGCACTTGTAAAGACGCCGCTGGTGGTTCCACTGCGAGGCACGGTGAATCAGCCACAGTTTGACAGTTCACAAATCGACATCATGCTTGCACGCATCGTCGAACATGCCGTGAAGAACGTGATCGCAGATTCCATTGGCCGAGGACTCGAAGGCCTGTTGGGTATTCCCAAGGCACCTCCTGCGCCCTGATCGCATGCTTGGAGCGATTTCTATTCTTTGATCGCGACAATGGTTCGTCTCCATTTCGTGTACCCGTCGCTTGAGTGTTTGCGATATTGCGATGACACGTATTCTCCTTCGAAGCAATGGCGGCTGGTGACCTTTGGCAATCACCAGCCATTCACTGTCAACAGGAAGAACCGCGAACTGCATGCACAGCAAGGGCGAGATTTTCAAGATCCTCGGTCGTATGCTGCGACGAAAGACTGACCCTCACGAGACTCTTGCCATGAGGAACACTCGGTGGCCGGATCGCCGGCACGTACAATCCTTTTTCGGCGAGTCTCAAAGACATGTTCACTGCGGCGTGCGCGGTGTGGCAGACAATCGGAAACAATCTGAGTATCCCATGCAGCAAATGCATCGTCGTGAAGAAGCGATGCGACTCGGCGCGCAAACTCTCTCGAACGCGCCAGCAAGTCTATTCGTCTCGACGGCTCTCGTTGCAGGAGCTGAATCGCGCAGCTCGCCGCCGCCGCAACAGCAGGTGGATGAGCGGTTGAGAAAATCCAGGAACGAGCCTTGTGCGAGAGCCACTCCATAAACTGCGATGGCCCCGCCACAAATCCGCCTGCTGAACCGAGGGCCTTGGAGAGCGTTCCCACCCGCACGTGCACACCATCGGCGGTGCCTGTTGCCTCTACCAAGCCACTGCCTCGCAAGCCATAGACTCCCGTAGCATGTGCCTCGTCGACCATAAAAATCGCCCGATGCTTGGAAGCAATCGCGGCAAGATCGTCCAAGGCAGCGCGGGTGCCATCCATCGAAAAAACAGAGTCAGTGACTATCAGTTTTCGCCTCGCCGTTTTTACACCGCTCAGCAAGGTTTCAAGGTGAGACATGTCGCGATGCGGATAAATCAAGACCTCTGCATTGGAAAGCCGACACCCGTCGATGAGGCTGGCGTGGTTCCGCTCGTCGCTGGCAATCAAATCGCCGGGACCAACGAGTGCCGAAATGGTTGCAACATTTGCGGCATAACCACTGGAAAAAAGAATCGCCCGATCTGTCTGCAACAGCGAGGCGATGTCTTCTTCGAGTTTTCGATGTGCCTGTGACTGCCCGCTCACCAGCGGACTCGCACCCGCTCCAAAACCTTCCGAGCAAGCAGCCTTTGACGCTGCCTTGATCAGACGCACATCGCCGGCGTAGCCGAGGTAGTCATTGGATCCGAAGTTCACAAGCGTACGCCCATCAAGCACAACGCTTCGTCCTTGCCGGCCGGTGCGCAGCTTCGGCTTCCGCAGAAGATCTCTCGTGGAAAGATCGTTGAGTTCCTCTTCGATCCACGCCAGAGCCAAAGGCAAGGGTGATCGCGACCCGCTCGCAGTCGATACGCGAATCTCACGACTCGTATCATCGCATGCAGAACTCGACTGATCGGGAGAACAGGGCATACAAAATTCCAGAGCGATTTTCTTTCAACTGTCTGTTGAAAGGATTTTCTAAAAAGACCTTCAGTTGCGGCGGCCGATTTTTTGAGAGTCTGTCGTAAGAGTTTGACCGGTACGAATTCGACTTTTTTTCTTTTTTGAAAGCACAGAGCGGCTCCCTGTAACCTTTGATTTTTTTTTGGCAGGCATGGGATGAAAACTCGATTTCGAATTTCCAAGTGCTGCAATCAGTTCAAAATGCTTGTGCAA
>Ga0194035_1001126_pt1 | contig 14344 bp, 16 predicted proteins | sample JunL2320m_MetaG_FD_148680 | JGI IMG/M metagenome (GOLD analysis project Ga0194035, IMG submission 148680) | Anoxic zone freshwater microbial communities from boreal shield lake in IISD Experimental Lakes Area, Ontario, Canada - Jun2016-L239-20m | ecosystem: Environmental > Aquatic > Freshwater >...
TAACTAGACTTGCAGAAGCTCTTAAATCTGTTGCCATCACAGATGCTCCCTCTAGATATTCTTTACCCCTAATGATTGCAGTATTTCCTCTAATATCAATTTGCGCGCCCATGCGAATCAGCTCTTGTACATGCATAAAACGATTCTCAAATATGGTTTCAGTAATTTCGGAAACACCCTCTGCGATCGTATTCAGCGCCATCATTTGTGCTTGCATATCAGTTGGAAACGCTGGATAAGGCGCAGTTCTTAAACTAACCGCTTTTAGCTTTCCATCACTTCGAATGCGAATTGAATTTTCATATGATTCAATTTTAACGCCAGTTTCCATCAATTTTTGGGTGATGGCATCTAAACATTTGATCTGCACATTTTTTAAAAGTACGTCACCACCTGTCATCGCAACGGCTGCTAAGTATGTGCCGGCTTCAATTCTATCAAATATCACATCATGATTTGCTGCATGAAGCGAATCAACACCTTCGATGGTGATGATATCGGTCCCTAAACCCTGAATCTTTGCACCCATTTTATTTAAGCATTCGCCAAGATCGACAACCTCAGGCTCTTTAGCTGCATTTTCTAAGGTCGTTATTCCTTCTGCCAATGAAGCTGCCATCATTAAATTCTCTGTGCCTGTTACGGTCACAATATCCATATAAAATTTAGCGCCTTGTAATCTCGATTTAGGTAAATGCTTAGTAGAGGCTTCAATATAACCTCCGTGAATATCTATTTTTGCGCCCATAGCCTGAAGACCTTTAATATGGATATCCACAGGTCTAGATCCAATAGCACAACCTCCTGGCAGTGAAACTCGAGCCTCACCAAATCTTGCAAGTAAGGGGCCTAGAACAAGAATAGAAGCACGCATTGTTTTTACGCGCTCATAAGGGGCATTTTTATTAAGAATATCTTTTGCAGTTAATTGGATTGAGTTATTTGTAGCTTGTATATCTACACCCATATACTGTAATAATGACTTTGTGGTAATTACATCTTGCAGGTGAGGCACATGGGTTAATGATAGCTTTTCTTCCGTGAGGAGAGAGGCAATTAGTATGGGTAATGCTGCATTTTTAGCGCCTGATATTTCAAGCTCGCCATGAAGAGGTGATTGCCCTTGAATAACTAATTTATCCAAATTATGAATTGGCCTTTAATAGCTTTACTAATTCTCCGTTTTCATACATCTCTTTCATAATATCAGCGCCACCAACAAATTCTCCATGAATATAAAGTTGCGGGATAGTAGGCCAATTAGCAAATACCTTAATACCTTCTCGTACTTCTGCATCTTGTAAAACATCAAATGTATAAAAATCGGTATCACATGCTTCTAAAATTTGGGTGGCTAAGCTTGAAAATCCGCACTGAGGAAATTTAGGGTTTCCTTTCATGTACAGAACTACATTATGTTCATTAATCGTTTTTTGAATCTTTTCTTGCGCACTCATATATGACTCCTCAATATTAGTTTTTTAATTGTTTCCATTCACTTGGCGTATAAGTTTGCATTGATAAAGCATGAATTTCACTTTTCATCTTATCGCCTAAGGTACCAAATACCATCTGATGCTGTTTCACTCGACTTAATCCCTCAAATAACTCACTGACAATAGTGCCTTCAAAATGAGAGCCATCTTCACCTAAAATATTAATGAACTCACATTCGAGTTTTTCAACAATCGATTGCTTAATATCGTCTGCAGTCATCTTTTAACCTCGTAATTTATAGCCGGATTTTAGCATCCCTAAGGTAATGGAAGCTAACACAATAAAAAATGCTGCTACGATTGAAAGACTTAATAATGGAGCAACATCGGATTGACCAAAAAAACCATATCTAAACCCATCGATCATATAAAAGAAAGGATTGAGCTGAGATAACTTCTGCCAAAAAGGTGGCAGAGAATGAATCGAATAAAATACGCCAGATAAAAAAGATAATGGCATGATGACAAAATTTTGGAACGCTGCCATTTGATCAAATCGGTTAGACCATATACCTGCAATAATGCCAAAAGTACCTAACAACGCACCGCCAATCATTGCAAATCCAAAAATAACCCACGGGTGCAGCATAGGCAAATCTACAAATAAAATGGCAAATAAATAAATACAAGTACCCACAAAAACACCGCGGACAATGGAAGCTATTAAAAAGGCTAGAAAAAACTGCAAATAGGTAATAGGTGTTAATAAAATAAATACAATATTACCCATTACTTTCGACTGAATGAGACTCGATGAGCTATTTGCAGATGCATTTTGCAATAATGACATCATTATGAGTCCTGGAATAAGAAAGGCTGTGTAATTTACATTATCATAAACTTTTACATGATTTGCTAATACGTGTGAAAAAATAAGAAGGTAAAGCACCGCCGTTATAACAGGTGCTGCAACGGTCTGAAAGACCACGCGCCAAAATCGAAGTAGCTCTTTTTTAAGAAGTGTCCATGTCCCTAAAAATTCATCTTTTAAATTCATTATTTTTTACTTCCTGTAAGTTTGAGGAAGACATTCTCTAAATCAGAATTAGTAAGCTCCATATCTAAAATTGCAATTTTAGATTTTTTTAATTCACCTATAATAAATTCGACTTCTACAATTTCCTTAAGTAAAAAAGTTATAAAATTTTGATCGGTCTTTTGTATAAGTCTTTGAATACTTGCTGGGATCTTTTTACCTTTTAAATCTAAGCGTAAATTTAAATTCTTTGCTGAAAAACGTTTTAATAAATTTCTTGTTTTATCTAATGCAACCACTTTACCTTGATCCATCATGGCTACACGACTACACAACGTCTCAGCTTCTTCCAAATAATGCGTCGTTAATACAATGGTATGGCCTTTTTGATTAAGCTTTTTAATGAATTGCCATAATTTTTTTCTAAGCTCCACATCTACACCTGCTGTAGGCTCATCTAGAACAATTACTGGAGGTTTATGGACAAGTGCTTGAGCAATTAATGCTCGTCTTTTCATGCCTCCTGAAAGCATTCTCATGTTTGTATTGGCCTTATCTTGAAGATCAAGACCTTCAATGACCTCATCAATCCAGTCATCATTTTCGCGACCTTTACCAAAATAACCGGCTTGGAATCTAAGCATTTCTCGAACATTAAAAAAAGGATCAAATACTAATTCCTGAGGCACAATGCCAAGTGACCTTCTTGCATTTTGGTAATCACCAGTCACATCGTGACCCATGACTTTAACTGAGCCAGAGGTTGGCTTCATAAGGCCTGCGAGAATATTAATAAGTGTTGATTTGCCAGCACCGTTAGGGCCAAGGAGGGCAAAAAACTCACCCTCATCGATTGTTAAATCAATCCCTTTTAATGCTTCTAATTTACCAAAATTCTTTTTTACTTTATTAAATACAATAGCTTTTTTCATTGCAATGAATTCGGCAAGTTCTTTAGAGTGAGATTAATAATGAGAAATTAATGAAGGGAAGATACAAGGTCTTCCACTCCATATAACTTTGCAAGACTATTTAAATTTTTGGGTAGGTTCTTAAAAATAAAATGTGATTGAGTTTTCTTAGCTTGCCGTTGTAATTCAAAAATTAAACTCAATGTTGAGGTGTCTATTGCAGTTACTTTTGAAAAATCAATTGTTGTTTTTTTCTCTGCTTTTTGTTTGGTAATTAGGTCAATGATGCCTGGTATTTTTTCAATAGTGAGATCACCGCTTAACTGCCATTGATTTTTATCAAAAACGATCATTTATTAGATGCTGTCCTCTCGAAGTTAGCATTCTTTTCAGCAAGTTTTGTAATGAGAGAAGTCATGCCATTTTGTCTAATTTCATTACCAAATTGGCCACGGTAATTTGTCACTAAACTTACGCCTTCAATAATAATATCAAAAACTTTCCAAGAATTGCCATCTTTTTCAAGCATGTAATCAATCGGTAGAGGTGGGGCACCCGGCTGTAAAATTTCTGTTTTCACTAGAACTTCTTCATCTGTGGGTGAATATCGAGCTGGCTTATAACTTAGTGTTTGATCTTTAAATTTTAGTAATGCGCTGCCATAGGTTTTAACAAGCATTGTTCTAAACTCTTTTTTAAAACTTTCTTGCTCTTCTTTCGATGCTGCTGGATAGGCTTTACCTAAAACAAGTTTAGATATTCGATCAAAATCGAAATAAGGCAGTATTTTTTCCTCAGTAACTTTATAGGCTCTTTCTTTGTTACCCGCCTTAAGATCTTTATCCGTTTTTAAAAGTTCAAAAACTTCATCCGCAGTTTTTTTAACAAATGCATCTGGCGCCTCTGCAGCAAATAAGCTCATTGACAGTAGTAAACTTAAAATCACTAGTAAAAACTTTTTCATAGCTCTTAAATTCCTTTTAAATTTTAATTATTTTTTAGGTTCTTCAGTAGCTTTATTATACAAGAACTGACTGATAAGTTTTTCTAATACAACTGCGTCTTGGGTCTTAGAAATACGGTCGCCTTCTTTTAAAAATTGATCGTCACCCCCTGCCTCCAAGCTAATATATTGTTCCCCCAATAAGCCTGAAGTATAAATATTTGCAAAAGTGTCTTTGGGGAAAGGGTATCTTTTGTCTATCTTTAAAGTCACAACTGCTTGATAAGCTTTTGTATCAAATTTAATATTATCAATACGGCCAACAACAACGCCAGAACTTTTAACTGGGGCTCTAGGTTTAAGGCCGCCAATATTTTCATAATTTGCTGTCACCATATATGTGTCGCCTAATGTATTACTTGTGAGGTTGCCTACCTTCATAGCCAGCCCCATAAGTGCTGCAATTCCAATGGCTACAAATAAACCTACCCAAATATCTAATGTTGTTTTATCCATAAGTGCTCCGGTCCTTTATTAATGCGCAATCATAAACGAAGTTAAAATAAAATCTAATCCTAAAACAGTTAATGATGAGGTCACTACAGTTCTTGTCGTGGCCCGACTTACGCCTTCTGCCGTTGGCGGTGCATCGTAGCCTTCGTAAAGAGCAATAATCGTACAAGCCACTCCAAATACAAAACTTTTAATGAGTCCATTGACAACATCAAACCTAAAATCAACATTCACATTCATTTGTGACCAAAATGCGCCATGATCTACGCCAATGATTGGAACTGCAACTAAATAGCCGCCCAGTACGCCTACCATTGAGAAAATAGAGGCTAATATGGGCATTGAAATGACGCCGGCCCAAAATCTAGGGCCAATGATTCTGGCAATGGGGCTCACAGCCATCATCTCCATCGCCGATAATTGTTCTGTCGCTTTCATTAAGCCAATCTCAGCTGTAATTGCTGTACCTGCTCTTCCTGCAAATAGCAGGGCTGTAACTACTGGGCCAAGTTCTCTTAATAGCGCAAGTGCGACCAATACGCCTATAGACTCTGAAGAGCCATATTTTTGGAGCGTGTAGTAGCCTTGTAAACCTAAAACCATGCCTACAAAGAAAGCAGACACGACAATAATAATGAAAGACATTACGCCGGTGAAATAAATTTCGCGAATCGTTAAATGAATACGCTTAAAGCTTTCGCCCGAATAAATTAACGTTAATAAAAACAAACGTGCCGCAGAGCCTAAGCGCCAAATCCTTGAGGTAACTTGATTGCCTAAATTACTTAAAATTTTAAAAATAGGATTCATAAATTAAACTGACTCGTAAATATCTTTTTTATAGATAGGTGCATTGTAATGGAATGGAACCGGGCCATCTTTTTCGCCATGGACAAATTGATGCACAAAAGGCAGTTTAGATTTTGATAATTCTTTAGGCGTTCCTTCAGCGGCTACAACTCCATCTGCAACAAAATAAATATAATCTGCAAAAGAAAAAGCCTCTTCCACATCATGGGTCACAATAATTGAAGTTGCCCCTAATGCATCATTGAGCGTTCTAATTAAGTCACAAATGACCGCCATAGAAATGGGGTCTAATCCTGCAAAAGGCTCATCATACATAATAATATCTGGGTCTAAAGCAATAGCTCTTGCTAGCGCTACGCGCCTAGCCATTCCGCCTGATAACTCTGTGGACATAAGCTTATGAGCGCCCCTAAGGCCGACGGCGTTTAATTTCATAAGCACTAAATCACGAATCATACTTTCAGGAAGTTTAGAGTGCTCTCGGATTGGGAATGCCACGTTATCAAATACAGATAAATCAGTAAAAAGAGCGCCATGCTGAAAAAGCATACCCATTTTTCTTCGCAACTCATACATACCATGTCTATCTTGTTTATGGACAATCTTGCCATCTACAGATACTTGACCTGCTTTAGGTTTTATTTGGCCGCCGATTAGCCGAAGAATGGTAGTTTTACCGCAGCCACTTCCACCCATAATAGCTGTGACTTTGCCTCGAGGGAAAACCATATTAATACCTTTGTGAAGCATACGATTTCCGTAGCCAAAAGATAAGTTTTCAATTTCAACTATATTTTTTTGGATCATGTTTTAAGTATGTATTTTTATGTGCTTATTTTACATGTAATTAAAGCTGGCCGTAAGAATGAAGCCCTGATAAAAACATATTGACACCTAAAAAAGCAAAGGTAGTTACAACAAGTCCAATTAAAGCCCACCAAGCTAAAACAGGACCTCTTAATCCTTTAACAATTCGATAATGGAGCCACGCTGCGTAGTTTAGCCAGACTATTAAAGCCCAAGTTTCTTTGGGATCCCATGACCAATAACCGCCCCATGCTTCTCCTGCCCATATGGCGCCCAATATAGTTGCAATAGTAAAAAAGATAAAACCAATTGCAATTGATTTATATATAAGGTCATCAAGCACAGCTAGCTTTGGCAGATAAGAAGTTAATATTTTTTTACCTGCAAGTATGTAAGCTACAGATACCATTGCTGCTAAGGAAAAAGCACCGTACCCTATAAAATTAGCAGGGACATGTATTTTCATCCAGTAAGATTGAAGCGCCGGTACTAGAGGCTGAACGCCGTCTGCATGACGGTCGAACGTGTACCATAAAATAAATCCTACAGCTGCGTTTATCACAATCAATACAAAAGCACCTAATTTTTTTGTATTAAATCTTTCTTCGTAGAATAGATAAAGAAGTGATGTAATTAAGCAAAATAGAATAAATACCTCGTATAAATTACTAATCGGAATATGCCCAATATCCAGTCCTATCAAATAAGATTCATACCATCTTACGAGAAGCCCGATAAATCCAAATAAAACTGCTACGGATGTAAAAGAAGATGCAATATCATCAACTAAATTATTTTTTGCAAGTAACCCTAGCCAATAAAGTAAAAGTGCTAAAACAAAAAAAACATTCATCCACATAATGGCTGACTGACTTGATATAAGGTATTTTAATAAAAAGATATGTTCGCTGTTTGCTAGTGCCCCGTTATAGAGTTGAATTGCAAAAAGACTAACGGCAACCACTAAGATGAACATCTTCTTGAAATGATTCCAATTCCAACCTAGCCAGCTAAAAAACCCAACACTGCCAAATAAAATAGCCTTTTCATAAATATCCATATAGTCGTGAAATGTTTTTAATGCGTAGAAAGCACCTCCTAATAAAAAGGAAAGATATAAAGCATTAAATATTTGAAATGATGTTTTTGATGATTTGAATAATTTAGTTAACATGGCTCACCTATTATTGAATAATTTTTTTAATGTCTTGACTGACTTTTTTATAGTCAATTTCAAAGTCCGGATTCTTTCTATTGGAACTGAATGCAAGTATAGCGCCACCTTTGGCTTTAATGAGTAACCATAATTTTCTTTCACGCAAATAAATCATCGAAAAAATACCAAGCACCAAACTTAAGGAGCCTAGATAAACCCAAAACTGTCCAGGAGATTTAGTGAGTTGCAGACCGCTTGCCTCTTTTTGCTCATAATTGGTAAGTTCAAAATAATAAGGAGACCCATAAAAAAACATATCGTTATAAGCATTTAAAGCATCTTGAATAAATACAATTCTGGATTGATCAAGCTCTTTATCTGAAAGATTAAACTGATTTTTATAAAGCTCTGTTGATGCAATATCAATAATTTTTAAATAAGTCTGCACTGCTTTTTCTTTTTCACTAGCAGGAATATTCTTATCAATGTTTTGGGCAACATTGGAAAAACCACCCTGCTCGAACAGAGTCATTAGTTTATTAACGCTATTTTCGAAAGACTCTTTAACGCTAGCATTTTTATCTGAATTTACAGATTGATTTGCCATTTTCTTCGCAACGGCTTCGATCAGGGCTTTATTTTGGAGTGCCGCTTTAAATAACATAAAATCCGCAATCGAACCTTTTTGATCAGCAGGTATTTTTAGATATTTGAATTCTTCCTGGGGTGTCTCTCTCATGCCGCTGATAAAGAAAGATCTTTCATCGATAGGCATAGCATACTGATAAGAAATATACTCACGAGCCTGACCTGAATTGTTTCTAATTTTATAAGTGACACTCGGCCCTACGTTTCTTGGCTTCTCTTTAATACCTTCTTTTAAATGTAAGACATTAAACTTTCTAAAGTCATTAAATTCGTAGGTAAGCTGATCTTTATCTAATTTTACTTTCTCAAAAATCTTTGCATTTATTTTTTGTGAAGTATTCGAACTTAATAAATTCCATAATTTAATATCAAGCTTGGTGCCTCCATCTTGGAAATCAGATTGATATATAGCAATCCCTCTATATGTAAAGGGGTGATTGACACTAATTGTTTTTGTTATGTCTTGAGAAAGTTCAGGGTCAGAAATAACTAAATCACTTTCAAATGACTTTGGCATGCCTGTTGAATAATGATTAATTCTAAAATCTTTTAAAGTGATTTTAAAAGGCAGATCTTGGACGAGATAACCGTCCTTCATTCTCACAAAAGCTACGTTATCTGAAGACCCTTCAGCAAGCGTCATATTTGCTCGAAAAGAAGTATTAGCTATGCTTAATCTACTTAAATCTTGAACTTTTGAGGCGGGAATATCGAGTGTTTCAATTTTTTTATAGCCTAATAGCTCTTGAGCTTTAAAAATTAAATTGCCATCTAGTAAGCCGCCTAAACAGATTACAACGACCCCCACATGAGTAAAAATATAGCCTAAGCGCTGATAGTTTCCTTTTTTAGCAACAATTAGAATATCGCCATTTTCTTTTGATTTTTCTTTAACTTTAAAGTTTGCTTGTTTTAAGTAATGAATAACTTGAGAAAGGTTTACCTTCTTTTTATTTTTTAAAACGAGATGATGCGCAAAAGACAAAAGTGATTTTTCTTCCAAAGAATCTTTAAACAATAAAAAATCTTTAAGAATAACAGGTGTGTTTTTAGTAATACAAAGTGTTGTGGATATCACCAAAAAAAGCAGGATTATTAGAAACCAAACGCTGTGATAAACATCATAGAGGCCAATTTTTTCAAAAAAACCAAACCAAAATTGACCGAATTTAATAATATAATTTTCGTAAGGTTCGTTTTGCTTAAGAATCGTTCCAATAACGGATGCAATACCAAGGAATACAAGCATGGATACTGCAAAGCTCATCGAGCTTAGCAATTGATTTAGTTTTCTGGAGTTAAATATAGTAGATTTCAAAATAGCTCATTTTAAAAAATGAAAGGTTTTGACTACGAAAGCTGCAAGGAAGTTGCAGCAATTGATCAAGAATAAATAACGAAATGACTTATCTTAAACCTTGAATATAATCAGCTACTGCTTCCATTTCTTGGTCAGTTAATTTTGCTGCAATTGTGCGCATCACTTTGGCCTCATCGTTGGCACGAGCGCCTAGTCTAAACTGTCTTAATTGATTTAAAACGTATTCTGTATGTTGTCCGCCTAGGCGAGGATATTTTACGGGGAGCCCATCGCCTGCGGGTCCATGACATGAAGCGCAAGCTGGAACACTGTTAGCTTGAATACCAGCGCGGTAAATTTTTTCTCCCAGCGATCCTGCACCATTTGTTTTAGCTTGACCTAGATTCAAAGTTTGTTTTGAAAAGTACTCTGCAACTGCATGCATATCCGCATCTGATAATATGCTCGCCATGCCAGACATCACTGCATTTGCGCGCTCGCCTGATTTAAAATTAGTTAACTGTTTATAAAGATATTCAGGATGCTGTCCGGCTAATTTTGGATTGGCTGTGATCCCGCTATTACCATCAATTGCGTGACAAGCTGCGCATACATTTTTAACCGATTGAGGTGGGGTTTTAAACTCCATTGTTGCGGAAATTGAAGTATTTGAAATTAAAAATGAAAAAATCAGAATAAAAAAAACATTTCGACCGCTCATTGCCTAAAACTCCATATATAAAGTATGTACAAGGACTTCATTTTATCTAAAATCCTATTCTCGTGATAGCATTTTGATTAGATTGAACGGGTTAGGTAAAGCGCATGGCTATTTTTCAAAACGCATCATATTATATATCTGCTCACCATTTAAGCGATTTACCAGCGCCTACTGGCATTGAGATTGCATTTGCTGGAAGATCAAATGCAGGAAAATCGAGTGCTATTAATACACTCGCCAATCATAATCGGCTTGCTTTCGTGAGTAAGCAACCGGGCCGAACACAACTTATTAATTTCTTTTCTCTTGGAGAGAATCGTTTTCTAGTAGATTTACCTGGTTATGGGTACGCTAAAGTGCCACATGCCATCAAAGATCATTGGCAAAAAACTTTAGCCACTTATTTGTCGGAACGTTCTTGTCTTTTTGGACTTGTTTTGGTTATGGATATCAGACATCCCTTGATGCCTCTTGATCAGCAAATGATAGAGTGGTTTTCATTAAACAAAAAACCTATCCATATTTTACTGACTAAAGCAGATAAGCTCTCTCGCGAAGCGTCTTTTAAAACACTTCATGGTGTAGAAAAAGAGATTAATGAAAAATGGGGGAATGCTCTTGGGATTTCATGTACTGTTCAACTTTTTTCTAGTTTAAAAAAGCAAGGGGTTGATGAAGCTGAAATTATTATTGGAAAATGGCTAAAGACGCCTGTAGATCATATCCCAAACCTTGTAGCCTAATTTAATGCCGCGATTTTCATACTTTGTCAAAGGCCGATAATCGGGCTTTTCGAAGAAATCTTCTGAAGTTTTTTGAAGTAATGTTTCCTTATCTAATAAATCAATAATCCAAAGTGCATAATCTTCCCAGTCGGTTGCAATATGCAAATAACCTGATTGCTTAATTTTTTGCACCATAAGTTTTAGGAAATTTTCTTGTATCAGTCTTCGTTTGTGATGTCTTTTTTTAGGCCATGGATCGGGAAAGAAAATATGTATTCCATCAAGGGAATCATTTTTGATCATTGCATTAAGAACTTCTACTGCGTCATGTTGAATAATTTTTAAATTAAAAATATGATTTTCTTGAATTAACTTTATTAAATTACCAACACCTGGGGAATGAACCTCGATCGCTAAATAATTTTTATTTGGATTGGCTTTTGCAATCTCAGTGGTTGAAGCTCCCATGCCAAAACCAATCTCTAATATAAGCTCTCTACTGCTATTTTTAAATACATCATTAAAATTGACTAGTTGATTTTCAAAAACAATTGCATGTTTTTTTAAGTTTTCTTGAATCGCTTTTGTTTGAGCTGCAGTAATTCTGCCTTGCCTTAAAATATAGCTTCTAATAGGCCGCCTTTTAATATCCTCTTTATTTTGCTCGCTCATAATTTTGTGACTTTATTGTTATTTTTAAGCCCTATGAAATCTATATCAATATTTTTTTCAATAGCCATAACTTTAAACAAATCACCCATTTCTGCAGGTGATAATAATTTTTGAATTTCTGATACTGATTTCATATATAAAGCTCGATCTTCTATATTCACTTTCTCCAGCAAATCTAATATGCCGCAATTAATAAGGAAATTCGCTTGAGAAATAAATCCTTTGATGAGTAATCCTAATTTTGAAGCCTCTCTTGCAACATAGCTAAAATTTACATGGCTTGTAATATCTTGAATGCCCAGATGAGTCAGGGGGTTGTCGTGCGCATAATGTTTAAAATGGCACATTAAAGTGCCGTGAGCTCTCTGATCATGAAAGTATTCCTTATCATTAAAACCATAATCAATAATTAGTAAAATACCTTTACTGAAGGATTGGTTGATTTGATTAATCCAGTTTTTTATATGTATTGAATGCTCTATAAGATAATTATCTGGAAGGCTTTCTAAGTTAACTTGGTCATAAACAGATAAGTCATCTATTAATTTATCTTTCCAAATAAACTCGCTATTTTCGACACCCACACCTTTTTGGAAATAATTACCTAGGGTTTTTTTGATCAAATCTATAGGGAACGCATCTAAAAGTTCATTACAAAAAATAATGCCTTCATATTTTTTTGGGATTTCATTAATCCATTGCACCTTGTTAAATAAGTTTGAAGGTAATTGCTCTATTAGGAGATCGTATTGTTGTTTTCTTAATGATTGGCTTATTTCTAGAATAAAGTAATGATCAATACTTTCGCTATCGGCCTCTAAAGACTGAATAACTTCAAGGGCAAACTTACCTGATCCAGCACCAATTTCAATTATATTTTTATCGAGCGATTGAAAAATTTCTTTAAATTGAATACATAATGCTTTAGCAAAAAAACTCGATATTTCTGATGCCGTAACGAAGTCTCCTTCTTCTCCGAACTTTCTTAAGCTGCCTGAGTAATAACCAAAATCAGCGTCATAAAGTGCGAACTCCATAAAACGATTAAAACTAATCCAACCCCCCGCAGCATCAATAGATTGAATAATTTTTGTTTTTAAACGCTCACTTAATCGAAGTTCATTTTCTGGGGCTATAGGCATTGATGACATAGGTATTAGATTATAATAGAGCCAACTCATTTATACATAAACCCATGAAATCTAATAGAAAAATCGCTTTGGTTACTGGTGGTGCCAAAAGAATTGGGCAGGCAATTTGTAAAATGCTCCATGCATCTGGTATCGATTTGATGATCCATTATCGCCATTCATCTGAAGAGGCGAAAAACCTTCAACAAGAACTGAATGAAATTCGCAAAGACTCGGCAAGTATTATCCAAGCCGATCTGCTCAATCTAAATGTATTACCGAGTTTGATTCAAGAAACGATGAATACATACGGAAGATTAGACATCTTAATTAATAATGCCTCTAGTTATTACCCTACTGAAATTGGCAAGATGAATGAAAAGAACTGGAATGATCTTATCGGAAGCAATCTAAAAGCGCCTTTATTTTTATCTCAACTGGCAGCAGATGAACTCATCAAAGCCAAAGGTTGCATTATTAATATTACCGATACACATATAGATAAGCCCAAGAAAAATTATATTATTTATAGTATTGCTAAATCAGGCCTGACCACACTTACAAAATCATTAGCTCAAGAATTAAGTCCATATGTCCGAGTAAATGCTGTTGCTCCAGGCCCTGTCTTATGGCCTGAAAATAACGAAGAATTTAACGAAATCTATAAGCAAAGAGTTATTTCTCAGACTTTATTAAAAAAAATAGGTTCGCCTGAAGATGTCGCAATGGCAGTTAAATTTTTAGTTTTAGATGCCCCATTCATTACAGGCCATATCCTAGCTGTTGATGGAGGAAGATCTATCTCGCTATGATTACTCACGTGCCTTCTGATGCAACCAATAACTTTCTTAAGCTGAGAAATAAACTTATAGGCTTAACTGGAAAGGCGATCACTGATTTTAATATGATTGAAAACAATGATCGCGTCATGGTTTGTATGAGCGGCGGAAAAGACTCCTATTCATTATTGATGTTTCTATTAGCTCTTAAAGAAAGAGCTCCCATTCATTTCGATATCATTGCAATGAATTTAGATCAAAAACAGCCAGGCTTCCCTGCAGATGTATTACCTAATTTTTTAAAAAATTTAAATATCGAGCATTTAATAGTGACTGAAGATACCTATTCAATTGTTAAAGAAAAAATACCAAGTGGCAAAACTACCTGTTCTTTATGCTCGCGCTTAAGACGTGGCATTATTTACAAAACAGCAAAAGAACTTAATATCAATAAAATTGCCTTGGGCCATCATCGTGACGATATTGTTGAAACGCTCTTTCTGAATATGTTTTTTGGATCTAAATTGAAAGCTATGCCGCCTAAGCTTATTTCTAATGACAGTAAAAATATTGTTATTAGGCCTCTAGCATACTGCTCAGAAAAAGAAATCTCAAGCTATGCATCTCGAATGAATTTTCCTATTATTCCCTGCAATTTATGTGGCTCCCAAGAAAATCTTCAAAGAAAGAAAATAAAAGAAATGTTGATGGCATGGGAAAAAGATCAGCCAGGCAGAGTTAATAATATCTATAGAGC
>Ga0194035_1001128_pt1 | contig 14343 bp, 13 predicted proteins | sample JunL2320m_MetaG_FD_148680 | JGI IMG/M metagenome (GOLD analysis project Ga0194035, IMG submission 148680) | Anoxic zone freshwater microbial communities from boreal shield lake in IISD Experimental Lakes Area, Ontario, Canada - Jun2016-L239-20m | ecosystem: Environmental > Aquatic > Freshwater >...
CTGTCATGGTCTGCTCCTCAGTGGTTGACGGTGCGATTGAACTCTGCCCCGGACTGACCGAGCCCACCGCGGGCTCCGTTGTCACGGTGCGAGTACACGCGCCGGTAGCGGCGATTGCAATAACGAGCGTACAGGTGCCGATCACTATCCGGTTCAACGATTTCCCTGCCCTCATGACGCTTCCCCCACGATATTGAACTCTACTCACTCAGTTGCTGAACGCCGGAGATCGGCGGAATCCTGGTCGCACGTACGTACACGGTATCGCCGTCCTTGAGTCCGAGCGCCTCGGCGTCACCGCGGGTTATCTGTGCCACGAAAGGTGCCCCGGTGGTAGCGCTGATCAACTCCACACGAACCTCGAAACCCAGATAGACGACCCGATCGATGGTGGCGCGGATGACGCCGGTGCTCTCCGCGGTCCCGTCACCGGCCGCTATCTCCATCTCCGGGCTTCGGCCAACCCGGATATCGTGCGGCCGCACCAGAATGCCGTTGAGCGAGGAAACCGCACCCAGAAACGACATCACGAACGGGTTGGCGGGTTTGTCGTACACCTCAGCGGGCGTGCCCACCTGCTCGATACGGCCCCTATTGAGCACCGCGATTCGGTCGGCCACATCTAGCGCCTCGGCCTGATCGTGGGTGACAAGCACCGTGGTGACATGCACCTCGTCATGCAACCGCCGCAACCAGGCCCGCAGATCCTCCCGGACCTTGGCGTCCAGCGCCCCGAACGGCTCGTCGAGTAACAGCACCTTAGGGTCCACTGCCAACGCGCGGGCCAGCGCCATCCGCTGGCGCTGGCCGCCGGACAGTTGGTTGGGATAGCGCGTCTGGAATCCGGCCAGTCCCACCACTTCGAGTAGGTCGTCGACCTTTTCCTTGATCTCGGCCTTCGGTATCTTGCGGATCTTCAGTCCAAACGCGACATTGTCTCGGACGGTGAGATGTTTGAAAGCCGCGTAATGCTGGAAGACGAAGCCGATTCCACGTCGCTGTGGCGGCACTCCTGTGACGTCGTGGCCATCGATCATGACCGTGCCGCTGTCCGGAATGTCCAGGCCGGCAATCGCCCGCAGCAGAGTGGACTTTCCCGAACCGCTGGGTCCGAGCAATGCGGTCAGTGAGCCCGCGGGTACGACGAAGTCGACGTTGTCGAGGGCGTTGAAGTCGCCGTAGCGTTTGTTGGCGCCGATCACGGCGATCGCATTCGTCATGCCAGCACGCTCCTCATCGATCCGCCCGTCCGCGCCGCGCATCTAGCACCACCTGGACGATCAGAACCAGCACAGCGACCATCATGAGCAGAGTCGAGATGGCATAGGCACCGTACTCGGCACCCCGGTTGTAGCGATCGGATACCAGTAACGTCAGGGTCTGCGATGTACCGGGCAGGTTGGACGACACCATGATCACCGCGCCGTATTCGCCCAGCGTCCGGGCGACCGTCAACACGATTCCGTACGTGAGACCCCACCGTATCGATGGAAGGGTGATCTTCCAAAAGGTCTGCCACCAACTGGATCCCAGCGTCGCGGCTGCCTCTTCCTGATCGGTGCCCAATTCGTGGAGTACCGGTTCGACCTCGCGGATCACGAAGGGAACCGTGACGAAGATGCTCGCCAGGACGATGCCCGGTAGTCCAAAGATGATCTTGAAGCCCAGATCGTTCTCGACGGCACCCAGCAGCCCTGCGGTCCCCCACAGCAGAATCAACGCCACACCCACCACCACGGGCGACACCGCGAATGGTAGGTCGATCACGGCCTGCAGAACAGGCTTTCCCCGGAAACGTTTGCGCGCCAGCAGCAGTGCTGTCGGAACACCGAAGATGACATTGAGCGGCACAACGATTGCCACCACAAGTAACGAGAGTTGCAGTGCAGAGATCGCGGCCGGGGTGGTGATCGAGGCGAAGAACGCACCCAGGCCCGGCGCAAACGTCCGCCAGACGATCAATCCGACCGGCACGACTATCAAGACCAGCACGTAGGCCAGCGCAACGAATCGGCTGAGGTAACGCGCCAGTGGCGTGAGGGTCATGCCGCCAGCTCTTCACGTCGGGCGGCGCGCGATCCGAGAGTGCGCAGCACCAACAGCACCAAGAACGAGACCGCAAGTAGGACAAGGGAAACCGCCGCGGCACCGGTGCGGTCATCATTCTCGATCAGGGTGCGAATCCATTGCGAGGAGACTTCGGTCTCGCCGGGTATCGCGCCGCCGATCAGGACCACTGAACCGAATTCTCCGATCGCGCGGGCAAACGCCAGGCCGGCACCGGACAATAGCGAGGGCAGCAACGCGGGTAGCACCACCCGGGTGAAGATCACCGGGTTACTGGCTCCCAACGATGCCGCCGCCTCCTCGACTTCGCGGTCCAGTTCCAGCAGTACCGGCTGAACAGAGCGGACGACGAACGGCAGCGTGACGAACAGCAGTGCCACCCCAACACCCCATTTGGTGTGTTGCAGTTGAAGATTGACCGGACTGCTGGGCCCGTAGAGGGCGAGCATCACCAGACTCGCAACGATGGTGGGCAACGCGAAGGGTAGGTCTATCACCGAGTCGACGAGTCTCCTACCAGGAAATTCATCGCGGGTCAGCACCCACGCGACCAGCAGACCCAGCACCGCGTTGATGCATGTCACCCCGATAGCGACGGTCAGCGTCACCCGGAAGGAGTCCAGGGCTGCAGGAGAGGTGATCGCCGACCAGAATGCGCCCCAGCCGCCCTTGGCCGACTGCCACGCGATCGCCGCCAACGGAAGCAGGACGATCACACTCAGCCAAATCGATGCGGCACCGGCCAAGGCAGGGGTGGAGCGGTCATGACGGCCCCCAACACCTGACGGCCGGCCCAAGTTGAACTCGGGCCGGTCCGTCGCGGTGTCAGCGGCTACCGTCATCCGGTGGCTTTCTTGTAGATGGTGGTGATGGCGCCATTCTCCTTGTCGAACAACGCCGGATCCACTGTGCTCCATCCGCCCAGTTCAGCGATAGTCCATAGTTTCTGCGGCGCCGGGAAATCAGTTGCGAAGTCCGCCGCCACCGCCGGGTCGACCGGACGGAAACCGGCCTGTGCCCAGATCCTCTGACCCTCTGGCGTGAACAGGAAGTTCTTGAGCGCGTCGGCTTTGTCGATGTGAGCACCGGTGCTCACTACAGCCACCGGGTTTTCAATCTTGAACGTCTGCGGCGGGTTGATGTGCTCAACCTCCCTACCCTGGCGCTCGATATTGATGGCCTCATTCTCATAGCTGATCAGAACATCCCCGGTGCCCTGCAGGAACACATCGGTCGCCTCGCGGCCGGAGCCGGGACGGGTCTTGACGTGATCGGCGACCAGTCGGGTGATGTAGTCCAATCCGGGCTGCTGATCCTTACCGCCATCGCTCTTTGCGGCGTATGGCGCCAACAGGTTCCACTTGGCCGACCCCGAACTCAACGGGCTGGGGGTGACCACCTCGAGACCCGGTGCGAGCAGGTCATCCCAATCCTTGATGTTCTTCGGGTTGCCCTTCCGGACCACCAGGGACACCACGGAGCCGAACGGAATGCCCTTGGTGACATCGGCATTCCAGTCGGCCGCGACCTTGCCTGCCTTGACCAGTCGGGTGACATCAGGTTCGACCGAGAAGTTCACGATGTCGGCGGGCTTACCGTCGACGACCGCGCGGGACTGATCGCCGGAGGCACCGTAGGAGGTGGTCACCTCGACACCCTTGCCCTCGGGCGTGGCGACGAACGCGGGAATGATCTTGCTCCACCCCGGTTCCGGAACGGCATAGGCGACCAGGGTCAGCGTGGTGTCGGCCTTGGGGCCATCACCGGAGCCCGCGATATCGCTGGATCCGCCACCGCAGGCGGCGAGCACCGTGGTGGCGGTGGCAAGTGCTGCGGCAGCTCGCAGCGCGCGAAGGGTATTGGGAAACATGGTTATGAACAGCCTTTCTCATCGTCGGTTTTCAGGGGGTCGAAAAAAATCCGCCCCGACGGAGAAATGGTTTCCAGACACAGTCGTCACCTACACCAAACCGCAGGGCAGCAGAGGGTCAGAGACAACAACATGCATCATCAGCAACGGCGTACATACCAACGCCCAAAACCGCCAAGACGTGGCGGGTCACCGATTGCATGGCGCGAACGATAACACCCGAACCCCCCGCGCGCATCACACGGGTCGCTCGCGAGTTACTGAACCTTGTAGATCCAAATCAGGTTTGAGGTGAGTTCGCCGGTGGGGGTCCACTGGTATTTACGGGCGACACCCTGACCGTCGTAACCGCGGACGAAGTCCAGCAGAGCAGGCCGGGTGACAGCACCGGAGTCGATACCCGTCAGCAGGATGGTGGCGGCGTCGTAAGCCTCGACGCTGTAGGTGCCGGGATCCTGGCCGAACTTCGTGTTGTATTCCGCCGCGAAACTCCCCGACGCCGGGCCGCACGGGCACGACAGCACGGCATCCTTGGCTGCCTGGCCGGCGGCCTTGATGAACTGCGGGTCTTTGAGACCGTCGGGACCGGAGAACAGGCCGGTGAAACCGGCCTCACGCAACTGCTGCAACAGCAGCGCACCCTCGGTGTAGTAGGACGCGAAGATGACCGCGTCCGGTGACTGCCCCTTGATCTGGGTCACCGCGGCGGAGAAGTCCTTGTCGCCCTTCTTCACCGAGATTTTGCAGCCCGCATCGGCAATCGGTCCGAGAGTGTCGGCGATCGCCTTGATCTGGCCGACACCGGCGTCGGTGCTGTCGTCGACGACGCACGCCTTCTTGATTCCCAGGGTGTTCTTCAAGTAGTTGGCCAGCGATGGGCCCTGCACGGCGTCGCTGGATAGGCCGCGGAAGAAGGTCTTCCACCCCTGCTCCGACAGCGTGGGGTTGGTCGCCGCAGGGGTGATGGCGACCAGGCCGGCCTGATCGAATGTCGAACCGGTTGCCTTGGTCTCACCCGACCATGTCGGGCCGACCAATCCGATGATGGACGGGTCGTCCACGATCTGCGGCGCGATCGCCGTCGCCTTCTGCGGATCACCCTCGGTGTCAAAGGTCTTCAGTTGCACCTGGCAGCCGGGGTTCGCGGCGTTGTGCTGATCGACCGCGAGTTGTGCACCGTCCCTGACATTTCCACCGAACGGCGCATCGGCTCCGGTCAGCGGACCCGCCATGGCGATCTGCACGGGCGCACAGGTGGCCTTGCCGTCACCGGCCGGGCTGACCGGGGTCGCTCCCGTCGCCAGCGTGACCTCGGCGCCGTTTTGGTCGACCGGCATCTGCGCGACGATCTTGAGATCGGTCTGTGCCGTGCTGTCATCAGGCTTGGACTGGCTGCAGCCGCCGACACCCAACACCACCAGCGTCGCAACGGCGAATCCGACTGTTGTTTTCTTCATCTCGACGCGCATGTGTGCTTTACCTATCAGTTCGTCATCAGTTTGCGGGATCTCAGCGGTTGAACAGCCAGACGGCAACAACCAGTACGAGTAGTGCTACCAGAGCCAACGTCACCCGTGATCTTGGCATACCGTTCACCCGCGCGGGCCTGGTTGCCCGCGAAGGCGCCGTACCACCGCGATGCCATTGCCCAGGATCGCGTCGATACCCACTGCTATCCCGTAGGCCAGAACCATGACAACCGGCATGATAATCACAGTCTGCAGCACGAAGCCCAGCCCCGACAGCCATAGTTCGGCGCCGTCCCACCAGCTTAAGAACCCGGCCACGCGACAACCTTATGCCGGAATAGACGGCTGAGGTGTTTCTGGACCGATCGGTAGACGGCGCGCGCCCCGCCAGCCATGATTGCGGGATGGTTATGCAGGCCCAACCCGCGGGTGAGGACACCGATGACCGCAACGGCTGGTCGTCGTCACTGTCGGACGCCGAACCCCCGCCGTACCCGACCGCCGGACAGCAGCGCAGCCCGTTTCCCCCGATCGCCGACTATGCGTTCCTCTCGGACTGCGAGAACACCTGCCTGATCTCCGCGGCCGGTTCGGTGGAGTGGATGTGTGTGCCGCGCCCTGACTCCCCCAGCGTGTTCGGTTCGATTCTGGATCGCGGTGCCGGGCACTTCCGGCTCGGCCCATACGGGGTGTCGGTTCCGGCGGCGCGCCGCTACCTGCCGGGCAGTTTGATCATGGAAACGACGTGGCAGACCCACACTGGTTGGCTCATCGTGCGCGATGCGCTGGTAATGGGACCCTGGCATGACACCAAAGCCCGGTCGAGCACGCATCGACGCACCCCGATGGACTGGGATGCCGAACACATCCTGCTGCGCACTGTGCGATGCGTGAGCGGCACGGTCGAATTGGTGATGAACTGCGAGCCCGCCTTCGACTACGGCCGCGGCACCGCCGGGTGGGAGTACTCGGCTGATGCCTACGGCGAGGCGATCGCCCGTTCTCACACCGATCCTGATGCCCACCCCACGCTGCGGTTGACCACCAACCTGCGGATCGGACTCGAGGGTCGGGAAGCGCGCGCGCGTACCCGTCTCAAAGAAGGCGATGACGCATTCGTGGCCCTATCCTGGTCGGAGCATCCCTCGCCGCAGACCTACGGGGAAGCCACTGACAAGATGTGGCAGACCAGCGAAGCGTGGCGGCAGTGGATCAACATAGGTCAGTTCCCCGACCATCCGTGGCGTTCCTATTTGCAACGCAGTGCGCTCACCCTCAAGGGCCTGACGTACTCCCCGACCGGTGCGCTGTTGGCGGCGAGCACCACCTCGCTGCCCGAGACGCCGCACGGCGAACGCAACTGGGACTATCGCTATGCCTGGGTGCGCGACTCCACATTCGCGCTATGGGGTCTCTACACGCTCGGGTTGGACCGCGAAGCCGACGACTTCTTCTCATTCATCGCCGACGTGTCGGGCGCCATTAACGATGAACGCCAACCCTTGCAGGTGATGTACGCCGTTGGCGGTGAACGTGAACTCGTTGAGGAGGAGTTGACTCATCTCTCCGGGTATGACAACGCGCGGCCGGTGCGCATCGGTAACGGCGCTTACAACCAGCGACAGCACGATATCTGGGGCACCATGCTCGATTCGGTGTACCTTCACGCTAAATCGCGGGAGAACATCTCCGACCAACTCTGGCCGGTTCTCAAGGAACAGGTCGAAGAGGCGATTGAGCATTGGCGTGAGCCCGACCGCGGCATCTGGGAGGTGCGCGGCGAACCGCGGCACTTCACCTCATCAAAGGTGATGTGCTGGGTGGCATTGGATCGCGGCGCGAAACTGGCTGACCTGCAGGGCTCGTCGGATTACGCACAGCAGTGGCGGGTGATCGCCGATGAGATCAAGGCCGACATCTTGGCCAACGGTGTGGACAATCGCGGGGTGTTCACCCAGCGCTACGGTGACGACGCCCTGGACGCCTCCCTACTGCTTGTTCCACTGCTGCGGTTCCTGCCCTCGGATGATCCGCGGGTGCGAGCCACCGTGCTGGCGATCGCCGATGAACTGACCGAGGACGGCCTGGTTATGCGCTACCGCACCGAAGAGACCGATGACGGTCTGTCCGGTGAGGAGGGCAGCTTCACCATCTGTTCGTTCTGGCTGGTTTCGGCGTTGGTGGAGATCGGTGAGGTCAGGCGGGCGCGGCACCTGTGCGAGCGTCTGCTGTCCTTCGCCAGTCCCCTGCATCTCTACGCCGAGGAGATCGAGCCCCGCACCGGCCGGCACCTGGGTAACTTTCCGCAGGCATTCACCCACCTGGCGCTCATCAACGCGGTTGTGCATGTCATCAGGGCCGAGGAACTCGCCGACGGCACCGGTGTCTTTCAGCCGGCCAACGGGCCGTAGTAGGGACTCACGGCGATCCGCTGAGATTGCCGAGCATTGCCTTCACCAGATCGATCGCTCGCGTGGTGGGAATCCGCTTGGCGGGTTCTGGAGCAGTTACCGCGACGTCCACATCCACGATGCAATCCGCCGATAGCCCGACGGCATGCTCGGTGGGAAAGCCGCGGTCGGTGTCGGTTTCGCCGCTGAGGACGGTCGCTGAGAGAATCGGTCCGGCGACGGTCACATCGGTGACGCTCAGTCCGAGATCACCGCCGCCGGTGTTGATACCTACCCGTCCGCCCTCGCACGAGCGCCATCGCGTTACGAACTGAGAGAACATCCGGGTTGCCTCGGCGTCTGATGCGAACCGCACCACTCCGGTATCCGCACTCGAGACCGTCTGCCCCTCGCCAAACCGTGCGAAATCCTGCCAGGCCACTTCGCGAACATCGCCCTTCTCATAGACCCATCGCATCAGGGGCGTGATCGCCCCCAGGCACTCAATCGGATCCACTGCATCGTCACCGCGAATTCCGTTGGGCAACACATTGATCGAACCAAGCACCGGCTGACCGGTGGGGTCGAGCCGATTGCCCACCGCGTCCCGAACCTGTTCCGCGGTGGGCAGGGCCTGCTGAAGTGATGACGCGTGCTGCCGTAGCGCCGATCCGTCGATAGCGCTGGTGCAGGCGGCAAGTATGACGCTCGCCACGATGGCGCCGAACGCCCGTGCGCATCGCCGGCCTATGACTGACCGGTCGTGTCTGATGAGCCCCTACTTCCGGGTCTTATCGGCCGGCTTATCGCTGGCAGCATCGCTGGAAAGGGCGGCCACGAAGGCTTCTTGCGGCACCTCGACCCGGCCGATGGTCTTCATTCGCTTCTTGCCTTCCTTCTGCTTCTCCAGCAACTTGCGCTTGCGGGTAATGTCGCCGCCGTAGCACTTGGAGAGCACGTCCTTGCGAATGGCTCGGATGTTCTCGCGAGCAATGATTTTCGAGCCGACAGCCGCCTGTATCGGCACTTCGAACTGCTGGCGTGGAATGAGTTCCTTGAGCTTGGTCGTCATCTTGTGGCCATAGGCCTGAGCCGAATCTTTGTGGACGATGGCACTGAAGGCATCGACGGCCTCACCCTGCAGCAGGATGTCGACCTTGACCAGGTCGGCTTCCTGCTCGCCGGCCTCCTCGTAGTCGAGGCTCGCGTAGCCGCGGGTACGCGACTTCAGCGAGTCAAAGAAATCGAAGATGATCTCGCCCAACGGCATGGTGTAGCGAAGTTCGACGCGCTCCGGTGAGAGATAGTCCATTCCCCCGAGTTCGCCTCGGCGCGACTGACACAACTCCATGATCGTGCCGATGAACTCACTGGGTGCGATCACCGTGCACTTGACCACCGGCTCATAGACTGCCGGTACCTTGCCGTCCGGCCAGTCCGACGGGTTGGTGACGACCTTGTCGGAGCCGTCCTCGGCGATCACCCGGTAGACCACGTTCGGTGAAGTCGAGATCAGATCGAGGTCGAACTCGCGCTCGAGACGCTCACGGGTGATCTCCATATGCAACAGTCCCAGGAAGCCGCAGCGGAATCCGAAACCCAGCGCGACCGATGTTTCGGGCTCCCACACCAGTGCCGCATCATTGAGTTGCAGGCGCTCCAGGGCGTCACGCAGGTTCGGGTAGTCCGATCCGTCCACCGGGTAAAGGCCTGAATAGACCATCGGCCGGGGTTCGCGGTAACCGGTGAGCGCCTCGGTGGCGCCGTGGCGGGCGGACGTGACCGTGTCACCGACCTTGGATTGCCGGACATCCTTGACCCCGGTGATGAGGTAACCCACCTCGCCGACGCCGAGGCCCTCGGTGACCTTGGGCTCCGGCGACACAATGCCCACCTCAAGCAGCTCGTGGGTGGCGCCGGTGGACATCATTTTAATCTTCTCGCGCGGCGTGAGCCTACCGTCGACCACGCGCACGTAGGTGACCACGCCGCGGTAGATGTCGTACACCGAATCGAAGATCATCGCGCGGGCCGGCGCGTCAGCGTCACCGACCGGCGCAGGCACCACGCGGACGACCTCGTCGAGCAGTTCGGTGACACCGGCCCCGGTCTTGCCCGACACCCTCAGTACGTCATTGGGCTCACACCCGATGATGTGGGCGAGTTCGGCGGCATAGCGCTCCGGGTCGGCAGCCGGTAGGTCGATCTTGTTGAGTACCGGCACGATCGTCAGATCACGGTCGAGCGCTAGATACAGGTTGGCCAACGTCTGGGCCTCGATGCCCTGGGCGGCATCGACCAGCAGGACCGCACCTTCACACGCCTCCAGTGCACGCGACACCTCGTAGGTGAAGTCGACGTGGCCAGGGGTGTCGATGAGGTGCAGGACGTAATCGGTGTCCCCGACCCGCCACGGCAACCGGACGTTCTGTGCCTTGATGGTGATCCCGCGCTCACGCTCGATATCCATCCGGTCGAGGTATTGAGCCCGCATGTCCCGGTCCGCCACCACGCCGGTCAACTGCAGCATCCGGTCGGCAAGCGTCGATTTCCCGTGATCAATGTGAGCGATGATGCAGAAGTTCCGAATCTGCGCCGGCGCGGTGAACGTCCGGTCGGCGAAACTGCTGATGGGGATCTCCTGCTGAGCGGTACTCGTACGAGGGTTTTCGAACGAGGTTTCCGGCATGCCCAGCGTATCGACACCTGGGCACTCGAACACAATCGCGACGCGCCGCCGTGTGTCGCTTCTCGCTTATGATTCGAGAATGGCGTCGCAGTGGAGGGCGTTTCAACGACTGGCGGAGCACTTGGTCTTCAATGAGGCTCCGAAATTGTTCCGTCAGTTGGATCCGAATGCCATTCAGCGGACCCTCCAGCACGGCCTGAGGCTGGGCCTTGAGGCACTCGTCGCCACCGCCCTGCCTCCGGAGGCGCCTGTGGCGATCACTGCCGGCCGCCCGGTGACCAGCAACAGCCTGCCCACCGAGCATCGGGCCCGCACGGTCGTTTATGCCCCCGACCTCGACGGCCGCGCAGATCCCGGGGAGATCGTCTGGACCTGGGTGGTCTACGAGGATGACCCCACCCGCGGCAAGGATCGCCCTGTTCTGGTGGTCGGCCGGGAAAGCCGAACCCTGCTCGGGCTGATGCTTTCCAGCCAGTTGCATCACGCGGAGGATGCGGCGTGGATCGGCATCGGCTCCGGCGATTGGGATTATGAGGGCCGGCCCAGCTGGGTACGCCTGGACCGGATTCTCGATGTGCCCGAGGAGGGCATCCGGCGGGAGGGTGCGGTCATGGAGCGCCATACCTTCGAACTCGTTGCGTCGCGGCTGCGCGCCGAATACTCCTGGAGTTGAATAGGTCCGATAGCTGAAAGCTAGCCGCCCTGGGTGATGTAGGCCTGCAGCTGCTGGCGCTCGGCCTGCAACTCCTCCAGCCGGAATTTGACCACGTCCCCGATACTGACGATGCCGGCCAGTTGGCCGTTGTCCAGCACCGGAACATGACGCACCCGGTTGTTGGTCATCAGCGCGGCCAGGTCATCAATCGGGTCTTCGGGGCGGCACGTCACCACGTCGACGCTCATGATGTCGCCGACTGACCGGCCCAGAAGTTCCGGCCCGTCTTCGTGAAGTTTTCGGACGACGTCGCGCTCGGAGACAATGCCGACTACCCCGCCCGGCCCGATCACCACCATGGCGCCGATGTTCCGGATTTCCAGTTCGGTCAGCAGTGCGGTGACCGTCGTGGTTTCGGTGACGGTCGCCACCGCCGGACCCTTCCCGCGCAGAATGTCTGAGATACGCACAACCACCCCTCCCTGATCCGTGTGATGGATCTCACATGAGGCTACGGGGTCGAGGTTCCGCGCGTAAGCCTGTTCGCAACACGCGAGGGGTATGACAGTCAAATGATTCAAATAACCCTGACTGGTACCGGAAGCCCCATGGTCGACCCGAACCGCGCGGGGCCGTCAACCCTGGTCTCCGCCGGCGACCAGATCTTCCTCGTCGATTGCGGCCGGGGCGTGCTGATGCGTGCCGCCGCCGCCGGTGTGAGCGCGGCGAACCTCACCGCACTACTGCTCACCCATCTGCACAGTGACCACATCACTGACCTCTCCGATGTCATCACAACCCGCTGGATCAACACGTTCGGCCCGGCCCCATTGCCGATCATCGGCCCGCCGGGCACCAAGGCGGTGGTGGAAGCGACATTGGCGGCCCTGGCTCCCGATATCTCCTACCGGATCGGTCACCATGCCGATATCACCGCGCCACCAGAGATTGTGGTGCACGAGTTCACCCAGGGTCAGGTGTGGGACAACGGCGGCGTGCGGATCACCGTCGCACCGACCGACCATCGGCCAGTGGAACCCACCATCGCTTTCCGCATCGACTATGACGGCGCATCGGTGGTGCTCGCTGGAGATACAGTGCCGTGTGCCACTCTCGATGAGTTGGCAACAGGCGCGAATGCCTTGGTGCACACAGTGATTCGTAAAGACCTCGTCGAACAGGTACCCGTCCAACGACTTAAGGACATCCTGGACTATCACTCTTCAGTGGAGCAGGCCGCTGCCACCGCCGCCCGGGCCGGGGTGGACACCCTGGTGCTCACCCACTATGTCCCTCCGCTGGCGGCTGGCCAGGAGGAGCAATGGCGGGCACTGGCTGCCGGCGAGTTCAACGGTCGAGTGGAACTCGGCGATGACCTGCTGCGCGTTTCAGTGGGGTGAATACCTAAGCGAGCCTGGTCATCTCGACTACGACATCGAGATCACTGGAACCCTGGCCCAGGTATATCCCCTTCAGCGGCGTCACGTCGGCGTAGCTGCGACCAAAACCCACACTGATGTATTGCTCGTTGATCTCGGTATCGTTGGTTGGGTCGTAATTCCACCAGCTGCCGGTCCAGGCCTGAATCCAGGCGTGACTCTCGCCCTCGACGGCTTGGCCGATCGAAGCATCGGGATTGGGATGCAGATAGCCCGAGACATAACGGGCTGGAATTCCCATGGAACGCAACAGGATCAGCGTGAGATGCGCGAAGTCCTGGCATACGCCTGTGCCCTCCGCGAGTGCGTCGAGTCCCGACGAATGAACCCCGGTGGTACCCCGGACATATTGCAGTTCGGAGTACACCCACTGGGCGGCGGCGAGCAGAGCGTGCTGTGGCTCAAGGCCTTTGGAGAGTTGTTTTGCGGTGCGGTCGAGCCGCTTGCTCGCCGGCGTGTAACGGGTGGGTCTGAGAACCTCGTCGAAGCGATCAAGTACTGCTGCGGACCCCAGGTCAGCCCAGCTAATCGTCGTCGCCGGCTCCGGCTTGTCCGTCTCGACGACCGAGGACGAGGTCACTTCAAGCTCGGTGTGCGGGGCGTGCAGATCGAATGCGGTCACCGCAGTTCCCCAGTAGTCGACGTACCGGTAGGACCGCGTCGCGGGAGTGGTTTCGACGCGATTGATAATGACGTTCTGCCGGGAATCCGATCGTGGTGTGAGCCGGGCTTCGTTATAGGACGAGGCGACCGCTGTCTTGTAGGCGTAACCGGTCGCGTGCACCACGCGCATCCGCCACATCAGATCCCGCCCTCCTCGACCTCGCCGGACACCAGCTCGTCGCTGCGTCCGGCATCTGACCACTCCACCCAGGGCGCGAAGCGGAAATACCTCAACGCCAACGCTTCTCCAACGTCGCGGCAGGTTTCCTGTAGTCCGGCAAGGCGATTCTCCAATGAATCGAGCAACATCCCGGGCTGCACAAACTCGAGTTCGCTGCGGGCCTGGCCGAGCAGGCGCCGAGCCTCAGCGCCAGCCCCGGCCCGATCACTGAAGCCCTGCATCAACTCGTCAACACTGTGCTCGGCAAGTTTGAGGGAATAGAAGGCCGAACGCGGGAACTGACGGTCCAGCAGCATGAATTCGATCACCCGGTTGGCATCCAGCACACCGCGGTGGGTGCGCAGGTAGGTGTCGTGTGCTCCGGCCGCGCGCAATACGCTGACCCAGGTCGGCGAGGACGCGCTATCACCCACTCGGGACAGCAGCAACCGGACCGTCATATCCACCCGTTCCAGCGCCCGCCCCACCACCAGGAACCGGTAGCCGTCATCGCGAGACAACGTCGAGTCGGCAAGGCCGGCGAACATCGCGGCGCGGCCCTCGACGAAGGTGAAGAACTCGTGCGGACCCAGGCGTCTCGCCGCCCGTTCCCGCTCGGCCAGTGCGTTGTAGGTGGTGTTGAGACACTCCCACATATCGCTAGAGATCACTTCCCTTGCCGAACGTGCGTTTTCGCGCGCCGCACTGATCGCATCGATGATCGAACAGCCGCGGCTTAGTCCGCGGTTGAATGCGACCAGATCGGTCAGCGCCCACATATCGAGTCGGGTTTGCGGAGGTTCGATCCCGAGCACTTCCAGCAGGACCCGTGACGTTCGGTCGGGATCGGCGGTGGAGTCTTCGAGAAGTTGATGCACCGTCACGTCCAGGATGCGTGCGGTGTCATCGGCGCGCTCGACATAGCGGCCGATCCAGTACAG
>Ga0194035_1001129_pt1 | contig 14333 bp, 11 predicted proteins | sample JunL2320m_MetaG_FD_148680 | JGI IMG/M metagenome (GOLD analysis project Ga0194035, IMG submission 148680) | Anoxic zone freshwater microbial communities from boreal shield lake in IISD Experimental Lakes Area, Ontario, Canada - Jun2016-L239-20m | ecosystem: Environmental > Aquatic > Freshwater >...
AGAGCCCTGGGCTTGTATTGCGAGTGCAGCAAGCGCGGCAGCTTCAGAATGAATCGCCTGTCGCGCACGCTCGAGACCTACCCGACCAAGAGTTGGAAGAAAGAGACCGTCAGTGGCTGCAGCATTTCTGGCAAGTTCTGAAAGATACGCATTTTCTTCAGACGCGGTTTCTTCGGGAACGATGACTACAACCTCGGCGGCCTCTTCATCTATCGAATTCGTTGAGAGCGTAATTTGTGTCACTCCGGTGGCATCGGCAATGCCCTCGATCAAGATCACGGCATCTCGATCTGAACGGAGTGGTGGAATCATCGCCGGTAAAGAACGAAGCTTTACGTCAGGGATATCGCTCTGAATATCGATGTTCGTGACCCAAGTGATCGTTTCAACGGCAGCTCGACCGATTCGTGCCCCGGCGTCTTTTGCACTCACCGTCTCGTCGGGCACCATGAGCATGCCACCGGTTTGATTGGCGATCGCAGCCAGGCAGGGCCAGTTCACCTGTGAACCAATGCCAATCGCTGAAAATGAAATTTGTGAGGCGCGGAGCATCTCAAGTGTTTCACGGAATTCGTCGGTATCAACGGCAAAAAGTCCCGGTCCATCTCCGATGTAGACGATTGATCGCGGTCCTTTTAAATCTGCAAAAAGTGCCAGAGCTGTTCGAAGTCCACCAACGATATCCGTCGATCCGAGAGGAACACGTTTCTCAAAGTTTTCTCGAGACTGTTGAAATGAAGGACTCTCTGGCGACTCAAAAGTTTCCGACATCGCAATGCAATCAACATCAATTGAACCAACCATGAATTGGTCGGTCCTTCGAGCCGTTTCGATCAAGCCCTCAAAAGCATCGAGTGATCGATTCTTGATCGCCCCGACCTGACTCGCTGATGTGTCGATGAGGACAAGAATGCTTGTCGGTTCGGGGACTGCATTCATCACAGCCCCGCGAATTCCAATGGCTGATACGGTCGGCGCATTCAGGGGCGCATGCATTTCCACGAATGATACTGATGCAGACTCTTGATGACCCTCGTCATCTGTTGCGGACAGTAAGACTTTTTCCTGTGCGAAGGCTGCAAAAAGAATCATCCATAACAGCAACCGGCGCGAGGTGCATTCTGCAGATGATTTGATGGATGCGGTGTGCATGTCAGGAAAGTCTCCAGCGGTCGCGAACAAATAAAGTAGAGTGTTGCAGAGAGACCTCAGAGTGTGATGCCGCTAGGCGACACTAGGCAAAGGGGATTCCGCACCTCTCACAGACAATCTTATTTCGGGTGTCTGCTCCCGCCAACCATACGAATATGCTTGTCTCTAGTTCTTCGGCTCTCACCCGGGTAATTCACCGAAGATTCCGTGAATTTCGGGGTCCAATCCTGAGGCATGGTGTCGCTACAATCGGATCATCGTCTGCCCCTCACCGGCCCTACCAAAGATTGATCGGTGGTTGTATGTCGATCTGGTCAATGGTTGACCTTTAGAGAAAAGAGTTCGTTGTCCGGGAGATTTCTCAAGTTATGGAGAACGCGTTTTTCAAAATAAGTGAGCATCCGAAGCGACAATGCTATTTATTGGCTTTTGTTGTATGGATCTGCATTGGCGGCTACGAAGCGAGTTCTCAATCACTAGAGACTCAAAGAGAGCATCGATTTACCGCAGAGGAGCAGGTCAATATCGCGGTCTACGAAGCTGCCAATCGAAGCGTCGTCAATATCAACACGAAGGCGACAGTCACCGCAGGCCTCTTTCTCATTGAAGTGCCGAGCGAAGGGGCAGGATCGGGCATTGTGCTCGACAAGCAGGGACATTTACTCACCAACTATCATGTTGTAGAGGGTGCCAAGGAAATTCAGGTGGCGCTTTTTGACGGTGCGGCGCATCAGGCGAAACTGGTGGGGTTTGATCCGGCAACGGATGTCGCGGTCATCAAAATCGAAGCAACGCCAGAATCACTCGTGCCGGTAGTGTTCGGTCAATCGAATGGTCTGCGAGTTGGTCAGAGAGTTTTTGCCATTGGCAACCCCTTCGGTTTGGAAAGAACGCTCACCACAGGAATTATTTCGAGCCTCAATCGATCACTGCCTACTCGTAGCGGTCGGATGATTAAGTCAATCATTCAGACCGATGCCGCGATCAATCCTGGAAACTCCGGCGGTCCTCTGCTCGATAGCGGAAGCATGTTGATCGGGATGAATACTGCAATCGCCAGTCGCACCGGCCAAAGTGCAGGCGTAGGCTTTGCCATCCCAGTGAATACTCTTGCCAGAATCGTTCCGCAACTCATCCAAAAAGGAAAGGTGACGCGGCCTGAAGCAGGCATTGCGCGAGTCTATGAAACTGACAAAGGACTCTTGATCGCAACACTTGCACCAGAAGGCCCCGCGGAGCGATCAGGAATGCGAGGCTTTAAAATCGTAAGAGAAAAAAGAAAACAAGGGCCATTTAGTGCTGAGTTTCAGCGAGTGGATCGATCCGGAGCAGATGTGATTGTGGCTGTTGCAGGACTTCCCGTAAAAACGGCAGATGATTTTCTTGCAGCCATGGAATCGAAAAATCCTGGGGATCAAGTACTTATTACCGTCCAACGGGAAGGACGGCGGCTTGATATCCCACTTGTTCTTGATGCGGAACAGCGATGAAACCGTAAGAGTTCGCGTACTGCTGGTATTTCAGCAAAAGTGCATTTTCAACCAAGAATAGGCCCGCTGGGCATGCCCTCGTTGAGGGTTGGCCGTTCAGGTCGGCCCTTGAATGGGTAGACAAGATCCATATGTCCCAGCCCCAGCAGATGGAGAATCGTTGCATGAAGATCGTGTACGTGCACCCGATCTTCGATAGCTCGCAAACCGAGTTCATCGGTCGAACCAATGACCCGGCCTCCGGCAAGCCCTGCTCCAGCCATCCACATCGTAAATCCGGTCGGGTTGTGATCGCGGCCATTTCCCTGCTCACTCATCGGCGTGCGACCAAATTCTCCTCCCCATACAACAAGTGTTTCTTCAAGTAACCCACGCTGTTCAAGGTCGATGAGAAGTCCGGCAACCGGCTTGTCCATTTGCAAACAAAGTTCGGTGTGGTTTTTTTCAATTCCTTTGTGAGCATCCCACTTGCTTCCCGAACCGTGATAAAGCTGTACAAAACGAACGCCCCGCTCAACCATGCGGCGAGCCAGGAGACAATTGCGACCAAATGGAGCGGTCTCTTTTTGATCGAGACCGTAGAGCTGCTCCGTGGCGAAAGTTTCCTTTGAGAGATCGACGACTTCAGGTGCAATCGCCTGCATGCGGAAGGCGAGTTCGTAATTACGAATGCGAGCTTCTAGTTCGGTCTGAGCGGTTCGCTCAAGAGCATGTTCTCGATTGAGTTCGTTGAGCAATGCCAGCTTTCCTTGCTGCCGTTCATCAGTAATGCCGCTTGGATTTCGAAGATTTGGAATTGGCGTGGCACCACTGTGAAACCGAGTTCCTTGATAGACAGCAGGCATGAATCCTGCCCCCCAGTTTCTCGGACCGTTGACGACCTGCGTATCGGTGTCTTGGAGAACCACGAATCCAGGAAGATTCTCATTTTCGCTTCCCAAACCGTACGTGACCCATGCGCCAAGACTCGGCCTCCCGCCGAGTAGGCTTCCAGTATTCATCTGGCAAACCCCACCAGAATGATTGATGCCATCGGATACACAGGATCGAATGACTGTCATTCGATCGACGCAGTTCGCCACATGTGGAAGCCAATCGGAGACCCAAGTTCCAGATTCGCCATGTTGCTTCCAGATTCTGCGATCGGCCAGCAGTGGAGAACGGGACTCGCCCATCGCCGTAATCACCGTTCCAAAACTATCTGGCAGTGACTTGCCTTCAAGATTTTTGAGAGCGGGCTTCGGGTCAAAAAGATCGAGATGACTCGGACCACCTTCCATAAAGAGAAAAATAACGCTCTTTGCTCGAGCTTCAAAATGGGGCTGCTTGATAGAAGAACCCGGTTTCTCCGCAGCACAGGGGGGACCGCCAGAGAGAAATTCCGTCAAGGCAAGTGCGCCACATCCATGCCCAGAGTGACGCAGGAAATTGCGACGACTGCGAGGCACTTGGTTATCAGAAATGCCGAGGAGTTTTGTCAGAATGGACATGGAATCAGTCTCGATAAAGAAAACCGCTTGAATTCAAAAGGACATGACATAAATCAACAAGAGCCTCGTGCGAGATACGATCGACAGGATTTCGAGATATTCCAATCAGAAGATCGTGTCCCTTTCCGGAGGCATCGGCCAGTGGTCCTGGCGTTTCTTCAAAATTCCAGCGAGCGACACACTCCGAAACATTTGAACCTGCATTCAACAGAATCTCACCGCGATCAAGCGCCTTGGCACTCAGTCGCACGTCATCGATCAATCCATCCCAACTCCCTTTTGCCTGCGGCGTAGGCGTTGACGAATCACGTCCTCCGAGAAAGAGCTTCGCCTGACTGTCGTAGCCGCAGACAAATGAATGCTCAACCCGCTTGACGATCACTGCAGCATCATTGTCAGAGAGATCCTGAACAAAGAATGTGACCGAAGGAGTGCCGCTTGAGCCAAACTGTACGCTTGCAGCAATCGAGTAGGGCCGCATGAGTTCAAGATGAATGCCGGACGAAATGACCTCGTAACTGCCCCTTCCTGATTTCGGGTCTGTCGCATCTCCAGAAAGCTCGAGAATCAGACTTCGAGGAGCAAAACGAGATTGCTCGCCTGTAATGCCCAATGACCAGCCGGGATGACGTGAATCGCCATCCCACTGCGAGACAATCGTGCGAACACTTGCATCTTGAAAAATGGATCGCAAAACCACCGATGCCTCAATCGTAAAATCGAGCGAGGGAAGATCGTTGTGATCGGAAAGATATGGAAACTGCAGGGGCTTTGTTGGATCAAGAACAGCAGCTTTTCCCTCTCGCTGCGGCATAGGAGCTGTCGAGAGCGATGCTGCGACCAATGGATTCGTCCCGAGTTTTTCCCGTTGCGAGAGAAGGAACTTCAAGGCCAGACGAGTCTCCGCATCGGTTGGAGTGCGTGATGTGACCGCTCGAAGAGTTTCTTGCGCACGAGATAGATCATCGGGTAGTTCTTTGCGTTCTATGCGTTCGGCAAGCGCCGCTGCTCGTGCGAGCATCCATTCGCCGTTGATCATAAACAGGCTTTGGTTTGCGGTTGTCGTTGTGTTTCGCTCAGCAGTGCTCAAGTATGGGTCCGCACCATCAAAGACCTCCACGAGCGGATCTCGCGTATTACGAATGACACTCGTATAGAGAGAACGTCGCAACTGTGTGGCCGGCACGCTCGGGCCATACATCGATCGATCGAGTTCACCAGAAACAGTAAAAGCTGCATCGCGGACTTGTTCTGCATCAAGTCTTCGGCAATTTTGTCGTGATATAAATTTATTGAGAGGGTCTTTTTCAATACTAGCGATTGTGGCAGTTCCAATCGAGAGTTGCCGGTATGTGGCAGAGGTGACAATCAAGCGGTTGATATGTTTGAGGCTCCATCCGGAGTCAACCAACTCCGACGCAAGCCAATCGAGAAGTTCGGGATGGGATGGTCGGTCACCCAAGCGACCAAAGTCACTGCTGCTAGCGACGAGCCCGCGTCCAAAATGACACTGCCAGAGCCTATTGACCATGACGCGAGCGGTTAACGGATTTTCTGCTGACGCGATCCAGCGCGCAAGTGCAGTTCGCCTTCCGGTCGTTGTCGATGAGGTCTGAGCGTCTGAAATAAATGTGCTATGCGTCGACTCCGGCACGAGCACCTCAGGAAATCCAGGGCTGAGAAGTTCTTGGCTACGATTGCCAGGAATCGTGGTTGCAGGCGAGACGGGACCAACATCTCGAACCGTCAGTGCTGTGGAGAGAGGCACGGGCCGCGATCCATCGATCGACGCAAGTTCTTTGTGGAGTGCGTCGTACTGCGTGCGGGTCTCTTTGTCGAGTTGCTCCGGCTTAAACAGAATTTGTCTCACCGCAATTCCAACGAGTTGTTCTTCTAACGGAGTGCGTTCGGATGCTGATTTTCGAATGAGCGACTGAATGTCGGAAGGAAATCGAGCGATTCCTTGTCCGACGGTGACATGGCGTAAAGGGTCTTCGAGCAACGCAATTTTGTTGAGAATGCCTGACGCCTTCGCTTGCCATGCCGCCATGGAGTCGCGGTGAGCATTTTTTTCCGCAACAGAACAGACCGGGGTGTCGTCGACCCAGATCATTGGCGCAAAAAAAGCTTGAAGTCTGAAATAATCGCGTTGTAGCAGCGGATCAAATTTGTGGTCGTGACAACGACTGCAACTCATCCCCATTCCAAGAAACACGTCAGCAGTGACATCCGTCACCTCATTGAGAATGTTTGCCAATTGACTTGGAACATCGATCTGGTTGTATTCGTAAGGTCCCTGTCGAAGAAAACCAGTGGCGATGATCGACTCAGAACTCTCCGGATTGATCTCATCTCCTGCGAGTTGTTCAAGAATAAAAAGGTCATAAGGCTTGTCGTTATTAAAAGAGTCGATGACGTAGTCTCGATAACGCCACGCCGACGGTCGGAATGCGTCTTGTCGAAATCCATCACTTTCGGCAAATCGAGAAAGGTCGAGCCAGAACCGTGCCCATCGTTCGCCATATCGCTTGTCGGTGAGGAGTTGCTCCACAAGTTGAGAAAAAGCATTGGTATTCGAGTCCTCGAGAAAAGTCGCCTCAGCAGACGCCATCTCCAAAGAAGTCGGTGGTACACCGAGAAGATCGAAGTACGCCCGGCGAATAAGGGTGGCAGGAGAGGCTTCAGGCGACGCACAGAGTCCTTCTGTTGCGAGAAGTGAACCGATAAATTGGTCGATCGGATTGTGAACACGATGTTCTTTGGTGTGAGGCACATCCGGTGGCACAGGACGCGTGACTTTCTGGAAAGCCCAGTAGGCGCGATCCTCGGCAGTGATTTTCCCTCGTTTAGAAATGTGTGCATCGCCGGCGAGAGACGGCAGTGCGGTCCATGTCGCACCTTCGGCAATCCATTCGACGATCGCATCGATTTCCGAATCAGCCAGCTTTCCATCAGGAGGCATCTCGAGAGACTCGTGTCGAATCACTTCAATCAACAGACTCTCATCCGGTTTTCCAGGAAATATCGCAGGCCCCGAGTCACCCCCGATCAGCATGTGTTCTCTTGAATCGAGGCGGAGATTTCCCTTGTGAACTTTTTCGTTGTGACACTTCGCGCACCGCGCGACGAGCAAGGGACGCACTTTGGACTCAAAGAATTTTTCGTTCTCACGATCTTTCGGAGTCAAAATAATCAGAGAGGGCGCAGGTCTTTGATCAGAAGATTCGTCGCTTGCGACAGCGATCTGTACGTTCAAAAAACAACCAATCGCCATGAAAAAAAAGAGGTTGATCCATGGTGTGGCGAGGTGCCGTCGTATGCCGCAAAAACAAACGATTGATCGCACTAGTGTCACATCCTTTGAACATGCAAGCAGCTGTATGCTCGTTGAGCATTCCACGGGCAAGAAGACGTTCAATAGAGACTGGTTTTAAGCGAGAAATTGTTCTTTGGTATGGCTGAAGAATACAAAAGAACTCAGTAAAAAAACTCTATTCCAGTGTGACTGCAAAAACAGCCGAAGAAGGCTGCATTCTTGCGCGTTTGTAAACGCGCACTGAAAAAAAGATTTTTTTGAAACAGGTTCAGGAATGAAAACAGCATAGTCCTCAGCCGGTAGTTTGAACAAAAACCTCTTAGAAAATGATGTTTTTCATCGCCCGTTGACGGCTGTCCTGAAATTGATAGCATTGCCTCTCCACGAGGATCGATCGCTTGCGACCGGTTTTGGTGGTGTTGTTTGACAATTCGGCAGATTTTTCTCTTTCGGTTTTGGCCGGCACGCGATCGTGGACCGGCACCGGAAGTCGAGCATGGTCTTCGCAACTCACGTTGCAAAGATTCTCTGTTCGGTTTTCGGAAGTTTGATTGAATTGAAGACAGATCGAACATTACAGTTCGTCACGGAAACTTGAACCGATGGAAGCGAAAGCAACCATCGGACTTGAAACCAACAAATTGAAGGGTTTGATTCTGGCTCAGAATGAACGTTGGCGGCGTGGATTAGGCATGCAAGTCGAGCGAGAACCGTAGCAATACGGGGACAGCGGCGAAAGGGACAGTAATGTGTAGGTACCTACCTCAGGGTCTGGGATAGCTGCGGGAAACTGCAGGTAATACCGGATAATGTCTTCGGACCAAAGGTGTGATTCCACCCAGAGAGGGGCCTACATCCTATTAGCTAGTTGGTGAGGTAACGGCTCACCAAGGCAACGATGGGTAGCGGGTGTGAGAGCACGACCCGCGTCATTGGGACTGAGATACTGCCCAGACACCTACGGGTGGCTGCAGTCGAGGATCTTCGGCAATGGGCGAAAGCCTGACCGAGCGACGCCGCGTGTGGGATGAAGGCCTTCGGGTTGTAAACCACTGTCAACGGGGAGGAAATGCAGGAGGGTACTCCCTCCTGTTTGACCTATCTGTGGAGGAAGTACGGGCTAAGTTCGTGCCAGCAGCCGCGGTAAGACGAACCGTACAAACGTTATTCGGAATCACTGGGCTTAAAGGGTGCGTAGGCTGCGCGGTAAGTTGGGTGTGAAAGCCCTCGGCTCAACCGAGGAACTGCGCTCAAAACTACCGTGCTGGAGGGAGACAGAGGTGAGCGGAACTCAGGGTGGAGCGGTGAAATGCGTTGATATCCTGAGGAACACCGGTGGCGAAGGCGGCTCACTGGGTCTCTTCTGACGCTGAGGCACGAAAGCCAAGGTAGCAAACGGGATTAGATACCCCGGTAGTCTTGGCTGTAAACGATGAGCACTTGATTGAAGGGTCCTCCATAGCCTTTCAGTCGTAGCGAAAGTGTTAAGTGCTCCGCCTGGGGAGTATGGTCGCAAGGCTGAAACTCAAAGAAATTGACGGGGGCTCACACAAGCGGTGGAGGATGTGGCTTAATTCGAGGCTACGCGAAGAACCTTATCCTAGTCTTGACATGCACGGATTAACTCGGTGAAAGCCGAGCCAGGCCTTCGGGTACAACGTGCACAGGTGCTGCATGGCTGTCGTCAGCTCGTGTCGTGAGATGTCGCGTTAAGTCGCTTAACGAGCGAAACCCTTGTCTCTAGTTGCCAGCGAGTAATGTCGGGGACTCTAGAGAGACCGCCGGTGTTAAACCGGAGGAAGGTGGGGATGACGTCAAGTCCTCATGGCCCTTATGACTAGGGCTGCACACGTCCTACAATGGCACGTACAAAGGGATGCAAACTCGCGAGAGCCAGCAAATCCCAAAAAACGTGCCCTAGTTCGGATTGCAGGCTGCAACTCGCCTGCATGAAGCTGGAATCGCTAGTAATCGCGGGTCAGCATACCGCGGTGAATGTGTTCCTGAGCCTTGTACACACCGCCCGTCAAGCCACGAAAGTGGGGGGCATCCGAAGTCGCCGAGGTAACCCTGTCTCTTCGGAGATGGGGAGCCAGTCGCCTAAGATGAACTCTGTGATTGGGACTAAGTCGTAACAAGGTAGCCGTAGGGGAACCTGCGGCTGGATCACCTCCTTTCTAAGGATACCGTTGGAATAAACCCTCGGGTTTTTTTCAACAACCCTGAAGTTGTCGTATGACGTTCCTTTTGGTTTGTTGTACGTATGGCTTTAGGATTCAGATTGTGGAGACGATCGCGTTGTTTCCGAAAGAGAAAGATTCATTTAGGAATTTCCTGAATGCGTCAGTCTGCCAAAAATTTTCAAATGACTATGGATCCGTTGGGGCTCTTGGCCGAGCCCCAACGGGTTTTTTATGCGCACTGTTTATGGTTCGCTCATATAGACGAGCATTTTGAACACCTGTGGCGAACAGTTCGGGGCCGGAGTATGTTGCTGCAAGGATTTTAGGAAAGCCGTGGAACGTAGGTCTACCCGGCAGAGAATCGGTCAACAGCGTTTCTTACACGGTGGATTCGTATGACAGTTCAGCCGATAGCAGGAGTTTCGCCTCCCGATTCATTGGAGGTGACGATCATGACGGTGTGGCCATCGGTTGCAGCAACATCGGTTGGACGATGGCTCGGAAGATTATATTCAATTCGTTTTGGAATTGGACCATTTTCATTGGGAAGACTCGCGCTGGTACCGAGCATTCCGCTGGTGCTGCCTTTGTATCTGTCGATGCGATTGCCTTGGGCAATTCAACGTTACCGACTCACGAATCGTCGTGTGATCATCGAATGTGGCATCAATCCACGCGTTGAACAGTTCGTCGATCTGAATCGATTTGATGCGATTGATATCGATGTGCGTCTGGGTCAGGCGTGGTATCCCGCAGGAGACCTTGTATTTCGTCGCGGTGCCATTGAAACGCTCAGACTCGCCGGCGTTCGCCGTCCAGAATCATTTCGTCAGGTCTGTCTGAAAGTGAGACAGTCGTACGTGAGTGTCGCACAGGCGATTGGTGCCACCATCGGAGCGGCGTGAGAGTGTGTTCCTGGAAAACGTGCATTCTCCATCCTTCATCCTCCATTGGGCTAACGAGTTTTTACCGCAGGCCTTGATGCTGCCGTTCCTCGACTCGCGATGGCATTTGCAATCTCCCTTTGATCGAGAGGATTGAAAACGATTCCAAGAGCTCCGGCATTTTCACGGGCTTGCTGCGGATTTGTTGCTCCGACCAAAACACTCGTAATGCCTGGTTGTTGAGCCGTCCATGCGAGTACCAATTGGCTGAGCTTCACTTGAAGTCTTGCGGCAACAGGGCGCAGAGAATCGACAAAAGCAAGGTTTCGCGAAAACTCCTCCCCCTGAAACATCGGATATTTGTGCCGACTGTCTGTTTCGGGAAAATGCCGAGTGCTATCCATACTGCCGCTCAAAAGTCCCTTCATCAAAGGCCAGTAGACCATGACAGACACACGATTTTCCAGACACCATGGCACAAGATCGACCTCAATGCCGCGTTGCAGCATGTTGTAGGGAGACTGACAGGCTGACACCGGACAACAGTTTGAAAATCGTTTCAGTTCCGAAACATTCACATTTGACACTCCCACGCTTCGCACAAGTCCCTGCTCAAGAAGTGAAAAGAGTCCTGCTGCCGAAACTTCAATATCGAGAGTGGGATCGGGGGCGTGGAGATAGAGCAGATCAAGAAAATCGATACCAAGTCGGGTGAGGCTGGTTTCCACTTCAGCTCTGAGGGTTTGGGGCCGACCATCAACAACCTGCTGTCGACCAGCAAGCCAGTGAATGCCACATTTTCCTGCAATGACGAGTTGATCACGGCGACCGATGATGGCTTGTGCAATGGCCCGTTCGCTCTCTCCAGATTCACCGTAGCAGTAAGCCGTGTCGAGGTGAGTGATTCCTGCATCGAGTGCAGCGAGAATCGTGTCAACGGCCATCGAGTGCGTTATTCCTTCGCGAGTCATGCCCGCCAGAGGCCAGCAGCCAAGACTTATTGGTCCAACATGAAGTTGGGTTTGGCCGAGTTGACGTCTTTGATTTTGGGAGTGTGAATGCATGAAATCGAACAATCTTCGAAATTTATGGAGTGGAAGTGGAGGAAGGTGACAAACGAGTGTCGTGACTCTCGGATCTGTTTTCAACAAAAGTTCCTCGAGTAAGAAACTCGCAGATAAGGGCCACCACATCGCGTCGAAAAAGAAGACTGGAATGCATGCAGGGCACAATCACGTGCTGGTGAGGTATAGGCAGTCGTGTGCTTTCAATCGAAACGAGTTGATCCCAGCCGGCAGCAATGACACCAACTTCGATACTCTCGGGCATGCCAATAGAGTGGATACGACTTCCTGGAGAGGTCGAAAGTTCTGCCACAGGCTTGAGCAGCGAACCGATCAAAGGAGAGAGTATTGCTGCGATGAACGAACCGTGATTCGGTGGTGCAAGCATTACAAATCGCTGAAGTTTTTTAGGACGAAATCGATCTAAAGCAGAACGTGCCACGATGCCTCCCATGCTGTGTGCAACCAGATGGATCGACTCAATCGTGGGGTCTGCGTCGAGGATTTTGAGACGCTCCGCGAATCGTTCTGCGTGCGACTCAATCGACTGCAGAACACTTTCATATCCCCAGTTGAGCGTACGAAAGCCCTGCTTGTGCAGCCGCCACTGAAGGAGCGCAAGGAAAATCCGATGTGCTAAAAATCCATGCACCAACACCACGAAAGGTTGATGTATGGCCGATGTGTGGAGTGGCTGCATGATCTGGCGTTGTGTATCACACACACATGAGGATCAGACGGTAGAAAACTCCCAGCCGATTTTTGGGATGCGTGCTTTCGGTGGCAATTGTCACAAAAAACGATCGGAATCCCTTAGAGTGTATCGATGAACAAGGTACTCGCCGAGAATAATCCCTGCTCGCCTCGTCTAAGCGTCATGTCTGCGCAGCGATCGGTTCGGAACCTCCTCGAGGGCGTTGTCCGGCGGGGCAACAATCAAGTGGACACACATCGTGATTGGCAGGGAGTAATCCCATCGCTGGTCGTGTATCAAGATTCCAAACACGTTCAGCGACCAGATCTCGAATCATTCGAATAAATATTGGATCGGTGCCAACGGTCGGCGTGCGAACCATGTCGATGCCCAAGCTTTTGCAAACATCCGCAGCTTCGGTGTCTAAGTCGTAGACCACCTCCATGTGATCGGAGATAAATCCAATGGGAACAATCGCCACGCGTTTATTTCCCAAGGCCGCCAACTCTCGAACGGCATCACACACATCCGGCTCAAGCCACGGTTGTGACGGTGGGCCACTTCGACTTTGGTACACCAATCGCCAGTTCGCAACTCCCGCAGTTTCTGCAACAAGCCGAGAGGCCTCCGTAAGTTGTGCTTCGTATCGGCATGACTGCGACATTGACGTTGGAATGCTGTGAGCTGTGAAGAGCACAGGAATCGTGTTCCGAACATCGGCTTCAAAATGCTCGAGCGACCGAGTCAAACGATCCGCCATGGGACCGACAAATCCAGGATGATTGAAAAACACTCGAATCTTGTCGATGCTCGGCGCCCGCGCGCCGAGTGGTTCACAGGCGGCCGCAATATTTTCTCGGTACTGCCTGCAACCGGAATAGCTGCTGTAGGCACTTGTCACAAAAGCGATCGCTTTGCGAATCCCGTCATCAGCCATTTGTCGAACGGTGTCGGCAAGCATCGGATGCCAGTTTCGATTGCCCCAATAGACAGGGATATCTGGTCCGTGTGCTGAAAGTTCGGCTTGGAGCGCCTTCAAAAGCATTCGGTTTTGATCATTGATCGGGCTGCGTCCACCGCAGTGCCGATAATGTTCGGCTACCTCGAGCATGCGTTCGCGGGGCACATTGCGACCGCGCAGCACATTCTCAAGAAATGGAAGCACATCGAGTTGGCACTCTGGTCCGCCAAAAGAAACAATGACTACGGCATCGTAGTGCGTTGAATGAATCAACCGCGACGCAGTCGCATCAGCAGAATCAGAGGGAAAACTCATAGCTTCACTCCTGAACCCGCCGGATCGAAAAAAATGACCCCGACGGGAATCGAACCCGTGCTGCCGGCTTGAAAGGCCAGTGTCCTAACCTCTAGACGACGGGGCCAAACGGAGATCCGACGAGAAAGAACAGATCTCTTCGAACCCACATGTATCTAATCCCACAAACGCATTTCGTCAAGATGCGTCAATTGAAAAACGGTTAAAAACGCACTGTTTTCAAGAACGATCTAAAGTGTCTCTGGTCTTTCGCAAACCGAAGAATCGACGATGCCGGATGTCTTCGAAGGCTGAATTTCTTCACCAGAAGGGGCAATGCAGGGAGGCGATTCAATATCCACCCAAAGTTCATGGAATTGTGTCTCCTTGCAGGTCGAAGTGCCGGATCTGTCCCCGCGTTGAATAGCATCAAAGACTTCCCGCCTGTGGACCGGAATTTCCTTTGGAGCCTCAATTCCAAGACGCACTTTATCGCCACGAATCTCCACGACAACGATGGTGATGTCGTTGTTAATAACAATGCTTTCGTTCTTTTTTCGAGAAAGGACAAGCATAAAAAATTCAAAAGCGAGGCATCTCGACCAAAAAACCAAACACGTGTTCAAAAAAATGGATTCGAAACAGATGAAAAACCGTACGAGCCAACTCTCCGATCGATTCTCTCCAAAAGTAACTGGGGAGAAAAACGGAAAAAATGTATCTTTCAGCTTCAATACCCTTTTACTGTACGGAGGGAACCTCGCTCGTCAAGCGTTTTAAAGAGCACAGAACGCCCCTCTTGATC
>Ga0194035_1001133_pt1 | contig 14286 bp, 9 predicted proteins | sample JunL2320m_MetaG_FD_148680 | JGI IMG/M metagenome (GOLD analysis project Ga0194035, IMG submission 148680) | Anoxic zone freshwater microbial communities from boreal shield lake in IISD Experimental Lakes Area, Ontario, Canada - Jun2016-L239-20m | ecosystem: Environmental > Aquatic > Freshwater >...
CATACACCCCGAGTATTTTTCGGCCCCGGCTGTTTTCCAGTCCGCGTGAGAAAAGCGGTGAGTTTGAATGGAAAAATCAAGTCGGGGCGGGGAGAGTCGAACTCCCGACCTCCTGGTCCCAAACCAGGCGCGCTACCAACTGCGCTACGCCCCGAAATCTATCGCGTGCCGAAGTGGCAGGAGTGTACTGTATTTGGGCCACCACTCCCACTACCCGGCGATATGCTCCAGCAACCGCTGGAATTCGTTCAAGTCGGCAAACGGAATCACAATCCTGCCGGTGCCCCGACTGGTGGCGTGAACGATCACTTTGGCACCCAATGCCTGACGCAATTTTTTTTCCACCGCCACGATTTGACTGGATCGCTTGGCTCCCGGTCTCGTTGGCTTTTGCTTGACGGCTATGCCGCTGCTGGCCGGGGCGTGGTCGCGATCTATCTCTGATGCCTCATCCGACTCAACACCACTCGGAATGCAATCGGCATCTTCGGGATCAACTTCATCGGCGCGGAGGATTTCGCCAACCTCCGTTTCGGTCGCACGCACAGAAAGCCCCTCGGCTACGATGCGATTCACGAGGTGAGTCTGTTCGTCTTCATCGCCTAGCGGCAGCAGCGCCCGTGCGTGTCCCATGGAGATCGCACCCGACCGAAGCCGCTGCTGTACCGCATCGGGGAGTTCGAGCAGTCGGATGATATTGGCCACAGTCGAGCGGTCGATAGAGAGGCGCTTAGCCAGTTCTTCCTGCGTGCATTGCCACGTGGTGAGTTACTGCCGAAAGCTCGCTGCTTTTTCCAAGGCATCGAGGTCGCGGCGTTGTAGATTTTCCACGATCGCGATTTCTGCCATCTGCCGGTCGTCGACATCTAAGACGCGTACCGGCACCATACCCCAACCGAGCCGCCGCGCAGCCGCCAAGCGTCGCTGGCCAGCAATGAGTTGGTAGCGATCGTCCCACACCCGCACCACGATTGGTTGCACAAGTCCATGCTCGCGGAGGCTGTTGGCTAATTCGGCGAGTTCGGTGTCGTGGACCACGCTGCGAGGTTGCCAAGGATTTGGATCGATCAGCCCCTCGGCAATCTCGTTGGTGGGCAGCGATGCGGCCGCCTGTTCGACTTCCTCTGGTGCGTGCAGGATAAGCCTAGCGGCGCTGGCACCGGAACCGGAGGGGCTGCCAACGTCCGCGATCTGCGAGGCCGTTGCCGCTGTCATTTGAGACCCTATGGAGTGGTCCATACCGGCACGGCCTAATAGAGCCTCTAACCCACGGCCTAGGCGTCGTTCTTTACTCACAGTCGCGTACCTCCATGCAGAGTTCCGTGTAGGCCCGCGCTCCTCGTGAGCGCGGTGCGTAATCAAGCACACTCAATGCGTGGCTGGGCGCCTCAGAGACGGCCACGTCACGCGGGATGACTGTTTCAAAAACAATCTCTCCAAAAAAATCTCGTACTTCGGCTTCGACTTCGGCGGTCAGTTCCAGTGACGCATCGTGCATCGTCAGCACGATGCCGCTGAACCGCAGCCTCCCAGGCCGCTGGTCCATGACGTCGCGGATGGCCTCGATCATTTGGGTGAGTCCCTCAAGGGCAAAGTATTCGCATTGGATTGGCATCAGTACTTCGGTGCTTCCGGCCAAGGCCGTGCGAGTCAGTTCCCCAACCGAGGGGGGGCAGTCGATGAGGCAATAGTCCCATGCATTGAGCCCACGGGCGAGATGACTTTCCAGCACCATCGATCCGGTTCTGGCTTGCGTCGCGATTCTCTCCACATCCCGCACACTACGGCTTCCTGGCAGAATGGAGAGACCAGGGATCGTGGTTTGAATGATCGATTCGCAGAGCGGGGCATCTGAGACGAGCGGGTGAGTCATCGCGGGCATGACCCCACAACCGGTCGTTGCATTGCACTGCGGATCCAGATCGACCAGCAGCGTGCGTAGGCCTCCCTTCGCAAGGCCTACGGCAAGGTTGGAGGCGGTGGTCGTCTTGCCGACGCCCCCCTTCTGATTGGCCACACACAAAATCCGTCCCACTCGCACATCCCTTCCATGCCATCACTTGCGCACAATGCATGCTCTCGGAATATCGGCTACGCGAGGCACGATCGTCACGTTGCAACTGCTGGTCCGTAAGAACCGGTGTCACGTGCAGAGTTGATTCAGCTAGGCATGGCAGAGCCCCACGCGTTTCACGTGAAACTCTCTAGCTCCCGCAGCCATCCCATCGTGCGCCGCTTGCCCGCATGGTCTGGTTTCACGTGGAACTGCAGTTCTCTATTCGAGTGGATAAAATACAAGACCACTCGCCAGCTTGGGGTAGAAGTAGGTGCTCTTGGCTGGCATGCGTTCGCCCGTCTGGCTCACCATCCGGATGTCTTCCACGCTGGCTGGCATTACCAAACACGCCAGCGAATACTTCCCTGTACCGATGCCTTCGACTACCTCCCGCACCAGATGCACGTAGCCAGGCGTCGGAATTTCCTTCGCCCCGAGCAAGTCACCGATGACGAGGCGGTGCAAGATCGATACGCCAAGGTTCCGCCACGCGTCGCCGTGATCAGAAGCAATCGCCTCCATGCGTGTCTTGCCTGCCGGCGTGATGCGGGCAATCGTCCACGTCGTGTCGCTTGCGGTGTAGAGGCCGAGCATGCCCTGCTGACTTTTGGCATCGATCTTGGCCCACACAGTCTGGGCGTCAGCAGGACCGTGACCGGCCTGCTCGCAGGTGAAGCAGTCGCCCAGCTTTGTTGCCAAATCGCTGGCGGTGGCCACCGTTGGCTCAACAAACAACCGGTGGGTCGGCAGGACCACGAGCCCAGGATCGCTCATTCCCACGAGCATCATCAGAACAAAGTTGGCCGGATGGTCGGAGGGGAGCGACGCCCCTCCATTGGCTGCACCGTAGGCCGCTGCAATCTCATCCCGATAGTTGCAGGCAGTTTCGTAGCGGTGGTGGCCGTCGGCAATAAACACAGGCTTTGGCCCCATCAGTCCAGCCACCTTTGTAGCCACGGCCTCATCTGTTAGCGGCCACATCCAACTCTTGACTCCGAGGTGGTCGGTGGCCTCCAGCGGAGGTTGTCCTGCGATGGCCTTGTCGAGCATCGCCTGCACATCTCCCTGCGGATCCGGATAAAGGCCAAACACCTGGCTCAGGTTTGTCCTGCAGGCGCGGGTGAGCAGGAGCCTGTCTTGCTTGGGGCCCGACATCGTTTCTTCGTGCGGGTGGATGTTGCCCGTGCCAAACCGTTCCAGCCGCACGCGAGCCATCACGCCCCGCCGCACATACTGCTCCCCCTCCACCTCAAACTCCTGATGGTAGACGTAGAGAGCCGCCGCTGGCTCTTGCAAGACCACGCCCTGCGATCGCCAGTCTTTCAGAAACCGAGCAGCACGCACGTACTTGTTGTTCGCCTCGTCGTCGCCCGGTTCCTCCCGGTTGAACTCGATCCGCACGACATTGGCCGGGTGCTGCTGGTAGAGCTTCGTCTGCAAGGCGGCGTCGATGACGTCGTAGGGCGGTGCGATCACTTGCGAGAGCGATCCGACGTGCTTGGGGTCGTAGCGCAGACCGCGGAAGGAGGCAACGTGTGGCATGATTTTTATCCGTGCTGAGTCAGAGAGGAGCGAAAAGGATCGGGGACGAGATGGTACCAAAAAATCGCGGGGCAAACTGTGGACCAAACTGCGGGATTAGTTGCCAGGTTCCCCGATCGACTCACGCGAAATTGTTTCACGGGAAACAAAAGCGGAGGCGATGCAGGTGCAACGCCTCCGCGGAGATTGTATCCCACTGCAGGCCTCACGGGCCTCGCGGGAATGGCTTAGTAGCGGTAGTAGTCTGGCTTGAAGGGGCCATCCACCGGCACGTTGATATACGCAGCCTGCTCTGGCGTCAGCTTTGTGAGCTTCACGCCCAGTTTTTCCAAGTGCAATCGGGCCACCTCCTCGTCCATTTTCTTAGGCAGCACGTGCACGCCGATGGGAAATCGGTCGGTCTCTGTCCAGAGAAGGATCTGGGCGAGCACTTGATTGGTGAAGCTGGTGCTCATCACAAACGATGGGTGGCCCGTGGCACAGCCAAGATTCACAAGCCGTCCTTCGGCCAACACCAGCACAGAGTTGCCACTGGGAAGCGTATAGCGATCCACCTGCGGCTTGATCTCGAGCTTCTTGACGCCCTTCGTGTTTTCCAGCCACGCGATATCGATCTCCAGATCGAAGTGGCCGATGTTGCAGACAATTGCGTCGTTGGACATTTTTGACAAGTGTTCGCCTCGGATCACATCTCGGCAGCCCGTGGCCGTTACGAAGATCTGTCCCCGTGCGGCGGCATCCTCCATGGTGGTCACTTCGTAGCCCTCCATCGCCGCCTGCAGGGCGTTGATCGGATCGACTTCCGTCACAATTACGCGAGCCCCAAATGCGGCCATGGCTCTCGCGCACCCCTTGCCAACATCGCCGTAGCCGCACACCACAACCACCTTCCCTGCCACCATCACATCGGTGGCTCGCTTGATGCCATCGGCAAGGCTCTCGCGGCAGCCATAGAGATTGTCGAACTTGCTCTTGGTGCAGGAGTCGTTGACATTGATTGCCGGAAGCTTGAGATCGCCGGCGGCGTGCATCTGATAGAGGCGGTGTACTCCTGTGGTGGTTTCCTCGGAGAGGCCGCGGATGCCGTCGATCAGTTCTGGATACTTGGCATGCACCATGTTGGTGAGGTCACCACCGTCGTCGAGGATCATATTGAGCGGTTCGCCATCGTTAAAAAACAATGTTTGCTCAATACACCAATCAAACTCTTGATCATTCATTCCCTTCCAAGCAAAAACGGGCACACCTGTCTTGGCGATGGCGGCGGCAGCGTGATCTTGTGTAGAGAAGATATTGCAACTGCTCCAGGTGACTTGCGCGCCGAGTTCGGTGAGTGTCTCGATCAGCACGGCCGTCTGGATGGTCATGTGGAGGCAACCGGCGATGCGGGCACCGGCCAATGGCTTTGACGATCCATACTTCTTCCGCAGCGACATCAGACCGGGCATCTCGTTCTGAGCCAGCATGATTTCCTTGCGGCCCCAATCGGCCAGCGAGAGATCGGCGACTTTAAATGGCAGGCGGGTTTCGACTTGAGACACGTGGAACCTCCTCGGGTAGGGTGGAGCAGTTAGGGGTGGGCAGATATTCAATCCATGCAAGACACAGCACTACACATGCAGGGCCTACAAACCAGTGGCCTGCGTGAGCCCACATGATAGACGCTTAACCGCATTTGGTAGAAGATCCAAACAGGAACGTGGAAAACGAGCCACCCGTGGCTGTTTGTCACGACCGTACGACTTTGACCAGGCGAGTTTTCCTGTCACGGGCTCAGGAACAAGATTCCACCCCCTAGAACGCTTTAGGAAAGGGTCTCAGGAGGGCGGCTGCCACGAAGGCTAGGACTTTTTCTGGGTCTTTCCGGCCTGGGGCCGATTCCACGCCGCTGGCCGTATCAACTGAGCCGATACCTGTGAGTCGCATGGCGTTGGCGACGTTGTTGGGGGTGAGACCGCCGGCTAACACCATCGGAATCCCAAGCGATCCGGCGCGGGTCAGGGCTTCCCAGTCGACGGTGAGGCCGGTGCCGCCCAGTTGGCCGGATGGCGTTCCACGTGCAAGCCCGGCGTCGACCACCGCGATATCGGGGGCCTTGCCGGATGCTCTTGCCGCTTCAATCCATCGCCGCGCTGCCGCCAAGCCATTCCCGCTAGCGTGAGGTGACTCGGCTGGACTCTCGGGGCCATCTGGTTGGAGTCTTACAGCGCGGATGAGAGGCATCCCGGGCAGGAGCGATGCCAACTCTGCGCAGAGTTCGGGTGGGTCGTAGGCCGCTGCATCGCCACCGTTTGTCTGTGGCTCAAGGTGTCCGTGGAGTTGAATCGCATCGAGCCCCACTAGCCTAGCCACGCGTCGGATCTCCTCAGCTGCCACGCCTGCAAACACCCCCACTCGGAGCACGCCCTTGGGAATCGCGTCGGCTACCGCTCTGGCCACTATGAATTCCAAACGCCGCGGCGAGCCGACCACGAAGTTGAGTCCGATCGCATCCGCACCAGCGTCTGCCACAAGCCTCGCATCGGTCGGCGTCATCACACCGCAGATCTTCACACGAAACATTTTTGGATCTCCAGGCCATCGAGTCGTCGGCAGATTCGGCGTTAGATTCCTCGCCACCGGTCGCAGGGCGACTTTTTTCCTAACCGGAAAAGTCTACGTCGCCGTTGGAGAGTGTAGGAAGGCGAGGCGGTTGGTCGAAATGAATTGGGTGAGGATGTGGCTCCATCAAGACGATATCCCACACAAGACTCCACACCCACGGAACCACTCTCGCGATGATTGCCCCACGCCGCTACCCGTCGAGCCGCCCGTTCTTGGCCGCTCCTCGTGTGGATTTTTATCACCCCGCCCAAGGTATCGATGCCGCCCTCCAAGGGCTCGACCGGCTGATTCGCCGTGCTGAGGGGATCGGACTGGTTGTTGGTCCCGCGGGCACGGGAAAGTCGCTGCTGCTTGCGAAGGTGGCCGAGAGCGTACGAGAGGATTTCGATGTGGCCCTTCTGTCTGGCGCGAGGATCTGCACCCGCCGCGCGCTGTGGCAGTCGATCTTGGCCGAGATCGGCGAGCCCTACCGGGGCATTGACGAAGGGGAGTTGCGGATCGGAGTCGTGGAGCGAATCCGAGGGTTAGCAGCAACGGGTTCTGGGCTTGTGGTGCTCGTAGACGAAGCCAACACATTGCCCACGCGGCTCATCGAAGAACTGCGCCTGCTCACGAACATCCTTACGCCTATGCCCGCCGTCCATATCCTGCTGGCCGGTACAGGAGAGTTGGAAGAGATTCTTTCCTCGCCAAAGATGGAAAGCTTGTCGCAGAGGATCGGCGGTCGGTTCTATCTGGAGCCACTGGACCACGCTGAAACGGTGGCCTACGTTCGGACGCAAACGCAAGTGGCCACACTCGATTGGAACGCACTCTTTGAGTCGGGCTGCGACGATGCCGTCTTCACCGCATCGGATGGTGTGCCACGGCTTATCAATCAGGTGTGCGATCAGGCGTTGGTGTTGGTGGCGCAGGCCGGTCGCCAGCGGGCCACGCCAGCCGACATCGCAGCGGCCTGGCGAGAGATCCAGCGACTGCCCGCTCCTGCGTCGCTTGCTCGGGTTGAAATCTCGCGGAGGGAAACGACTCAGAGCGAAACGGCGATCCAGAGCGATTTCTATGACGATGGCGTGGAAAGTGATTTACACGGCATTGAGATCGGCGAGGGCATTGGCATGATCGAATTTGGTTCGCTCGATCAGCCGTTTCTCCCAGCAACGGGCTCCTCCTACGATAACGAACTTGATATCAGGAGCCTTCTGGAGGAGGGCGTCGAGGACACGGTTCTGGAGTCGATCGAAATCCCAAGCAGCAGCGACGACAAAGCCATGCAGGAAAGTTCGCTGATGGAGTCGGCGACGGTGCATCGGGGTGAACCCGCCGACCCGTGGCACGGCCCTGACGTCGAACTCGTGTTTGATTCAACCGTTGATCCGTTCGAGGAATATTTTGAGCAGGAGGAACGCGTTGTGGAACGTTACGTTATGCGTGGCCCGGAAGACTTCAGCACCCACCGGCATGTTGCCAGTCGCGAGGGCCTTTCCATGGCCCGGAAACTCGATGCCCTTGAGATCGAGCAGACGAATTCTCATCCAATTATCGTCGCGGTCGCCCACCATTCTGATGCGTCCCCTGTGGTTCGGGAGGCTATCCACGAACTGGACGACTCCAACATGGTTGTCATCGAGGAAGATTCGTTCGACCACCCATCGGATATCAAGCGATCTATTTTCGCCGTTCGGCTCGGGGATTACAGGGGTCTCTTTGCTCGCCTGCGCCGGGGCGATCGGGCCAATTGAGAAAAGGGATTCATTGCGTGGTTGCGGCCAACGCTGCCCCGGCCTCTTGCGCATGCTATACCATGCCTGCCCAAGCCTCGGAACCCGAGGGGCATCTCTATGATCGGAAACCAGCGGGCTGTGCTGGAACTGGACTGAACCATGCTGAGCCGGCGGGACCTCATCGCATTGTGTACGACCCCTCTAATTCTGAGTCGTAGTTTGTGTCCCTCGTTGCTGCGGGCGGATCAAACGGCGAGCGCATTGAAGATCCCCCGCCCGAAAGACGGCGAGAACATCTTTTCGTTCATCGTCCGTCAATGCGGACAGTTCGATTTGCAACTGTACTGTCAAGTCCTTGGCGCGGCGAATGAATTCAAAGAAGGCGACGCCATTGTCGGTGTTGCTGCCGCTGATGGCCGTTCGAGGTCGCGAGCACGCGAGCTTTTAGCCAACACACGGGTTGCCGATCTCGCCGCACATCCACCTTGGACAGATCAACTATCACAATGGAACGACAGTTTTGTGTTGAAGGACACGCTGGATTCTTTCGACAATCAAACACTTGCGGAATTAAAGCACTCTTTGCTTTCGACGACGGTCGAGGAGATCCATGCAATGCTGCCGCGACTGACGAGCGATGTCATCGCCTGCTTGGTTCGACTGATGACAAATAATGAGTTAATCGCAATTGGGAGAATGGTCTTTCACCCGCTTCACGGCTCAAGCATCGGCGCCAAGGGTTATCTTGGCGCTCGAGTGCAGCCGAATTCTCCGACAGACAACATTGATGATATTCGATTTCAGGTTTTCGATGCATTCGCCTATGCGGTGGGCGATGTCTTGCTTGGCACAAACCCTGTGTCGAGCGACCCGCGTTCTGTCGCTGCGATCGAACGAGCGTTGCAAGATATCCTGAAGACCTTTGAAATTGATTCGGTGATTCCGCATTGCGTTCTGGCACACATCGATATCCAGGCTGAGGTCGAACGAGTTCAGCCCGGTTCCACCGCGTTCTGGTTTCAGAGCATCGCAGGGAGCGACGACGCGAATGCAACATTCGGTATCAATCTCGATTCGATGGTGCGCTATGCGCAGGGCCGCAAAGGCCGTTTTGGTCTTTACTTGGAATCTGGGCAGGGGGCCGACTTTACCAACGGGCACAGTCACGGCTGCGACATGGTTTTTCACGAATCTCGCAAATACGGGTTTGCTCGCGGCTTGGCCAGGACGATTGCCACATCCAAGGGCATTCCATCCCACCAAGCCTGGTTGCATCTCAATGACGTCGCCGGTTTCATCGGGCCCGAAGTGTTTCGTACGCGAGAGCAGTTGGTTCGATGCTGTCTAGAAGACATCGTCATGGGCAAACTGCACGGGTTGACCATTGGGCTGGACGTTTGCGCGACGTTACACATGGACGTCTCACTGGACGATTTAGATTGGTGCTTGAACGAGATCGCTCCGGCGAATCCAGCCTACTTGATGGCTTTGCCGACAAAGATTGATCCGATGCTCGGCTATTTGACGACCGGTTATCAGGATCATGTTCGCCTGAGGGAAAAGTTTGGCTATCGCGTCGATGATCGGATGTGGTCGTTTTTCCAGCGTATTGGCATCGTCGATGCGAATGGCAAGCCGACGGAACATTTTGGCGATCCAAGTTGGGTCTATTTGCAATATCGACGGCGAAAAAATGACTCTCGAACGAACACAGACATACTTGCTGAATCCAAAAAAGTGATCTCTGAAATTCGCCAGCGAGGTGTTTTTATTGCGGAAAGCTACGGCGAGCAACCCTCTTCACTTGCGCCAAAGACTCGCGACGAAATGAGAACTGTCTACGAAGACGCGAAGCAATGCATCTGGAAAGAATGGGATGCAGAATTCATCAAACGGATTCCCAATATTATTTCGATTGCCACTTGTTCAGCAGATCGCAGCGACTATATCCTGCACCCCGCGACGGGGGAGCGACTCTCGGACGAGTCGTTCCGCCAAGTCCAGAAGCTACGCATCACGCACGCAGGCCGATGGAACGCCGTGATTGTGATCTCTGAAGGACTCAATGCATTGGCATTAATGGATGACGGCAATTTGAAGCCACTGCTCGAACAACTTGGTCACGTGCTAAAACGCTCGGGGTTTTGCGTTGCGCCCCAATCGCTGGTCGTGCATCGGGGCCGCGTTCGAGCCGGTTATCGAATCGGCGAAGTCCTTTTCGGAGGCCTTGTCGGATCCCGAACGATCATCCACCTGATTGGCGAACGCCCCGGCACAGGCCATCACACAATGTCAGCCTATCTGACAACCGCAGACGGCACTGCATGGAAGCAGCCTGGCCAGATTGACCACAATATCACCAAGGTGGTTTCGGGTATTGGAGTCACGGCGCTCACTCCGGACAAAGCGGCTCACGACATCATAAAAGCGCTGGGGTAAAGCGAGAGTTTGGGGTGCCCTCACAACAAAAGCAGGGCATTCAAAATGCTACGGGGCTAGAAAGAGCAGGCCCGGTAGACTCTTCAACGGCACAAGAGCATAGACTGCTTACGTGAGCCGAACCGTACCGCCAACCTCGCAACACCTCCTATGGATTCGCTTCTTGCCGATATTCATTCACGCAACGATTGGCCGACTGGGCGCGTGCTTGTAATTGCCGCCACGTATAATGAACGCGAGAACATCGCGGCAGTGATCGAGAAGGTGCTTGCGATCAGCCCAGATTTGCAAGTGCTGATCGTCGATGACAGTTCGCCCGACGGTACGGGCGAAATTGCCCTGCAGGCGGCGGAGAAGAATCCACGGGCGCATGTCTTGGTGCGTCGAGGCCGACGGGGATTAGGCAGTGCGATTCTAGAAGGTTTTTTAGTGGCCAAGTCGCGTGGGTTTGCCGTGGCGGTGAATATGGATTGCGATTTCAGCCACGATCCTGCCGATATTCCCCGCTTGCTCGCGGCGCTTGAGCCTGCTGGCGGACGGCCAGCGGATGTGGCCGTTGGTTCCAGACGCGTGCGGGGTGGACGAGTGGTTGGCTGGCCTTTGTCGCGGCACGTGGCGAGTTGGCTTGTCTGTTCGTTCACTCGCTTCGTGTTATGGGTGCCGGTGCGAGATGCATCAAGTGGCTTTCGGGCCGTGCGACTCAACGTGTTCGAGAAGATTTCCGGGCCATTTTCGCAGGGCTATGCGTTCCAAGAGGATCTGCTCCATCGGATTCATCGCGTTGGAGGCAGGCTTGTGGAAGTGCCAGTTACGTTCACCGATCGCGAGCGGGGGAAGAGCAAAGCCGATTTTGCCGAAAGCATGCGCAGTATTGGCGAATTGCTGCAGCTGGCAAAAAAAACATGGCTTTGGTAGAGGCAGAGGCAGCCGTTACCGAAAGAGCGGCGGTGTTGGCTGTGGGGATGGGCCGAGCGTGGGTGAGACTGGCAGCGACATCTCGAGTTGCGGGGCCTTTTGAGCCTGCGGAACCGGGTTCGGATCGGGCTTCTCACCGAGGGCAACGGCCAGACTTTCGCGGGCGTCTTTCATATTCGGTGCGATCGCAATCGCCTTGCGGAATTGCTCGATCGCCTTTTCCTTCTCGCCTTGCTTATAGAGTGTTACGCCGTAGTTATTGATCAGAGCGGCGTTGCCAGGCTCGCGTGCAATGAGGTCTTTATATTTGTCGCCTGCTTCTCCAAACCGGCCGGCCGCTGCCAATGCGTTGGCTAGGTTTACTTGGATCGCTGGTACGTGCGGTGTGACACGGCAGGCTTCAGCAAACTCAACGATGGCATCGTTGAGCCGCCCCTTTGCAGAGAGCGCCGTGCCGAGATTGTTGTGGGTTTCGCCAAGATCTGGGCGGAGTCGGGTTGAATTCGTGAAGTGATAGAAGGCACCTTCCACGTCGCCTCGCGCAAATTTCTTGGCACCCAGCCGGTTGTGCGCCTGCCAGGCGTCGTGGTTGTAAATGAGCGTGTGCGTCCAGAGGGCGTCTTCGTTGGCCCATGCATTTGCGTAACGGAACGAAAGAAACCCCAACGCTCCGAGCAGGATGGCCGTGCCAGCAACGCACACGGGCTTCGCCGAATCCTCGATCTGCTTGTACCACAGCGAAGCAGCCGCCCCAAAGAGCGAGATGACTCCGATCATTGGCAGGTAAATAAAATGGTCGGCTGCCCATGTGATTCGCATGTAGGAGATTGTGATGAAGCCCAATACGGGCAGCACCATCAGCAGGAAAAATCCAAATCCAAAGAGTGCGTGCCGCCCCCACGTCTCGCGTTTTGACCACAGCCACGCAGCCGCACCGAGGATGACAGGCCACGCTAAAAACTGCCAAAGTTTTGGCGGGTCAACCTCCCATCGGGGGTAGATTGGCAGCAGATGCACCGGCCAAACGATCGTCCAGAGATAGAACAGAATCAACATGCCGGATGTGGCAATTCGCGGCAGAACGCCCCCCACAAGGATCGTCTCCTGGCCAATGGCGCGGCCGTGTTGGTAGTAAATCGTGATGATGCCAAGCACCAGTGAGATCGCGAAAAATGGGGCTGAGCGAAGGATGTCTTGCCAAGCGATGCGGCCGCGTTTCCACCACGCATGAAGCAAGATCACGAGCGGCATCGTGACAACAGATGTTTTTGCGAACATCGCCAGCAGGAAAAAAAGCAACGAAAGCAGGTAGAGTTGCGTCTGCTTGGCTGAATTGTGCGGAGCGTGCTGGTCGGGATCCAGTTCGGCATCTTGCTCGGCATCCTGTTCGACATAATAAATGGCCGACAGTAAAAAGAGCGAGAGCGAGAGCGTGTTTTTGAGTTCCGAAACCCATGCCACCGACTCGACGCACACCGGATGAATCGCGAAGATAACAGCGCTCAACCATGCCCCCGGTATTTTCATCCTCGTCAGCAGCAGCCAGAGCAAAAGCGATCCTGTAATGTGGAGCAGGATTGTGACCACATGGTAGCCGGTGGGCGTGGGGCCGAAGAACGGCCACTGCATCCAGAGTGCGGTGTAGGAGAGCGGGAAGTAGTCGGCCCCGTCGGGATTAAACCAGAGTTTTGCGAGGCCCTGAAACGATCCAGATTGCACGACGGGATTTTGCGTGAGGAGTTGATCGTCGTCCCAGAGCCAGTCGCCGTGATACGCGGGCGAATAAATCCACAGGCCTGCCAGAATGACGATGGCCGCCTTCACAAGGAAGGCGCGGCAGCGGTCTGCCCGGTCGGTTGGGCGAGTGCTCTCACTCTCGAACGCATCGCCTTCAAGGGCTGATTCCACCGACATATGGCCGCGTGGTTCAAGCCCAGGCGGCCCGAGTGGCCGCCGCTGGCGCGTTGTTTTCCGAAAGTTCCCCATGACCTATCTGCTCGCAACCTGTTTTGAACCGGAAAGTATCTGTACCTGATGAAGGCAATCGTGCCGTCGCCGCTGTTCTCGAATCATAACATGGTGATTGAATATGATCGATCCCACGTTAGATGCCATTGCGTTTCGGGAGCGGTTTTGGATTATTGCCCAGCACGCAAGCGGCTAACTTCTGTTTTTTTGATGAGGCGCAGTAGATCGGCTGCTACGGGCTGTTCCATCGCCAAGGCCCGCACTCTGCCCTCAGGGTCGGCGAGTTTTGGATCCACCTGGATCGCTTTTTGAAGAGTCTCTCGAGCCTCCGCCTCGCGGCCCTGATCGTCCAAAATCAGCGACAGCATGGCCCATGCGTCGCCCCGCTGCTCTTTCGAGAGCCGGATCGCTTCCCGCATCGCCTTTTCTGCCTCGGGCAACCGGCCAACCTCGCGGAGTGCCTCGCCCAGACCGAAAGCCGCCGTGTAGGCCGCTGGGTTTTTTCGATACGTGTCTTCCCAAAGGGCCAGCGAGGTGGCCCATACTTTCTGCCGTTCAACGCAGACCATGCCGAGCAGGGTGATAGCCCCCATGCAGCCGACGAGAGCGGCCTCGCGCATGCGCTCGCGTGACCGGAGCCACTGGCTGTCGAGCAAGAGGGCGATGGTGATCGCGACGCCGGCAAGTGGGAAATAAAGATAACGATCGGCCGCAGCGCGGTAGATCGGAATCAGATTCGACACCGGCAGCAGTGGCAGGAGCAAGATTGCCAAGGCCATCGCCATGCGTCGGTCGCTCCACACAGCGCAGATTCCTGCGGCCACAAGAATCACGAGGATCGACAGTGCTACAGGTAGCGGCAGATGCCGAATAGAGTAGAGCCCGTAGTCGGCGCAGAGGTTCACTGGGAAAACAATGAGCTGCGCATAGAGGCAGAGTATTTGTGGCTCAAGCATCATTGCTGCGGCGAGCGAGCCGCCCGGATAGTCAGGCTTCGATTCAAAGATCGCAGACGAACGCGGCTCCAGTAAAAACCTGGCT
>Ga0194035_1001135_pt1 | contig 14267 bp, 12 predicted proteins | sample JunL2320m_MetaG_FD_148680 | JGI IMG/M metagenome (GOLD analysis project Ga0194035, IMG submission 148680) | Anoxic zone freshwater microbial communities from boreal shield lake in IISD Experimental Lakes Area, Ontario, Canada - Jun2016-L239-20m | ecosystem: Environmental > Aquatic > Freshwater >...
TCTGCGATGAACATCGATCTTGGATACCGCCGCCGTGCACACCGATGCGGTGGTGGCGGCGGTATCCAAGATCGATGTTCATCGCAGATGGCCATGGGCCCTCGAAGTCAACCGGGCACTGCTTGCGAGTTACGCGGACCGGTATACGCGGCTGACCTGGGTGGGGGTGGCTGCCGACCCGCACATCGGGCAGATCAGGGTCGATCAGTTGGTTGATGAACTCCGCGCGGTGCTGGCTCGGCAAGTACGTTCACCACGAAATCCGCTGCGCCCAAGGGAATTTCAGGCGAGGCCGCCAACGGTTCGGTCCCTTGCCGTACGCAGTAAGGTGCAGCAGTCTAGGGTTCACATCTCCGGCCAGGTCCGGGCAATGTGTACAGCGTTTCGCACCGACTTGCGCAATGAGGCGGCCGAGGTGACCCGGCGCGGGGTCGACGAATTCTGTTCCCGGGTTCACCGACGGGCGGCGGATATCGCAGTCGAACTTGACGCCTCGCTGAGCGACCGGCTGACCCGACTGGCTGATGGCCTCGAGTTAGTGGCGCCGCCGTGCCCGCCACTCGAGTCGTATCTCCCGCGGTTCTACCGCCCGCGATTGGAGAACCGGTTGAGCATTCTGCTCAGCGCAGGATTCGGGCTGGGTGCCGCTTTGACCCTCGGCCGATTGCTCGCCGATTTCGCCCCGTCCAGGGCGCCGACGGTGATAGCCGGTGCTCTAGTCGCCGGTATCGCCCTCACGGTATGGGTGATCCGAACTCGGCGGCTGCTGGCCGAGCGGGCTGCGCTGGACCGCTGGGTGACCGAAGTAACCGCGGGCCTGCGGACAGCCGTCGAGGAAAGGGCGCTCATTCGGCTGGTCGCGGCTGAATCCGCCCTGGCTGCCGTTGCTGCCAGAGGCGAGTTCCCAGACTTGCGCCGGTTCGCGAATCCCGCCCGACGCAATCGGACATAATTGGCGATTAACGACGGGCATCGCGCCCACGTTAATCTGCACGGAACTCAAGCGGGAGATACCGATGACCTCTGCGACCATCCCAGGTCTGGACAGTGCACCGACCAAGCATGCCGTCCTGCTTGCCTGGGTCCGCGAGGTCGCCGAACTCACCCAACCGGATCGCGTTGTCTTCGCGGACGGTTCCATCGAGGAGTATCAGCGGCTCTGCGATCAACTGGTGGCCGCCGGCACTTTCACCGCGCTCGCTGAGGACCCCACCTCGTATCTCGCCCGATCAGCCCCGTCGGATGTGGCGCGGGTTGAATCGCGCACGTTCATCTGCTCCGAGCGCGAGATCGACGCCGGCCCGACCAACAACTGGATGGCGCCCGCAGAGATGCGCGCCACCATGACCGAGTTGTACCGGGGTTGTATGCGCGGACGCAACCTGTACGTGGTGCCGTTCTGCATGGGCCCGCTAGGCGCGGACGATCCCAAACTCGGTGTGGAGATCACCGACTCCGAGTACGTCGTGGTGTCCATGCGCACCATGACCCGCATGGGCAAGGCGGCACTGGCCAAACTCGGCGACAACGGATTCTTCGTCAAGGCACTGCATTCGATCGGCGCCCCACTGGAGCCCGGCCAGGATGACGTGCCGTGGCCGTGCAGCGACACCAAATACATCTCGCACTTCCCGGAGACCCGGGAGATCTGGAGCTACGGCTCCGGTTACGGCGGAAACGCGCTACTGGGCAAGAAGTGTTACTCACTGCGGATCGCTTCGGCGATGGCCCGCGACGAGGGCTGGCTCGCCGAGCACATGCTGATCCTCAAGCTGATCTCCCCTGAGGACAAGGCCTACTACGTCGTGGCGGCGTTTCCATCAGCCTGCGGCAAGACCAACCTGGCGATGATCCAGCCGACCATTCCCGGCTGGCGTGCCGAGACCCTCGGCGATGACATCGCCTGGATGCGGTTCGGCAAGGACGGCCGGTTATATGCCGTCAACCCGGAGTTCGGCTTCTTCGGGGTGGCGCCGGGAACCAACTGGAGTTCCAACCCGAACGCGATGAAGACAATCGCTGCAGGCAACACCGTTTTCACCAACGTCGCGCTGACCGATGCCGGCGGCGTGTGGTGGGAGGGCCTGGAAGGTACTCCGGAACACCTCATCGACTGGACGGGCCAGGACTGGACCCCGAAGTCCGGAACACCTGCGGCGCATCCGAATTCGCGGTATTGCACGCCGATGTCGCAGTGCCCCACGCTGGCACCGGAATGGGATGACCCGCAGGGTGTGCCGATCTCGGCGATCCTATTCGGCGGCAGACGAAAGACGACCGTTCCGTTGGTAACCGAAGCTCTCGACTGGCAGCACGGAGTGTTCATCGGCGCCACGCTGGGCAGTGAGCAGACCGCAGCCGCCGAGGGCACAGTCGGAACGGTGCGCCGCGACCCGATGGCCATGCTGCCGTTCCTGGGCTACAACGTCGGCGACTACTGCCAGCACTGGATCGATCTCGGCAAGAACTCCGATTCCTCAAAGCTGCCGAAGATCTTCTTCGTCAACTGGTTCCGCCGTGGCGGCGACGGCCGCTTCCTGTGGCCGGGTTTCGGCGAGAACAGTCGGGTGCTCAAGTGGATCGTCGAACGGGTCGAGGGCAAGGCCGACGGGGTGTCGACCCCGATCGGTTTCGTGCCTGCCGTCGGCGAGATGGATCTCAGCGGCCTGGACGTCGACGAGGCCGACGTCGCCGAGGCATTACGGGTTGATGCCCATGAGTGGCGTGCCGAACTCCCGCAGATCGAGGAGTGGTTCGACTTCATCGGTGAGAAGTTGCCCACCGGCATCAGGGATGAGTTCGAGTCGCTGAAACAGCGGTTGGCCGAGGCAAATCGGGACTAGGGGCAGGCCTGTCGAGGAGGTCTTGGGTCGCAGCCGTCGCTACGACCACAGCCGCGATTGCTGCGAGTTGCGAACTTCCGAAGAAAGTGGCCGCGCCCACCGAAATGACGGCCCCGGTGATCACCGGGGCCGATCAGGCATTGGCGGAATTGCTCGACGGAAACCGCCGATTCGTCACCGCCAAGGTCTCGGTGACCTCTTCGTTGTGCGCCTGGCGGGCAATATCGTCGACCAGGCGGTGCGCGGCACCATCGAGTACGCGGTCGGGGAATTCGGGACCCCACTGATCATGGTGCTGGGCCACCAGAACTGCGGCGCGGTGGCGGCCACAGTCAAAGCGTTACAGCTCCCGTTCACCAAACCCGCCGGCGAAGTGGGCACGTTGGTTGCGGCCATCGCCCCGGCGGTCGAGTCGGTCAGGGGCCGGCCAGGTGATCTGCTCGACAACGCGGTCCGGGCCAATGCCACCCAATCGGCCGACCAGATCAGGACAACCGCAGAGCTCATGACGTCCTTCGATTCGGGTGCAATCAAGCTTGTCGTCGGGTACTACAGCCTGCGGGACGGCACCGTCAGCATCATCTGAAACCGCCGCCGCCTGTCGTAGAGTCCATCGCATGCAGATCCGCGAGCATGCGCAAGCCAGCCCCGACAAACCTGCCGTCATCATGTATCCCTCCGGGATCATCGTCACCTTCGGCGAACTTGAGGCGCGAGCGAATCGGTTGGCGCACCTGTTCCGTCAGGCCGGTCTGCGCGAGGGCGATCCCGTCGCGATCCTCATGGAGAACAATGAGCACTTCCACATGGCGATGTGGGCGGCACGGCGCGCGGGCCTCTATTACGTGCCGATCAACACCCATCTGACCGCGGCCGAGGCCGCGTACATCATCGACAACTCCGCAGCCAAGGCCATCATCGGTTCGGCGGCCACGCGAGGCGTCCTGGAGAAGTTGGGCGAGCACTTGCCCCACCTGCCCGGGCTGCTGTTGATTGCGGATGGCGAGTTGGACGGCTGGCTGCGTTACCCGGAATGTGTTGCCGACCAACCAGATACGCCCATCGACGACGAGATCGAGGGCGATCTGCTACAGTACTCCTCGGGCACCACAGGTCGGCCCAAGGGGATCAAACGCGCGCTGCCGCATCTGCCGCCGTCTGAGGCGCCCGGCCTGATGACCGCACTGGTAGGTTTCTGGGCGAAGCCCGACGGGGTCTATCTCAGTCCTGCCCCGCTTTATCACACCGCCCCGTCGGTCTGGTCGTTGACGATGCAGGCCGCCGGAATCCCGGTGGTGGTGATGGAGAAGTTTGACGCCGAGGGCACCCTCGATGCGATTGCGCGTCACCGCGTCACCCACGGCCAGTTCGTTCCGGTGATGTTCACCAGGATGCTGAAACTGCCTGAGGCAGTGCGCAATTCGTATGACGTTTCGAGTCTGGAACGCGTGATGCACGCGGCCGCGCCGTGTCCGGTGCAGATCAAGCAGCAGATGATCGACTGGTGGGGCCCGATCGTCGACGAGTACTACGCATCTTCGGAGGCGCACGGCTCGACCCTGATCAGTGCCGAGGAGTGGCTGGCGCATCCGGGTTCGGTCGGCCGGCCGATGGGTGGGGCGGTGCACATCGTCGACGAGGACGGTAACGAACTTCCCGCCGGTGAGCCCGGCGAGATCTACTTCGAGGGCGGCAACTCCTTCGAATACCTCAACGACACCGAGAAGACCGCCGCCTCACGCGATAAGCGCGGCTGGACGACCGTGGGTGACATCGGCTACCTCGACGACGAGGGCTACCTCTACCTCACCGACCGTCGCCACCACATGATCATCTCGGGAGGCGTCAACATCTACCCGCAGGAGGCCGAGAGCCTTCTGGTCACCCATCCAAAGGTGATGGACGCGGCAGTGTTTGGCATCCCGGATGACGAGATGGGTCAGTCAGTTAAGGGCGCGGTCCAGCTCGTCGACCACGCTGAGGCCGGTGACGATGTCGCTGACGAACTGCTGGTCTGGTTGCGGGAACGGCTGGCGCATTACAAATGCCCGCGGTCAATCTCATTCGAGGAGCGACTCCCGCGCACCGATACCGGCAAGCTCTATAAGCAGAGCCTGATCACCAAGTACGGGTTACCTAGCCCCAAGTGACGGGAAGTGGTCGCAGACCGGATCCCAGGGAATCGACGTCGATGCCCAGCTCGGCGGAATCGACCATCAGCCGCATATCAGGAAACCGCGGGATCAATTGGGACAGAACCGATTTCAACTCGAGTCTGGCCAACGGCGCACCCAGGCAGTATCGCCTGCCATACCCGAAAGACATGGGTGGTGTTCCCCTGCGCGCAAAATCGGCGACGTCGGGATCGGCGAAGAATGCCGTGTCATGATTGGCCGATCCGGGGTCTAGGAGCACCAGATCTCCCTCCGCGATGGTGACGCCGGCGATTGAGATCGTCTCCCGTGCGTAGCGCGGAATGCCGGGGTTGGCGTTCATCGTCACCCGCATCAATTCCTCGGTCGCTTTCGGAATCAACGACGGATCTTCCAGTAGCGCCTGCCACTGGGTCGGCTCACTCAGCAACTGCACGACCAGATGCCAGATCTTGACGACCGACGTTTCGAAGCCGGCGAATAACAGAGCCATTGCAAGAACAGCGATTTCGCCGTCGGCGAGGTCCTCTTCGTTGCATAAACTTGAAATCACATCGGCGCCTGGGTGACGGCGTTTGTCGGCGACTAGGCCCGCGCAGTAGTCGATCAGCGCCGCCAAGCCCTCTAACGACTCAGTCGCGTCCTTCTCGAAGGCGCAGGCGTGGACCCACACTCCAAACGTGTCCCGATCGCTATAGGGAACACCCAGCAGTTCGCAGATGACCAGGACTGGCAGTGGCAGTGCGAGTTTCGCGTGCAGATCCGCGGGTGGACCGTCCTGTTCCAGCTGGTCTAGCAGACCGGTGGTGAGTGCCTCCACCTTCGGCTTAAACGCGTGCAGGCTGCGGGCGGAGAAGTGCGGGTTCAGTAGAGCGCGCATCCGCTCCTGACCGGTGAATTCCGCATCGAACTCGCCGATCGGACCGCCGAACAACGCCGAGGCCCGGCTGCGTGGGGCGCTCTCCGGCGAGCGGTGTGAACGGCCGAGGCGATCGTCGTCGAGCAGTTCGCGCACCTCGGCGTAGCCGGTGACCAACCAGGCCTCATCGCCCACCGGGGTTCGAACCCGATGGATGGGCCCGGCGGCCCGCACCGCGCGCAGTTCCTCGCCGGCACGCAGCGGATGCGGCTGCGGAAAGGGTAATTGAGCTGTCAGGGCTTGCTCCTGGCCTAGTTGCCGGTCGACGGGGCGCGAAGTAGTTGACGCATCCAGGTCCCATCTGTCTTTACTGCGACGAGATTAGCTTGCTGAACGCTAAGGCGCATGACTCCAGTGCGACACTGATGACTGTGACTCTCTACGGCCACAACGGTGGCGCCGGGCCCTATTTTGACGACCTGGTGGTGGGGCAGGTCTTGGACGGAGCGCCGTCGATGACGCTCACTTCCGGCGTCGCAGCGACTCATCAGGCGATCGTCGGCGACCGGTTGCGGCTGGCACTGGACCGCGAGTTGTCGCATGCGGTGCTCGGTGAACCAGGGCAACTGGCCCACCCGGGGTTGGTGTGCGATGTGGCTATCGGCCAGTCGACTCTGGTGACACAGCGGGTCAAGGCCAATCTGTTCTACCGGGGCCTGGTCTTCCACCGCTTCCCGATGATCGGCGACACCTTGTTCACCCGCGCCGAGGTGGTGGGCCTGAAACAGAACAGCGCGAAACCCGACCGTGCCCCGAGCGGCCTGGCTGCGCTGCGGATGACCACCATCGACCATGTCGGACGGCTGGTACTCGACTTCTATCGCTGCGCGATGCTGCCGCGCAGCCCCGAAGCCGGGGACACCGGCCACAGCGACGACCTGTCACAGATCGGCGCTGGCCCGCTGCCGGAGACCGATCCCACCGCGCACTGGGATGCGGATGCCTTCCGCCGGCGGGTACCCGGACCGCACTTCTATCCCGATATCTCCGGTTCCGTACTACGCAGCACCGGCGATATCGTCAGCTCCGCACCCGAACTCGCCAGGCTCACATTGAATATCGCTGCTGTGCATCATGATTCGCGGACCAGCGGGCGGCGGTTGGTGTACGGCGGCCACACCATCGGCCTCGCGCTGGCCCAGGCCTGCCGACTACTGCCGAATCTGGCCACCGTGCTGGGCTGGCAATCGTGCGATCACACCGGCCCGGTTTACGAGGGCGATACCCTCTACAGCGATCTCACCGTCGAGGCGGCACAGCCACTACCCGCCGACCGCGGTAGCGTGTTGAAGCTGGGATCACGGGTATACGCGGTCGACGAAGGCGGGGATCGCCCGGTGCTGGACTGGCGGTTCTCCGCGTTGTTGTTCTAAGGGTTCTTTCACCGGCCGGTAACCTGGCGGTCGACCCGAAAGGACCGCGCGAGCCCCGATGAAGATCGACAACCCCGTGGCCGAGACCACGTATGGCCCGGTTCGTGGAACCGATGACGGCCGCGCTGCGGTATGGAAAGGCATCCGATACGCCGCACCCCCGGTCGGCGACTTGAGGTTCCGGGCACCCCAGCCGCCGAAGCCCTGGACCGACGTGGCCGACACCGACAGATACGGGTCCGTCTGTCCGCAGCCCCCCATGCCCACGTTCCCACTCGATCTCGGTGCCGCCGAGGACGAGGACTGTCTCCACCTCAACATCTGGGCGCCCTCGGGCACCAAATCCGGCGACGGCAAACCGGTGATGGTGTGGGTGCATGGCGGAGCGTTCGTGCTCGGGTCAAGCAGTCAGCCGCTCTACCACGGCCGACGACTTTCCAGCGACGGCGATGTCCTTGTCGTGACGCTCAACTATCGACTCGGGGTGTTCGGGTTTCTTGATCTCACCGGGATGGGCACAGGGCGCGAACAGTTCGACACCAATGTTGGTATGCGGGACATTCTGGCCGCGCTGCACTGGGTCCGCGAGAATATCGCCGCCTTTGGTGGAGATCCGGCCAGGGTGACGCTTTTCGGCGAGTCCGCGGGTGCTGGGATTGTCACCGCCCTGCTCGCGGTACCGCAAGCCGAAGGACTTTTCGGTGCCGCGATCGCCCAGAGTTCGCCGGCGACGTCGGTGTATGAACACGAACGTGCGCAACGAGTCACACATCTGGTACTCGATCATCTGGGTATCACCGCGGCCGACGCCGAGCAGTTGAGGAAGGTGGATATCCGCTCGCTGATATCGGCGACGAAGAAGGTCGTCGACGAGGTTCCCGCCCACAGCCCGGGGACGGTGGCTTTTGTGCCGGTCGTCGACGGAGATCTACTGCATGACTATCCCGTGCATTCAGCGCGCGACGGTCGCACCCATCCGGTCCCGCTGATCATCGGGACCAATAAGCATGAGGCCGCGCTGTTTCGTCTGATGAGATCACCACTGCTGCCGATCACTCCGCGGGCCATCACCTCAATGTTCAACGACATCGCCGCCGAACAGCCTGATATGGCGCTGCCCACCGTCGAAGAACTTAGCTCGTCGCATTCGCGCTACCGGGGAAGCGGACGTGGGGTGAGTATCGCCAGCGATGTTGGATTCCGGATGCCGTCGGTCTGGCTTGCGGAGGGGCACAGCCGAGTCGCGCCGGTCTATCTCTACCGCTTTGATTACGCGACTCCGATCATGAAGGTGCTGCTCGTCGGGGCCGCGCACGCTACCGAATTGCCTTATGTTTGGGGAACTCTCGGAGCGCCCAAAGACGTCACCCTCAAACTGGGTGGTACTAAATCCGCCAAAGCTGTTTCTAAACGAATGCGGACCCGATGGGTGAACTTCGCCACCAACACCAAGCCGATTGGCTTACCCGATGACCCGGAGTGGCCCCCCTATCAGGACACAGACCGTGCCTGCCTGATCATCGACCAGGAAGACCGGATCAAATTCGATCCCGATGCGAAGATCAGGCAGGCGTGGGGAAATGACGTGCTGCACTTCCGCTGACCCGGCGCCAGTCATTGCGGCAGATCCCGGAATGCGGTCTCGCGGTAGGGCTCAGGTTCTTTCGGAAGCCCGAGGATTCGCTCCCCGACGATATTGCGCTGGATCTGATCGGTGCCGCCGCCGATAGAGGTGAAGTATGCATTCAGAGTGCGGAAGGTCACCGCATCGCCTAGCGGGTTATCTGCACCGGTGAGCATCGACTCGGGTCCGACGATCTCGGTCTGTACGCGGGCGGTCTCGTGCAGGATCCGCGACATCGCGATCTTGCCCAGTGCCATCAAAGTGGCCGCCTCGGTGCGGTCGGCAGTCGCCTTGGCGCGCTGGGTATTCCACCGGTTCACTGTCGCGTAGGCCTCAGCACGGGCGATCTGCTGACGGATAGTGGAGTCGCCGAGGACACCCGCCGACCGCGCCATTCCGATCAGACTGTCGGCGTCCGGTTTGAGGTCCCGGGTCGATCGCGAGGTTCTTGCAAGATCGCCCATCAGCCTGCGCTCGTAGGCCAGCGCCAGTTGCAATACAGCCCAGCCGCCGCCGGGCTCGCCCACCATGTTCGCGTGCGGCAACCGCGCGTCCGTGATGAACACTTCGTTGAACTCCGACTCACCGGTGATCTGGTGAATCGGACGGACTTCCACTCCGGGCTGGCGCATCGGGAAGATGAAGAAGCTGATTCCTTTGTGCTTGGGCACGTCCCAGTCGGTGCGGGCCACCAGCAGCCCATAGTCGGCGGTCTTGGCGAACGATGTCCAGACCTTTTGTCCGTTGATAATCCAGTCGTCACCGTCGCGGTCGGCGCGGGTGCGCAGTCCGGCAAGATCCGAGCCGGCACCTGGTTCGCTGTAGAGCAGGCACCACCGGGTCTCCCCGCGCACCGACGGCGGTATCAACCGGTGCTTCTGTTCCGCGGTGCCCAGATCGCGCACGGTGCAGGCCAGCATGTCGGCGCGGTCTGCTCCAGTGCCGTACGCGCCGACGGCGGCGAATTCGGCTGCCACGATGCGTGATTGTGCACTGCTCAGTCCGCGACCACCCCACTCCGGCTCCCAACTCGGTGCCGACCAACCGGCGTCGAAGACCTTCCGACTCCACTCGGCTCGGCCGAGGGCGGGATCGACGTTGTCGGCCAGCCACTGCCGCACCTCGGCCCGGACGTCGTCGTCGGTCACGTCGATCATGAGTTCTCCTCCCGTAGTCGAACGTAGCGCTCCCGGTGCCAGTTCGAGTCGCCAAAAATCTGCGCGTCGGTGCGGGCACGGCGCAGGTAGAGATGTGCCGGATGTTCCCAGGTGAAACCGATACCGCCGTGAGCCTGGATATTGCGCGCCGCGACGGAGACGAATGCATCCGAGCAATACCCCTGGGCCAGAGCCAGATCCGCCAATCGGTCCGGCTCGCAGGCGTCGAAGGCGGCGGCGACATGACGTGCGGCCGAGGTTGCAGATTCCGCTTCCAGCAGCATGTCGACGCACAGGTGTTTGATTGCCTGGAAGCTGCCGATGGCGCGGCCGAATTGGTGGCGGACCCGGGCGTAATTGGTGGCCATCTGCATGGCATGCATGGTGCCACCGGCCTGCTCGGCGATCAACGCCACCGCCGCACGGTCGAGTGCGCTGTCCAGTGCTGCCGTGCCCTTGCCGACGTCGCCGATCAACCGGGCAGGGGTGTCGGCGAGGGTCAACCGGCCCTGCTTTCGGGTCTGGTCGACAGTGGTCAGCGGCGCAACGGACAGCCCCGGTGCGTTGCGTTCGACGGCGAAAAGCGCTGTGCCGGAATCGCAGTGGGCCTGCACGTAGAAGCGGTCCGCGATGGTTGCATCAAGCACGTAGGTCTTCTCACCCGTCAGCGCCCACCGGTCGCCATCGGCGATCGCCGAGGTGACGGGCTGATCCTTTGGGCGCGCCGAACCGGCCTCGGCGAAGGCAACTGTCGCGATCAACTCACCCGCCGCGATCCGCGGCAGCGCCTCTGTGCACTCGACCGGATCACCAAGCGCCAGAAGCAGATATGGGGTCAGGACCGCTGTCGACAGGTACGGCGCGCATAACAGCACCCGGCCCATCTGTTCGGACACCACCGCCAGTTCGGTGGCACCGGCACCGGCGCCGCCGAACTCCTCGGGGATGGTCAGTCCGAGCAGACCCATTGCCGCCAACTCGGCCCACACCGCGGTGTCGTAACCGGAGTCGTCGGCCATCAGCCGACGCACCTGCGCCTCAGGAGAGCGCTTGGCCATCAGGTCGCTGACGGCGTCGCGCAGGTCGCTCTGCTGTTCGGTGAGCACGGTCGACATCAGCGTCACAACTTCAGCGCTTGTTGCAGGCTCGTGACCTGGCTTTCGAAATAAGCCCGGGTGATCGACGATTTCGCCGCGATCCGGTCGAAGCCGTGGAACGCCCCTTTCGCCACATGCACCTCGCAGGGCACGCCGGCCGCGGTGAGCCGTTCGGCGTAGGCGAGATCCTCATCGTGGAAGAGATCGAGTGTTCCCACCCCGAGCCAGGCCGGCGCCACGCCGGCGAGATCATCGCGGCGGCCCGGGACGGCGACGGCCGGGTCGGCACCACCGAGGTAAGACCGCCACCCGATGCGGTTGCTCCCGGCGTTCCACAACCGGAATCCGGTGTCATCAAGCGAAGGATCGATGGTGCGGTCGTCGAGCATGGGGTAGGACAGCACCTGCAGCACCGGGGTCACCTCGGCGCGGTCGCGGGCCAGGAATGCCAGTGCCGCGGTCAGACCGCCGCCGGCGCTGGCTCCGCCGATCGCGATACGGCCGGGGTCGATGCCGGGCAGTCGCGCCAGCCAGGTCAGCACGCTGTAGCAGTCCTCAAGCGGGATCGGGTAGGGGTGTTCCGGTGCCAGCCGGTAGTCCACCGCCGCGACCGTGATCCCGAGGCGTGTGACGTACTGCCGGCATACGTCGTCATCCTGGGCGGCGGTCCCGAACAGGTAGCCCCCGCCGTGGATCCACAGCAGGGCGGGCGTCGGGCCCGCGGCGTTGGCCGGGCGATGCAACCGGACACCGGCACCCGACGGCAGCGTGAGGACCTCGACGCCGGCGTTCGAGGGCTTGCGAAGATTGGTGAGTGTGCGCACCAGCGGCAACGCCCAGGGTTGGATCGTGAACCGCGGGATGAATCGTGCGGCGCGACGAAGTTCGGGGTGAATGTCCTCATTGGGCATGACGGCCATTATGGACCCCTGCCGTCGTCGCCGGCGCGGCCGCTACGATCGCCGGGTGAGCGAACAAGCCAACACGACAGATGCGGTCCTGACCGAACAGCGCGGCCGGATCCTGATCATCACCATCAACCGTCCCGAGGCCAAGAACGCGGTCAACGCGGCGGTCAGTCAAGGCCTTGCGGACGCGACGGACGCCCTTGACGACGACCCAGGCCTATCGGTGGGGATCGTCACCGGGGCCGGCGGCTCGTTCTGCGCGGGGATGGACCTCAAGGCCTTCGCCCGCGGCGAGAACGTCGCGGTCAAGGGCCGCGGCCTGGGCTTCACCGAGCGCCCTGCCGTCAAGCCGGTGATCGCCGCCGTCGAAGGCTATGCGCTCGCGGGCGGAACGGAGCTTGCCCTGGCGACCGATCTCATCGTCGCCGCCCGCAACTCCGCGTTCGGCATCCCAGAGGTCAAACGCGGTCTGGTGGCCGCCGGTGGCGGGCTGCTGCGCCTGCCGCAGCGCATCCCGTATCAGATCGCCATGGAGCTTGCGCTGACCGGTGATCCGCTGCCCGCCGAGCGGGCCCACGAACTGGGTCTGGTCAACGTGCTGGCTGAGCCGGGACACGCTCTGGAGGCGGCGATCGAACTTGCCGAGCGGATCACGGTAAACGGGCCGTTGGCCGTCGCCGCGACCAAGCGGGTCATCGTCGAGTCGCGCAGTTGGAGTCCCGAGGACCAGTGGCGCGAACAGGCCCAGATCATCATGCCGGTGTTCGCCTCGAAGGACGCTCAAGAAGGTGCGGTCGCCTTCGCCGAGAAGCGGCCGCCGAACTGGACGGGAAGCTAGGTTACTGAGCCGGACGCGATGCCGATGATCATGTCCCACGGATCGTCGGCGGCCAGCGCGTGCCGGCCTAGTCGGCGTGCATAGTGCGCGGTATCACCGAACTCGTTTAACCAGGCGCGCGCCCGCTGGGTTGCGAGCCACAGCCGGTGCTCAATCGTCACGCCGATAGCGGCGTGCAATTGGTGTGCGGACGTAACCACCGCCGGCACGACGCGACCGAGAGTCACTTTGGCCACCGTCACCGCGTAGTCGGCCTGCGGGCTGTCGAAGCCGTGGTCGGCAGCCGCGACGACGGCGAGGTTAGCCGCGGCCCTGGCCCGCTCCACGTCGCCGGCCATCGCCGCCAGCGAGTGCTGCACTACCTGAAACGCGCTGAGCGGTCTGCCGAACTGCTCGCGTTCGCGGGTGTGGGCAACGGAAAACTCGACGGCGGCGTCTAGGGCGCCGATGACCTGCATGCAGCGCGCCCAGGCGCCGCGCCGCGTCAACTCCGCCGCAGCACCCTCAACGACGACGAATGCATGTGACGGCGCGATCACGATGTCGCGTGGCTCGCCACCGCCGTTGTGCCCCTTGGTGATTGATAGATCCGCCGGATCGCAGACCGCCACCCGAAGTCCGGCCCCGTCGGGCAGTGCCAGCACGACGGCAGCCGCATCGGATGCATAGGGCACCGCGTCGAGTGTTGTGGCTATCGTCAGCGGGCCGGTCTGGGGAACCTCGAGTCCGGCACGCCCCGCCACCCAGCAGGCGAGCACATCGGTTTCGGCCGCCGGCACGCTCACGGCGTGCCGCGCCAGTGCGCGCAGCACCACCGCAACCTCGGCGGGACCACCGCCGGAGTCGGCCACGCTGTCCAACCGGGTGAGCCCGGCCCCCTCGAGATGTCCCCACGTGATGCGATCGAATGAATCCGGCAGACCGCGCTGACCGATACGGGCCTCGAAGGACCGCGCCCCGATGTCGTCCACTAGAGCGCGCAGATCGGTGAGATCGTCAGCGGCGCTGCCGAAAACGCCACCACTCAAGACCGTCATCGAACCCCCATGCCTTTGGCCACCATGCCGCGCAGCACCTCGTTGGTTCCGCCGCGCAGCGTGAACATCGGCGCATGCAGGCCGGCTACCTCCACGAGGTCGGCCACCGCCGCCCGGCCCGGCGCATCGGAGTCGACGTAGCTGAGCAGATCCGCGGCCAGTTGCACCGATTCCTGTTCGAAGCGAGTGCCCAGATCCTTGACCAGAGCGGCCTCGTTGACCTGCGGGCGTCCGTCGGTCAACGCCCGTGCCACCGACACCGAGAGTTGTCGCAGTGAAATGAGCCGTGCCAGGAGGTCTCCCACGGCCGCTGCGGTG
>Ga0194035_1001136_pt1 | contig 14265 bp, 10 predicted proteins | sample JunL2320m_MetaG_FD_148680 | JGI IMG/M metagenome (GOLD analysis project Ga0194035, IMG submission 148680) | Anoxic zone freshwater microbial communities from boreal shield lake in IISD Experimental Lakes Area, Ontario, Canada - Jun2016-L239-20m | ecosystem: Environmental > Aquatic > Freshwater >...
GGCGAGCTCTAGGGGTATCGCCGGCCGACGTCATGGCCGACGTCATGGCCGACGTCATGGCCGACGTCATGGCCGACGTCATGGCCACTTGATCGGCATGGGAAGTGGCCCGCGACGCGTTGGTGCCAGAAATCCTGTAGGGTAGAAGCACACTGCCGCGCTGTTTGCACGCGCCTGGCGGTTCCCGAGGCACACTCCGGTGCTTCCCCTGTAGCCCGAAAGTGTCTCTATGCCCTCGTCTCCTTCTACTTTCGCCGTCCTCGGCGTGCCCTCCGACATCGTCAAAGCTCTGGACGCCAAGGGGATCACCTCGCCGTTCCCCATCCAGGCCATGACGCTTCCTGATGCGCTGGCCGGTCGCGATGTATGTGGGAAGGCACCCACCGGATCTGGCAAGACGCTGGCCTTCGGTATCGGCGCCGTCGCCCGACTGCAGGGCAGGGGTTCTAAGCCCAAGTTTCCCCGGGTCCTGGTACTGACCCCTACCCGAGAGCTGGCAGCCCAGGTGGCCTCCGAACTGCAGGTCCTCGCCGATCCCCGTGGGCTGAAGGTGGACTGCTTCTACGGTGGAGTTGGTTACGGCCCCCAGTTGAAGGCGCTCTCCCGCGGGGTCGATGTCGCCGTGGCCTGCCCTGGCCGGTTGGGTGACCTCTTGGAGCGCGGCAGCATCCGTTTGGACGCCATCGAGATCGTCGTCATCGACGAAGCGGACCGCATGGCCGATATGGGCTTCCTTCCTGACGTGCGCAGGATCCTCGACCTCACGCCCGATGGACGCCAGACACTGCTCTTCTCGGCGACTCTCGACGGCGATATCGATGTGCTGGTCCGTCGCTACCAGAAGGACCCGGCTCGCCACGAGATCGAGGTGGACGAAAACGACGCCAGCGCCGCCGTGCATATGTTCTGGCGGGTCCCATCTGGTGACCGCATCGATCGCACCGCCGAGGTGATCGCCGCCGCTGGACCGACCATCGTCTTCTCCCGGACCAAGCACGGTGCCGACCGGATCGCCCGTCAGCTCGAGCAGCGGGGTATCCGGGCAGCCGCTATCCACGGGGACCGCAGCCAAAAGCAGCGCGAGAAGGCCCTCGATTCGTTCATGCGCGGTGCCGCCGACGCCCTAGTGGCCACCGACGTGGCGGCACGGGGCATCCACGTAGACGGTGTTCGTGCCGTGGTCCACTTCGACCCGTCGGCCGACCCCAAGGACTACGTGCACCGTTCCGGCCGCACCGCTCGAGCCGGGGCGATCGGCGTCGTCGTGAGCTTTGTCACGCCCGACAAGACGGGTGCAGTCAAGAAGCTCCAGCGCGACATCGGTGTGCCGGTGGGAACTACCGAGCCCGATGTGAAGGAGATCGAGACGGTGCTGGGTCCGCCCCCGCCTCGCCGCGTGATCAAGGAGCGCGAGCCCGATCGCTCCCGTGAGTCGTCCCCCAATGCCAGCCGTGGAGGTGTGCGCGCCTCTCGGCCGTTCAAGTCGCGAAAGCCCGGCGGACCCAGGGGTACTGGACCTCGCAATGACGGGGGATCGCGCAGCGGAACTCGTGCCGATGGGCCCCGTGAGGGCGGTCAGCGTGAGGGCAGTCCCCGTGATGCGAGCGGAAGCTCGACTCGTCCAAGCAAGCCCGGCAAGCCGTCAAGCTTCGTGAAGCCGGGGCGCACTACGAAGCCAGGTAAGCCGGGTAAGCCAGGAGCTCCGTCCACTCGGGGTTCGGCCTCTTCGGGCCATAAGGGCCACGGCGGCGAGTCTGCATCTCCGAGCGGAGTCCGTCGGGGTGGCGCAGCCGGGTCCCGTGCCACCAACGGGTCAGCCGGTCGGTCGCAGCGGGGTCGCTAGCAGGGCGCTGGGCGATCTACAGTCTGGGCATGGCGTCAGACACGAAACCATCAGTGACCATTCCCGACGGCCCGCCTCCAGGTGAGTTGATCGTCGAGGACATCGAGATTGGAACCGGCGAAGAGGCGGTTGCCGGCAAACCGGTCAACGTCCACTACGTCGGAGTCTCCTGGTCCACCGGTGGAGAGTTCGATTCTTCATGGAACCGAGGTGAGCTGTTCAGCTTTCCCCTCGGTGCCGGACATGTGATCCAGGGCTGGGACCAGGGCGTGGCGGGTATGAAGGTCGGCGGACGCCGACGGATCACCATTCCGCCGGAGCTTGGCTACGGGAGCCGCGGGGCAGGCGGAGTGATCGGACCGAATGAGACGCTCGTCTTCGTAGTCGATCTCTTCGACGTCGGCTGATCCAGCCACTGTGCCCGGCATCGTCCGGGAGTCAGTTATGTAGCAGTAGCGGGTCAGACGACTAGCGGAACAGGTCGCCTGACGGGTCACGGATGATCTCGTCCGATACGGAACCCCGCCTCAGCCACCCCGGGTCGACACCGCGCACGACGGCCACCGGGATCGAACGGTCCTTGCCCATCACCAGATCAGCCGCGCCTGCCACCTCGTCGGCGACGCACACTTCTGTCGCTTCGAGGATCCGACCGGTGGCGTCCGGTGTCCCTCGCAGGTCGATGACGCCAGCGATCCCGGCGATCCCGATGGCGATGTCCGTCGCCCCGTTGCGCCAGGTGCGGCCGAAGGTGTCCGAAATCACTACGGCGATGTCGGTGCCCAGGCGGTGCCCGAGAGCTTCTCGGATCCGGCGGGCCGACCGGTCAGGATCCACGGGGAGGAGGGCCGCCGTCCCTGCCTCTACATTCGAGAGGTCGATGCCGGCATTGGCACAGACGAACCCATGGTGGGTCTCGGTAATCAAGAGGTCCCCCCGTCGACGGAGGATCCGGGTCGACTCAGATTCGATCAGGCGCCGTTTGGCTTCGGGGTCTTCCGGGTCGAGGGGGACGATCCGACCCTCCGCCTTGGAGACGATCTTCTGGGTGACGACGAGGACGTCGCCGTCGGCGATCCAAGGGGTCCGTCCGCCGTCGGGCCCGGGCGTGGACAGGACTTCAGCGAGTACCGCGCTCAGGTCGTCACCGGGTCGGATTTCGGGGATGCCGACAACCGGACACACGGTGAGAGTGCCCGCCGGAAACCCTGCCCCGGCAGGAGGATTCAGTGCAGTCATGGGATTCAGTTCAGTCATGGGCAGCGAGCACGACACGGGACAGGGCGGCGGACTTGGCAACGTTGGACATGATGGTGGGCGCCACGATGCACCGCACCCCTTCGGCCTCGACGGCTGAGGCAAGACCGGCATCGGCTTCGTCGACCACCAGGGTCGACACCCATCGGGCGTACCAGCGAGCCACTCCCACCACCGAGGACTCGAAACCCATCTCCACCAAGAGCCGGTCGGCCGGTCCCTTGAGGGCGGCACCGGCCACGATGGGGGAGACGGCGACGACGTGGTCCCGGCGAGCAGCCAGGGCCTCGGTAATGCCGGGCACGGCCAGCAGGGGGTCGATGGAGACGACAGGGTTGGATGGGCATACGACGACCGTGTCGGCCTCGGCGATGGCCGCCAGTACGCCCGGCCCTGGGCGAGCGTCGGCGGCTCCGTCGAATCGCACCGACTCGACGACCACGTCGTGGCGGAGTTTGACGAAGTACTCCTGAAAGCCGATCTCCTGGCCCCCTTCGATAGCGAGCCGGGTGCGCAGCCGGTCGTCGGTCACCGGGAGGAGGCGGAGACCGAGGCCGAAGCGCTCGGCTAGCTCCGCGGTGACGGTGCCGAGAGCCGCTCCTTCGGACAGCCGCTGGGTGCGGTAGAGGTGGGTGGCCAGGTCCTGGTCGCCCAAGTTGAACCAGGTGATGCCTCCCAACTTGCCGAGCGACTCCATCACCCGCCAGGACTCGCCGGCCAGCCCCCAGCCCGTCTCGGTGTTGATGGCGTCGGCCAGCGTGTAGAGGACCGTGTCGAGGTCCGGAGAGATGTGCAGTCCGTGGAGGTCGGTGTCGTCGCCGACGTTGACGATGGCAGTGATGTCTCCCGGGGGGACCACCTCGACCATCCCACGCAGCAGGCGAGCGGCTCCTACCCCTCCGGCCAGGGCGGTGATCACCGGGCGCACCGGGCGGCGAGCGGCAGAGTTGACATGCGCGCAGGCTACCCGGCCCGAGGGCCGTCCCTGTGCCGATGGGTGCCTGTCACGGGCACCATTGCTGGATGTGCAAGGCTCGCAGCGTGCTGCCGCAGCGATCAGCGACCGTCGGCTCAGGGCCGCTGTCCGTCGGATTCGATGCGACCCCTCTGCTCGGTCGTCCAACCGGGGTCGGCGTGTTCTGCGCTGGAGCCCTCGGGGGGCTGGCGGTAAGGGAAGATCTTGACGTGTCCGCCTACGCCGTGAGCTGGCGTCGGCGCCAAGGGATCGACGAGCGGGTGCCGGCTGGAATGCGTACCGCACAGCGTCCGATGCCCGCCCGCCCGCTCCATGCGGCCTGGGCCCGCCTGTCTGTTCCTCCCATCGAGTGGTTCATCGGCAGAGTCGACGTGGTGCACGGATCGAACTTCGTGGTGCCGCCGACCAGGCGGGCGGCACGGGTAGTCACGGTCCACGACCTGACGGTTACCCGGTTTCCGGAACTGTGCGATGCGCCCACCCTGGCCTACCCGCAGCTCATTCGGCGGGCGGTGGATGCCGGGGCATGGGTGCACACCCCGTCCGAGTTCGTGGCTGCCGAGGTAGTGGCTGAGTTCGGCATCGACCCGGCACGGGTGCGAGCCGTCCATCACGGCCTGCCTGACCTTGTTCGCCCCGGTAGTGGGGTTGGCCCGGGTAGTGGGGTTGGCCCAGATAGTGAGGTTGGCCCCGGCAGTGAGGCCAGCGGTTCCACCTGGGAGGCACTGCTCCCCGATGGATGCCGTCGCTATGTCCTGGCTGTGGGCACCATCGAACCGCGGAAGGACTATCCGCTCCTCGTCCGGGCCTTTAGTGCCGTGGCGGCAGCGCACCAAGATGTGGCCCTGGTGATCATCGGGAGCGACGGTTGGGGAGCCGCACGACTGGACGAAGCCATCGAGGGATCACCGGTCCGAGACCGGATCGTTCGACCTGGATACCTCGACGATGGCGCGCTGGCCGAAGCGTTGCGGGGTGCAGCAGTACTGGCCTATCCGTCGAAGTACGAGGGGTTCGGGTTTCCGCCCCTGCAGGCTATGGCAGTCGGTGTGCCGGTGGTGGCCACGGCTGGTGGTGCTGTGCCCGAGGTAGTGGGGGACGGAGCCTGGCTGGTTGCTCCCGGCGATACCGACGGGCTGGCCGAGCAGCTGATCCGGGCCCTCTCCGGGGGAGACGATGTGACGGATCTGATTTCGAGAGGGCGAGCCCGCAGCGCGGTGTTTTCTTGGGAGCGGTGCGCCGACGGGTTGGCCAGCCTCTACGGGGATGCGGCGGCCAGCCAGGCGGTGGCCCAGTGAGTGGCCCAGTGAATAGCCCAGCGAACAGCCCAGTGAACCGGCTGCGAGTCCTCCTCCTAGCCGAGCAGCTCCGACGCTCGGCGGCCGGGGGAATAGGCACCTACGTGCTCGGCCTCCTCCAGGGTCTCGATGCCCTGGCCCTGGCCGACCCGTCGGATGCCCCCCACCTCGTGTTGACGGCCAGCAGGGGGCCGAAGGGGCAGGCCGACCCGATGGCCGAACTAGGTCACACGTTGCGCAGTTCAGTACTTCCGGGGCCCGCGCTCACCCGGGCCTGGGATCACGGGCTGATCCGAGCCCCATCTGACGTCGACTTGGTCCACGCCGTCTCCCTGGCCACTTTGGAGCCGGGGAAGGCACCGCTCGTCGCCACCATCCACGATCTGCTGTGGCGTCGGATCCCTGATGCCTATCCGGCCCGCGGCCGCCGCTGGCACGAAGCGGCACTTCGCCGGGCGCTGACGCGAGCCGATCACTTCATCGTGCCGGCTGACGTGGTGGCCGACGACCTGGTGGCGGCCGGTGCCCCTGCACGATCGATCACCATCATCCCCATGGGCTCAGACCATCTGCCCCCACCCGACGTCGATGCAGCTGTTGCCCATCTGTCCCGGCTCGGGGTGGAAGGACCATTCTTGTTGTGCGTCGGGACCCTGGAGCCTCGCAAGAATCTGCAGCGACTCGTAGAGGCCTACAGCGCCATACGTGACGATCTCCCGGAGCCGTGGCCGCTGGTCATGGTGGGGCCGTCCGGTTGGGGTGAGCAGGTGGACCCGACGACCGGGGTCATCCTGGCTGGCACCGTGGCGCCTGCGGTGCTCTCCGGCCTGTATGCCTCGGCCCGTCTCTTGGCCTACGTGCCGTTGATCGAGGGCTTCGGCCTGCCCCCGGTGGAGGCGATGTCCGTGGGCACTCCGGTGGTGGCCAGCCCGCTGCCCAGCACGGGCGGGGCAGCATTTGAGATCGACCCCAATGACACCGAGTCGATAGCGGACGGACTGCTTCAGGTGGCGACCGATGAGGCCCTCCGAGCAGATCTGATTCACCGTGGATCGGCGCGGGCTACCGACCTGGCCTGGTCCACCATCGCTGGTCGCCATCGGGCCGTGTGGGAACAGGTGATCCGTGATCGGGAGGCCGGCGATGGTCGGTGATTCCGTGACCTCCCGCCAGCCACTCATCCGGGTGGCCCTCGACGTGAGCGCCGTGCCGATGCGCCCGGTGGGGGCCGGTCACTACGTCTTGCAGTTGGCACGACAGGTGTCGGCACGTCCTGATGTCGACCTGGTGCTGTGCAGTCGGTCGTCGGATCGACAGCGCTGGGCTCCGTTGGTCCCGGAAAGGAACGTGCTGGCGGTGGCCCCGAACGCCCGCCCGCTCCGGCTGGCCTGGGAGCAGGTGCGCCTCGCTCCGCTGCTCGGTGCATCAGGTGCGGCGGTGCACCACGGACCTCACTACACGATGCCCCGTCGATCCCCGATTCCCTCGGTGGTCACGGTCCACGATCTGAGCTTCTTCGATGCGCCCCAATGGCACGAACGGTCCAAGGTCTACTTGTTCACCCGGGCCATTACGCGGGCGGCAAAGGATGCTGCCGTGGTGGTGTGCCCGAGCGTAGTGACCGCCGATGCGCTGCAGCGATGGTGCGAGGTGACAGGTGAGGTGGTGGTGGCCCCGCACGGCGTCGACACGGAGCGGTTCCGACCTGAGGAACCAGCCCCGGGGGCGGATGCCGCCCGGCTGGCCAGGATCGACACTCGACTGACGTCGGGACGGCCGCTCTTGGTGTTCGTCGGGACCCTCGAGCCGAGGAAGGACGTGCCATCCCTGGTGAAGGCGTTTTCGGCTGTGGCAGCCCGTCATCGCGATGCGCTGCTGGTACTGGCCGGGGGAAGTGGGTGGGGGGCAGACGATGTCGACGCGGCCGCCATGGCTACCGGCTTGGGTCAGCGCATCGTCCAGACGGGCTACGTGGATGACGACGCCATTCCGGCACTGCTCCGCTCGGCCCGAGCCGTCGTCTACCCCTCGCTGTATGAAGGTTTCGGGCTGCCAGCACTCGAAGCGCTGGCCTGTGGGGCCGTGTTGGTGACCACGAGCGGTACGTCGATGGAAGAGGTGGCGGGAGCGAGTGCGCTCCTCGTTCCCCCCGGAGACAGCGATGCACTGGCTGATGTACTCGACGAGGTGCTGCGGGGATCTAGTGATGACCGGGCCGCATCGCAGCGCCGCGTGCTCGGGTTCGACATCGTCGAGCAGCACACATGGGAGCGGAGTGCTGAGATCCATGTGGCGGCTTACCGGTCGGCGGCTGAATCCGGCGGCTGAACGCAGAGCGCCCGACGGCGTTCTGCGGGTGCGTCCCGAACCGGTAGGGTGACCTGTCGTGCGCTCCTTGATCACAGGTGGACGCGGCTTCGTGGGAACGTGGCTCGCCGATCATCTCCGCAACAGCGGGGATGATGTCGTCCAGATCGACCAAGAGGTGGAGATCACCGACCCCGGGGCTCTCTTGGCCGCTGTCTCGGAGGCCGCCCCCGATGCCATCTACCACCTGGCCGCCATCACGCATGTGGGTCAGTCCTGGGATGAGCCGCTCCGAGTGCTCGAGGTCAACGTGCTCGGGACCGCTGCCCTGCTGGCTGCGGCACGCGAGTGCGCCAGCAACCCCCGGGTCCTGGTCACCAGCTCCGCCGAGGTCTATGGCGCCATCACCGATCCGAGCCAGCTTCCGCTGACGGAGGACTCCCCGACACTGCCGCTGTCGCCGTATGCGGCATCGAAGCTGGCGGCCGAGGCGGTGTGCACTCAGGCGTGGCTAGGCCACGGCCAGCACGTCGTCATGGTCCGGCCGTTCAATCACATCGGTCCGGGTCAGTCGCCCAACTTCGCAGTATCGGCGCTGTCCAAGCGGATCGTCGACGCCGAGCGGTCCGGAGCTGGCGAGATACCTGTGGGGAACCTGTCGGCCCGACGAGACTTCACCGACGTCCGTGACGTGGTGCGCTCCTACCGCATGCTGGTCGAGTCCGGGGCGCCGGGTGCGGTCTACAACATGTGCTCGGGGCGCGATGTGTCGATCCAGGAGATCGCTGACCGACTGCTGGCCGCCGCCGGCAGCTCTGTGCGACTGGTCCCCGATCCGGCGCTCATGCGTCCGGTCGAGGTACCGGTACTGCGAGGGGATCCCACCCGTCTGACGAGTGCCACGGGTTGGGTGCCGGAGCTATCGCTCGATCAGACCCTGGTCGACGTGCTCGAGTACTGGCGGGCTGCACCCGCCTGACGCTTCCCTGCGGGCTGGTTCGAAGGCTCACGCGGATCTGCGTGGACGCGGAGAACGGCCCGCCTCAGGCGAGCCGTTCTCTACGGGGACCGATGGGGGGTATCGGTCCGCATCGACCGGGTCCGAGGACTCCGGGCGGGGCACCGGGCCGGGGGGCAGGCCCGGTGCGGATGTGGGTCGCTCAGGCGACGGTGGTGGGGCGCATGCTGCGAATCTGGGTACGGGCATCTTTTGCTTGCTCGCGAGCCTGCTTGGAGAGGTCACGGGCCTGAGCGGGCAGGCGGTTTTCGAACGGAGCGAATACGGCCTCCACGCGCTCGATGATCTCCTCGACCCGGTCCATCAGGTCCTCGACCTTGGCATCGGCGGTATGGACGGCCTCGGTGAGGTCTCCCCGGACCGAAGTGAAGCGATCGTTGATTCCCGACGGCTCGTGCATCTTGGCCATGAACTCACGCCGCTGAACCTGTGCCTGCTGGAATCCGAGGACACCAGCGCCGATGACGACATAGGTGGCGTCCTTGGCCGCGTTGGCGATGTCCTTGGCGACTTTGGTGACGTCGGTGTTGATTTCGGCCATGGTGTGCTCCTTGGGTTCGGTGTGTTCGGTGTGTTCGGTGTGGAACCTGTGCCGGGTTGTGCTGTCTGGGTCACGGACCGACCTGTGTAGTTCGCATGCGATGGTGACCTGCATCCGATCCACGGCATCGGCTTCGAATACAACTGTATTCCTAATGATAAACATTTGCAAGCACCCCCGCCTCATCCGGTGCACGAGAAGGTGCCAGGTCGGATCGGCTGTCCGGTCGCAAGCACAGTCACGGACCGGACTCACCGGAGTTGCCGGTCAGGTCGCGCTCAGCCCGATAACCTCGGACCCCTGATGGAATCACTGGCCCCGCCGGTCGTTGCCGTCGTCGTCGCCCACGACCCCGGTCCGTGGTTCGAAGAGACGCTGGCCTCGCTCGCTTCACAGGACTATGGAGAGCTCTCTGTCCTGGTCCTCGACGTCGGGTCTGGCGGAGACATGCCGGCCCGGGTAGCGGCCATCCTGCCCACTGCGTACGTTCGCCACTGCCCCGAAAGGCGAGGGTTCGGCGAGACCGTCAACCAGGTCCGGTCCATGGTCGACGGCGCTGCGTACTTCCTGATCTGCCATGACGACATCGCCCTCGACTCGGATGCGGTGCATCTGCTGGTCGAAGAGGCCTTCCGATCGAATGCGGGTGTGGTCTCCCCGAAGATGGTCAGTTGGGACGACCCCGAGCTGCTGGTCCATGTCGGCATGAACGTCGACAAGGGCGGTTCAGTCGTCGAACGGGTGCAGCCCCACGAGATCGACCACGGACAGCACGATGCCGTCCGCGATGTCTTCGTAGCTCCAGGAGGGTGCACGCTCATTCGCGCTGACCTGTTCGAGGAGCTCGACGGGTTCGATCCAACGATCGTGGCGATGGGCGAGGACCTCGACCTGTGCTGGCGAGCCCAAGTGGTGGGTGCCCGGATCATCGTGGCGCCTGACGCCCGGGTGCGGCACCTCGAGATGCTGGCATCCGGCTCGCGGCCGCTGGATCGCAGCCTGTTGCAACCTCCCGTCGAAGTGGCTGTGCTCAGCGACGATGGCGCGGCTCCGCCGGCGACTGCGGTCCAAACGATCACTGCTGAGGTACTGACGGAACCCGAGCCCGGTGCGGCTTCCCCCGGGGCTTCCGCCGAGCCCGAACCTCGACACCCGGTAACGCTCCAGGAGCTGCAGCGCCGACATGAGCTCCTCGCCGTGCTGACCTGCTACTCCTGGGGCCATCTGTTGCGGGTGCTCCCACAGGTGTTCTTGTTGGCGGCAGGGGAGATCGTGGTGGCCGAGGTAGCCGGCAACCGGGCCCGGGCCCGGGCCGTGGCTCGGGCGTGGCGGTGGAACCTGAGCCGGTTGACGGCCACCCGGGTGCGCCGCAAGATCCTCCAGGCCAATCGCCGGGTGGGGGACAAGCAGATCCGACTCCTCCAGGTCCGCGGTAGCGCTCGCGTCTCTGCCTTTGCGAGACGCGTGTTTCAGCACGGATTCCATGGCGCCCATGCCGACGAGATGGCGGCGGCGGCCGAAATAGCCGATGCAGCAGGCACGATGGCACCGGGTGACGAGTCGATCGAGGTCGAGGCTGAGGTCGAGCAGAGTGAGGCCGGCCGGATCGGCGGCGGCGCCCGTCTTGCCATATGGATGGTGGCGGCGCTGTTGGTGATCATCGGCTCTCGTGGCGTGCTGACCAGCCAGCTCCCGGCACTCGGACAGCTCGCGCCGTTCCCCTCGTGGTCGGCAACCCTGTCGCAGTTCTTCACCGGGTGGCATCCGTCGGGCGTAGGGACAACGGCCCCGGCGGCGCCAGCGCTCGGTATCGCTGCCCTGCTCGGTGCCGTTCTGCTGGGGGCCATGGGACTGGCCCAGAAGTTCTTGATCTTCGGTTGCCTGCCGCTTGGCGCCTGGGGTGCGGTGCGGCTGTTGCGTCCCTTCGGTTCGCAACGGGCGGCGATGGTGACTGGGCTCGCCTATCTAGCCATGGCGCTCCCCTACAACGCGCTGGCCTTGGGGAGGCTGGACGCCCTCATCGTCTACGCCGGCGCTCCTTGGGTGCTGGCGGCGCTCGTTCGGTCGACCGGCCTCGATCCCTTCGTGCGACGGGTGGAAGCGCCCTTGCCTCCGAGCGCAGCTTCCTCGGACGAGAACGTCCCCTCGGGAGCATGGGCATCACGCCACGGGCTCTTGGGCGGGGCGTTGGCACTCGGTGTCCTCGAGGCGATCCTGATCTCCTTCGCTCCCGCGGCGGGACTGGTGGTGCTGTTGATGGCTCTGGCCATCTTGGTGTCGTCACTAGTGTTTCGCGATGCCGGCTCCACCGGTCGGGCCGTCCGCCTCGCCCTCGGATCGACGGCTGTGGCGATGATCATCTGCCTGCCGTGGGTCATCGGAGTGCTGTCGGCCGGAACGGGTGTGCTGGAGGTCTTCGGAGTGCCGACGGCCACATCGGGCGCTGCGTCGTGGAGCTCGCTCCTGCGTTTCTCCGTGGGGCCGATCGGTGGGTCCTATCTGGCCTGGGGATTCGTGATCGCGGCAGCGGCTCCGCTGGCGCTGGCCCGGGGGGTGCGCTTTCGTTGGGCGGTGCGGTTCTGGGCGATCGCCCTGGCCGCTTGGGTGCTCGCGTGGCTGAGCGGGCGGGGTTGGACCGGTGGGCTGTCCGTCGATCCTTTGCTACTGCTCGCACCGGCCGCAGCAGCCACGGCGGCTTCTATCGGACTCGGGGTGGCTGCCTTCGAGCGCGATCTGCGCAAGGCGGAGTTCGGGTGGCGCCAAGTGGCCACGGTCGTCGGCGTACTGGCTGCTGGCCTGGCATCGCTGCCGACCCTGGTATCGGCAATTCCCGGCCGGTGGGACCTGCCGGTCAACGACTTTTCGCAGTCGGTGGCCTGGATGCATGACAAGGCAGCCGACGGTGCGTTCCGGGTGCTGTGGCTGGGTGACCCGCGGAGTCTCAATCTTGGCGGATGGTCGGCAGGAGACGGGCTGGCCTATGCGACCTCGCAAGACGGAGCCCCCGATGCCCGGTGGTTGTGGAACGCCACGTCGCCGGGTCCAGCAGACTCCCTTGGCTCAGCGGTGAACCTGGCCCGGGCTGGTCGGACCGACCGGTTCGGGGCGCTGGTCGCACCCGCGGGCGTTCGATACGTGGCTGTGCTGACTTCGGTGGCCCCCGACATCGCTGGCGAGCAGAGCCCCACGGCCTACCCGGTCCCGAACGACTTGCTACCGGCGCTAGGGCGCCAGCTCGATCTCCAACCCGTCCTCTCGGGAACGGGCATCACGGTCTACGCCAATGCCGACTGGGTGCCCATGCGGGCCGAAGTACCGGCACCGGGGGGTGCAGCAATCGCTTCGTCAGCTGTGGCGGATCCGGTCGGCCTCGATCCGGGAGCACCGGTGGTTCCTGGTGCCGTTGCCGTCCTGCCCGGGGTAGTGGCGGCCCGGTCCTATAGCGGACCATTGGGCATCGGCACCGTCTACGCGTCGGTGGCACCGTCCGGAAGCTGGAAGCTGGTCGACGGCACGGGCACGGCTGCCACCCGTTCGTCCTCGTTCGGATGGGCGGCCAAGTATGCGGTGACGGCGAAGGGCACGGGAACACTCCGGTTTACCGGTGGGTTCCTACCGCTCGTCATCGGCGTGTTCTCCCTTGTCGTATGGGGGTTGGCAGCAGCAGCCCTGGTGGATAGGCGTCGGATCCGCCGAGAGTGGGAGCGGGTAGGCCGGCCGCGCAGCTGGTCTCATGGCCGCAACCGCCAGGGCGATCTACTCGATGACGTATGGGCATCCGAGGACGAGGGAGTCCGGTGACTGGTACCGAGTCGAACGAGCCCAACGAAACGAACGAGTCGAACGAGACGGACCCCGTCCTCGTGAAGTCCCGCATTGCCAGCCACCGCAGGAAGCATCGTCCCGTCCAGGGTCGCACGACCGCCATCGTGGTCGTCGCCCTGGTCGTTCTGGGTGTTGCACTGGTGTCGGCAGCCGTGCCTGAGCCCAGCGCCGAACCTGCTGGTCCTGCCGGCGACGGCGCGGCCGTCTCCCCTGCAGGTGCGCACGCGTCATCGATCTTCTGCACGACCGGGTCCGGGTTGGACGCAGGATCAGGTGCGGCGACCACCATTGTGCTGGTCAACACGACGCACTCGGCCGTACACGGCACGATGGCGACGGCCGTAGCGACAACAGTCGGGACGCCGACGCCTGCGGCTGCGCCCACGGTTGCAGTCAGGAAGGCGGTGACGGTACCGCCGCTCGGAACGATCTCGGTGACGCCAGCCGAAGGGATGCCGGCGGGCGCCACGGCGAGCACGTTCGCCTTCTCGGGTGGGGGAGTGACGGGTACGGCGATCATCTCGGGTCCGCAGGGATGGAGCACGGCACCGTGCGCATCGGCGGTCTCTTCTCAGTGGGACTTTGCCGGCGGGGCGACCGCCACCGGCCTGCTGGACCTGTCGCTCTACAACCCGACCGCGGCACCCACGGTGGTCGGGGCTACGTTCCTGACCGCCAACGGCAACGTGCTCATCCCCCAGGAGTATCAGGGCATCCTGCTGGCACCCGGCCAGTTGGTGGTGGAGAACCTCGGGGCGTACGTCCAGAACCAGGCCGTGGTCGCCACGTTGGTGCGTGCTTCATCTGGGTCACTAGTGGCGACCGAACTCGATCAGATGGTGGTGGCATCGGGATCTGGGCTAGCGCTTATGTCTGGTACGCCAGGGCCGTCCACCACGTGGCGATTTGCACAGACCACCGCCGTCCAAGGGGGGACCGTCACGCTGGCCTTGGCCAACCCCAACGTGGAGCCGGTGACCGCGCTGGTGACCGTCGGGCTTTCGGGCGCCTCGGTGGAACCACGCAGAGTGCGGATCCCCGCCAGGACGGTCGCATCCTTCACTCCCTCGGCAACGGCTGGGTGGCCGCTCGGGTCCCCGTACTCCTTAACAGTGTCGTCGTCCGCACCGATCGTGGTCGGACGTACGGTGGTGGCGCCTGCCAGCGCTGCTTCACCTCAGGGTGGCATCAGCCCGGGGG
>Ga0194035_1001139_pt1 | contig 14241 bp, 12 predicted proteins | sample JunL2320m_MetaG_FD_148680 | JGI IMG/M metagenome (GOLD analysis project Ga0194035, IMG submission 148680) | Anoxic zone freshwater microbial communities from boreal shield lake in IISD Experimental Lakes Area, Ontario, Canada - Jun2016-L239-20m | ecosystem: Environmental > Aquatic > Freshwater >...
TCGCGCGCGCGCGCGCTTGAATTCACCGAACGCTCGCGCAGCTGGATCGAGGACCGCGTGCGGGCGCGTGGCGGGCTCATCAAGCTTGCGCATGGCAGCGCGTTGCCCCTGCGCGGCATCGAGCATGACATCCAGCACATTCCCGGCCGCCGCGGCGTGGTGACGGCCGACCGCGACCGCTACTACATCAACGTGCCGGGCGACCCCGCGCATTTGCCGCGCCGCGTCCTTGATTTCCTCAAGGCCGAAGCGCGCGCCGATCTCACCAGGGCCACCACGAAATATGCCGCACTGATGGGCGTGAAGTTCCGCCGCATCACGATCCGTGACCAACGCAGCCGCTGGGGCTCCTGCTCGGCCGGCGGCGATCTTTCCTATTCCTGGCGCCTCATCCTCACGCCCGACTATGTGCTGGACTACGTCGCCGCGCATGAAGTGGCGCATCTCCGCCACCTCGACCACAGCCCGCGATTCTGGCGGGTTGTGCTCACCCACTGCCCCAACGCCACCCGCGCCCGAAACTGGCTACGCATCCACGGCCAGGACGTCCACCGCGTGGTGGTGTAGGACTCTCGTCCTCTCCCGCTCGCGGGAGAGGACGGGGCCCCAACGCAGTTGGGGGAGGTGAGGGAATGCACACGCCGAATAAATCGCAGCACGCGTTTTCCCTCATCTCCCCGTTGCGTACCGCAACGGGTCCCTTCTTCTCCCGCTGAGAAAGCGGGAGAAGACAGAAGGCTCCGCCCTCGCGAGCCCCCTAAGGCTCGTCCCGCTTGTCACGCAGCGCGCGCTCACGCGCGCTGTTGTGCTTCTTCTGGGCATTCTGATTGTTCTGGCGACCACCGCCGAACAAGCGCTCGAGGAAGCCTCCGGCATTGATTTCAGGCGGCGGTGCCGGCTCTTCAGCAGCGCCCTGGTCATATTGCTGGTCCGTCACCGTCGCCGGGCCACTCAGCGCCACCTGCGGAGTACCCGGCAGCGGTCGCGGGGTCAGGCCGCGGTGCGCAGGCTCCATGACATCGTGCCAGATCATCGCGGGGATCAGGCCGCCTGTTACCTTGTTGGTGGGCGAATTATCGTCATTGCCAACCCACACGCCGGCAATGAGTTCGCTGGTGTAGCCGATGAACCAGGCATCGCGATAATCCTGGCTGGTGCCGGTCTTGCCCGCAATGTCGAAGCCCGGGAAGGCGGCGCGCGTGCCGGTGCCATCGGTCACGACGAGCCGCATCATGCGGTTCATGCCATAGAGGTCATTGTCGTTGATGGCCTTGGGGAAGCCCGAACCATTGCGTTCATAGATCACCGTGCCGTCGCGCGTCTTGATGCGCGTCACCGCATAGGCGGTCACGGGATAGCCACCATTGGAGAAGGGCGTGAAGGCCGACGTCAGCTCAAGTGGTGTCACCTCCGAGGTGCCGAGTGCGATCGAAGCATCGTCCTTGAGCGGCGACACGATACCAAGGCGATGCGCCACGGCAATGACGGCCTGCGGCCCAACCTGCAGCACGAGCTTCACCGAGATGGTGTTGAGCGACAATGCCAGTGCTGTTTCCAGCGCCACGGGGCCGAGATATTTCTTGCGATAGTTTTCCGGCGTCCAGCTGCCGACGCGGATCGGCTCGTCGACCTCCACCGACTCGGGCGTGAAGCCGTGCTCGAGGGCGGCCAGATAGACGAAGGGCTTGAACGACGAGCCGGGCTGGCGCTTGGCCTTGGTGGCGCGGTTGAACTGGCTCTTCTTGTAGGACCGGCCACCCACCATGGCGAGCACCGCGCCGGAACCATCCATCACCACCATGGCGCCCTGGGACACCTTGAGCTTTTGCCCCTGTGCGCCCAGTTCCTTGGCCACCGCGAGCTCTGCGCTGTTCTGGATCGCGGGATCGATTGTCGTCTCGACGACGAGCGACTGCTGGTAGTCCTTCACGAATTCCGGCAGCTGTTCGCCGATCCAGTCGATGACGAAATTCTTGGCCGACATGTAGCTGTCGGTCTTGGCCTCGGCCGGATTGTTGATCGCGGCGGCGGCCTCTTCGGGTGTGATGAAGCCGCCGTCCGCCATGCTCTGCAGCACCAGCCTCGCGCGCTCGGCAGCGGCCTGCGGGTCGGAGATCGGGTTGTTGGCGCTTGGCGCCTTGACGACGCCCGCCAGAGTGGCCGTTTCCGCAAGCGTGAGGTCGGAGGCGGATTTCTTGTAATAGACCTGTGCGGCCTTCTCTATCCCTGTGGCGCCGGAACCGAAATAGACGCGGTTGAGATAGAGCTGGAGGATATCGTCCTTCGAGTAGTGCTTCTCCAGCCACAGGGCGAGAACCACCTCCTGCAGCTTGCGCTGCAGCGTGCGGTCGGGTGACAGGAACAGGTTCTTGGCCAGCTGCTGGGTGAGCGTCGACCCGCCCTGCACAACGCGGCCGGAGCGGTAGTTCGTATACATGGCACGGACCAACCCTATCGGGTCGACACCGAAGTGGCTGCGGAAGCGGCGGTCCTCGATGGCGATGAAGGCGTTGGGCACATAGTCCGGCAGGTCGGCGATCCGCACCTCGTCGCCGTTGAACGAGCCGTGCTCGGCCAGCACCGACCCGTCATTGGCAAGGATCATGATGCCGGGGTCGCGATCCGGGATCTGCAGCAGTCCCTGCTTGTCGAGCGTCATCCAGACATAGCCGAAGAGGCCGGCAAGGCCGATGCAGCCGATGACGGCCAAGGTGATGCCAAAACGGATGATGGGCCACAGGAAGGACCGGCGACGGCGGGCGCGTGGCGCGCGGGCGGGTTGCGAGCCGCTACCCGGGCCCTTGGCCCTGGCCTTTGCCTTGCCCGTGAACAGCTGCGGTTCCTCCCGCTGCCGTCCCTGACCTTTCTTACCCGACCGACCCATCACTCCCCCGGAACACCGGATGCGGGGCCAAACCTAGCCGGGGTCCACTTTACATGCCGTACATGCCGTGAACCGGAGGTCTCCCGCTGGGGCAGACCATTGTTCCGCAATCATGGTGCAATGATGGCTCGGGCAGCATCCGAAATGCATCCAGCAGCAACGCGAAAACGCAACTACATCATCGCGCCGACATGCCAGGGAACATACTCGTTGTCGCCATAGCCGAGCTCTTCCGACTTGGTCTTGTGACCAGACGCGACCTTCAGCATCAGCTCGAAGATCTGCTGCCCCTTCTCCTCGATCGACACGCCGTCGAGGATGTCACCGCAGTTGATGTCCATGTCGTCGATCATGCGGTTATAGATGTCTGTGTTCGTTGCCAGTTTGATCGACGGCACCGGCTTGCAGCCATAGGCCGAGCCGCGCCCCGTGGTGAAGCACAGAAGGTTTGCACCGCCCGCCACCTGACCCGTTGCCGCCACCGGGTCATAGCCCGGCGTGTCCATGAAAACGAAGCCCTTGCCAGTCACCGGCTCGGCATAGCGATAGACGTGGCGGAGCGTTGTGGTGCCGCCCTTGGCGGCTGCACCCAGCGACTTCTCGAGAATGGTCGTGAGCCCGCCCAGCTTGTTGCCCGGAGACGGATTGTTGTTCATTTCCATGTTGTTACGCTTGGTGTAATCTTCCCACCACTTGATGATATCGACGAGCTTTTCGCCCACCTCGCGGTTGGCGGCGCGCCGCGTCAGGAGATGCTCCGCACCGTAGATTTCCGGCGTTTCCGACAGGATGCCGGTGCCGCCATGCCGCACCAGAATGTCCACCGCCGCACCCAGCGCGGGGTTCGCCGTGATGCCTGAATAGCCATCCGAACCGCCACACTGCAGCGCCACGATGAGATCGGATGCATGACAGGTTTCGCGCTTCACATTGTTCACATGCGGAAGCATATCTCGAATTGCGGCAACGCCCGCTGAAACCGTTTTTTTGGTGCCACCCGTCTCCTGGATGGTCATGGTGCGGAAGGTCTCGTTCTCGACTACGCCATAGGCTTCCTTGAAGCGCGGGATCTGAAAACCTTCGCAGCCCAAGCCCACCATCAGCACGCCACCCATGTTGGGGTTGGTGGCATAGCCCCACGCCGTGCGCTTCAGGATGTCGAAAATCACGCCGCGGTAGTCGACCACGCAGCCATTGTCCATCTTCAGCGCCACGATGCCATCGATGTTGGGATAGGCATCCAGCATGCCCGACCGCTTCACCTCCTCGGCGATGAAGCCCGCCACGGTGGCCGAGCAGTTCACCGAGGTGAGGACGCCGATGTAGTTGCGCGTGCCAACCTTGCCATTGGCGCGGCGGATGCCCTGGAAGGTTGCCTGCTTCTCGAGCGGCAGAATGTCTTCGGGCTTCGCATCCTGCGCAAAAGCGTAGTCGCGGTCGAAGTCCTGCATGCCGGTGTTGTGCTCATGCACCCAGGCACCCTTGGGAACATCCTGCTTGGCAAAGCCGATGATCTGGCCAAACTTGCGCACAGGTTCGCCGGACTTGATTGCCACGGACGCCATCTTGTGGCCCTTGCCGATGCGGTCCAGCGCGATAATGCCCTCAGGAGCCTCGGCCCCCTTGTCGACGGTGTCGATCGCCACAAGGACGTTGTCGGCGCTGGACAGACGGAGCATGCGGGGGGTTTTTGGTACGGGTGCAATCATCTGAAGGCTCGCTTCTCTGCTGCGGGGCTTGCCCGCCCTATGAATAACGCTAACATGTTAGCATGCCAGTGGCTTCCGTCACCTATGATTTCTTGAGTCCAGGCCGAATTGCGGCCAAGGGCGCCACGGCCCGCGTGCATGCCGCCCTGCGTGAAGCCATCGTCCAGCTCGACCTGAAACCGGGCGAGTTCCTCGACAAGCAGGCCATCGCCGCACGCATGGGGGTTTCCCGCTTCCCCGTCGGCGAAGCGATGAACCGCCTGGCTGCCGAGGGGCTGGTCGACATCATTCCTCAGAGCGGCTCGCGCGTTGCGCTCATCAAGATTTCCGACACCCGCGAGAACATGTTCCTGCGTCGCGCCCTCGAGGTGGAAACGGTGCGAAGGCTGGCGGCGACAGCGTCGCCGGAACTCATCGACCAGCTCGCCAGCAACCTGCGCTACCAAGAGGCAGCCATTGAAGCGCAGGACCTGAAGGGCTTCCACGGCTTTGACCTCAGTTTCCATGCCCTGCTGCAGGACCACCTTGGCTTCGAGCGGGTCCGCAACGCGACCGAGACAGCACGCCTCGGCCTCGACCGTGTGCGGCAGTTGCTGAATACGCGTCGCCGCCTCGAACTGACGCTCTCCGAACACAAGGTCATCGTGGCGGCACTGGAGGCACATGATCGCGATGCCGCTGCGAGGGCCATGTACGGTCACCTCGATGCGGTGATGGCAGAACTCGAAACATTTGCCCGCGAAAGGCCGGAGCTTTTCGCCGATCTCAACAATACGGGAGGACCGGAGACATGAAGAAGCGCAATTTCAGGGCGCCATCGGGAGAATCGATCTCCTTCACCGAATTGGGCTTCGGCACGGCACCGCTCGGCAACCTATACAAGGCGACGGGTCAGGAAGAGGCCCAGAAGACGCTGGAAGCGGCCTGGAAGGCTGGCATCCGCTATTATGACACTGCACCGCTCTACGGCCTCGGCCTGTCAGAAACGCGGCTCAACCGCTTCCTGTTTGGCAAGAAGCGGAAGGACTATGTGCTCTCCACCAAGGTAGGTCGACTGTTCGAAGTCTGTGACCCCAAGCAGCGTACCGGCATCGGAAAATTCTTCGCCACGCCTTCACGCCGGGAAATCTATGACTACAGCTATGATGGCTTCATGCGCTCGATCGAGTTTTCGCTGGAGCGCCTCGGCGTCGATTCCATCGACGTGATCTTCATCCACGACGTCGATGTCTTCAACCACAAGACCGTGGCGGCGCGTGACGCGCATGTGAAGACCATTCTCAACAGCGGCATCAAGGCGCTGGAAAAGCTGCGCAGCGAAAAGGTGATCAAGGCCTATGGCGCTGGCGTCAACGAATGGGAGGTCTGCGAAGTTCTGGCGAAGAATGCGGATGTCGACATCTTCCTGCTGGCCGGACGCTACACACTGCTCGAGCAGGACTCACTCAACTCCTTCCTGCCGCTGTGCGAGGATCGCGGCATCGGCATTGTGCTTGGAGGTCCTTATAATTCAGGCATTCTCGCCACAGGCCCAAAGCCTGGTGCGTGGTACAATTATGATCATGCCCCCAAGGCGATCCTTGAGCGGGTGGCGAAGATCGAGGCCATCTGCAAGCGACACAAGGTGAAGCTGGCGCAGGCAGCACTCCGCTTCCCGATGCATCACAAGAGCGTGGTCAGTGTCATTCCCGGCGGGGTCAGTCCAAAGGAAGTGGCGCTCAACGTGGCCACCCTCGACGCCAAGATCCCAAAGGCGCTGTGGAAGGACCTGAAGGCGGCGGGGCTGCTGCACACAAACGCACCGGTGCCGCGTTGAAGACGGCGATCCTTGGTTCAGGACTGATTGGGCGGTCATGGGCGATGGTGTTTGCCCGTGGCGGACACGAGGTGGTGCTGTGGGACCAGGACGTCGCGCAGGTGGACAAGGCGCTTGCACATATCGCGCGCACCCTGCCCGACATGGCGGAGGCAGGCCTCATCGAGGATGCAGAGACCGTGCGCAGGCGCATCACCGGAGCTGCAAGCCTTGCCGACGCAGTGTCAGGGGTGGAGTTTATTCAGGAAAACATCGTGGAGCGGGCAGCGCCCAAACAGAAGCTGTTCGCCGAAGTGGAGAAGCTTGCCCCGGCCGATGCGATCATCTCCAGTTCAACGTCGGCGATCATGCCATCGATTATCTTTGGCGGGCTCGCCACCCGCCAGCGCTGCCTCGTTTCGCATCCACTGAACCCGCCGCACCTGGCACCCATCGTCGAACTCTGCGGCGCGGACTTTACCTCGCCAGACATCATCACGCGGGCAGGCGACTTCATGGCAAGTTGCGGCATGTCCCCGATCACGGTGAAGCGTGAAATCGAGGGCTTCATCCTCAACCGGCTGCAGTTGGCCGTCCTGAATGAGTCCTTCAGGCTCATCGCAGAGGGCTATGTGTCTGCCGAAGACCTCGACAAGACCATCAAGGACGGCCTGGCGTTGCGCTGGAGCTTCATGGGTCCGATCGAGACCATCGACCTCAATGCGCCGCAAGGCGTGGCAGACTACCTCGAGCGCTATGGACCGACCATTCGCCGCGTTGGTGACAGCCAGTCCGCTGCAGCTGCTTGGCCTGACTCAATTGGCGCAACCCTGGATGTGGAACGGCGGGCCGCCGTGCCGAAGGAAAAGCTCGAAGACGCCACGGCCTGGCGTGACAGGCGGATGATGGCACTCACCGCGCACAAGCGCGCGCAGGAAAAGAAAACGCCGCGCTGAGGCGGCGTTCGTTTCTGTTATCAGGCGGCCATCAATTCCGGAGGTGGTGCCTTGGCGCCAGTCATGAAGGCCACCGCATCCGACATGGTGAAATCCTTCGGGTTGATCACGCAGAGACGCTTGCCGAGACGGTGGATATGGATGCGGTCCGCCACTTCAAAGACATGCGGCATGTTGTGCGAGATGAGAACGATGGGCAGGCCTCGGCGCTTCACGTCGAGGATCAGTTCCAGCACGCGGCGTGATTCCTTGACACCAAGCGCGGCAGTTGGTTCGTCCATGATGACCAACTTGGAGCCGAAGGCGGCAGCGCGTGCCACGGCGACGCCCTGACGCTGGCCGCCGGACAGCGTTTCCACCGCCTGGCTGATGTTCTGGATGGTCATGAGGCCCAGTTCGGTGAGCTTGTCACGGGCGATCTTTTCCATCGCCTTGTGATCGAGCTTCTTGAGCACGTTGCCGAGGAAGCCCGGCTTGCGGATTTCGCGGCCCATGAACATGTTGTCGGCAATCGACAGGGCGGGCGACAGCGCAAGATTCTGATAAACGGTCTCGATCCCGGCATTGCGCGCTTCGAGCGGAGAGCGGAAGTGCACGGGCTTGCCATCCAGCCTGATCTCACCCTCGTCCGGCGTCACGGCGCCGCAAATGGCCTTGATGAGAGTGGACTTGCCCGCCCCGTTGTCGCCGATCACCGCGAGAATTTCGCCGGGGTAGAGGTCGAAGTCGCAGTGATCGAGCGCGGTGACGCGGCCATAGCGCTTCACCAGATTGCGCGTCGTGAGGATCGGTTCGACGGTGGTGTTCATGACGGTGCCCGTGCTTGACGCGTTGACGTGTTGGAATTTTCAGGCCGAGGCCTTGCGGATCCACTGGTCGATGGCGACGGCGGCAATGATCAGGATGCCGACGGTGAAGTCCTGCCAGAGCACGTCAACACGTGACAGAGACAGGCCGAAGCGAAACACACCGACGATGATGGCGCCCAGCACAGAGCCTACGATGGTGCCGCGGCCCCCGAACAGCGAGGTGCCGCCAATCACCACGGCGGTGATGGAGTCGAGGTTGGCGGTTTCACCCGCAAGCGGCGTGACCGTGCCACCGACGCGCCCGATCAGAACCAGGCCGGCGAAAGCAGCGATAACGCCTGCCACGGAATAGACGGAGCGCAGGATCTTATCGGTCTGCACACCTGAAAGCATGGCGCCGTTCAAATCGTCGCCGACGGCGTAAACGTGGCGTCCCCATGCGGTATGCTTGAGGATATATGACATGAGCCACGCCAGCAGCAGGAACGCGATGGTGCCATAGAGGATCTGGAAGCCGCCAATGGAGATGACCTTGCCGAACCAGATCAGCAGCGGTGCCGTTGCCTCGGTATCAACATTGCGGATCGATTCAGATTGCGAATACCAGAGCTTCAGCGCCTGGAAGATATAGAGCGTACCGAGCGTGACGATGAATGGCGGCAAGCGCAAGCGCGTGACGAGGAAGCCGTTGAAATAACCCATGACGCCGCCAGCGAAGAAACCGATGGCCATGGCGGCAGGCGCGGGGACGCCCGACTGGACTGCTAGCTTGCCCATGATGATGGTGGCCAGGACCATGATGGCGCCGATGGACAGATCGATGCCAGCCGTCAGGATGATGATGGTCTGGGCGATTGCGATGATGCCGATCGGCGTGATCTGCTTGAGGATGGTTGAAAGATTACCCGGCAGGAAGATCTTGCCGTCGGTTGTGAATCCGAAAAGCAGGATTGAAAGCAGGAGAACGAAGATCGGCACCGCGACCGGATAGGCCTGGAGGAAAATGCGCAGCCTCTGCAGACCGCCCAAGTGTTCCGCCTCGAACGAAGCAACCGAGGTGTCGGCCTTGGTGAGCGTCCCTTCGAAGTCAGGAATAGTTTTCGTCGGCTGACCGCTGTTGCTCATCTGTCCATCCCCGGTGATAACGTGCGGATGTTTCTCCGCATCTTGTATGAGGGGCGACGTTAAGGCCGCCCCTCATGCTGTTCAACTCAGAAAAACTGCGTTGGGATCAACCCCAGCAGATCTTCAGGCCCTCTTCCGAGGTGATGGAGGGCAGGCCATCGACCGGCTTGTCGGTGATGAGCTGGACGCCGGTGTTGAAGAAGGTCAGACCTTCCGAGTTCTTCGGCTTGGAACCATCCTTGGCGAAGGCAGCGACGGCTTCGACGCCCTTCGATGCCATCAGCAGCGGGAACTGCATGGAGGTTGCGCCAATGACACCAGCCTTCACGTTCTGCACGCCCGGGCAGCCACCGTCGACCGAGACGATGAGAGCCTGAGCTTCCTTGCCCGCCGCCTTCATCGCCTGGAAGGCGCCTTCGGCTGCCGGCTCGTTAATCGTGTAGATCAGGTTCATATTCGGCTCCTTGGCGAGCAGGTTTTCTACTGCCTTGAGGCCGCCTTCGGGATTGGCGTTCGAAGTCTCGTGGCCGATCACGCGCGGATCGGTTTCGGAGCCCATCACCTTGCCGTTCGGAACTTCGATGCCGAAGCCGGTGAGGAAGCCGGTGTCACGCAGGACGTCGACCGAGATGTTGTCCTTGTTGATGTTGAGCATGCCGATCTTGGCATCCTTGGCGGCATCGCCCATCTGGGCCTTGGCCCATTTGCCGATCAGGACGCCAGCCTCGAAGTTGTCGGTGGCGAAGGTCGAGTCGGCCGCTTCGGCATCGCCAATCGGCGTGTCGAGGGCGATGACCAGCAGGCCCTTGCCGCGGGCTTCCTTGAGGGCGGGGATGACCGAGTCATTCGACGCGGTGATCAGGATGCCCTTGGCGCCGGAGGCGACACAGTTCTCGATGGCTTCGATCTGCGGGCCGGCGTCACCGTCGACCTTGCCGGCGAAGGCCTGGAATTCGAGGCCGAGTTCCTTGGCCTTGGCTTCTGCACCTTCCTTCATCTTCACGAAGAAGGGGTTGGTGTTGTTCTTGGTGATCAGGCAGACGCCATCAGCCGCAAGAGCGGGGGTGACGGCAAAAACAGCGGTCGCCGCAGCGCCGAGCAGAGCAGCTTTGAAAAGGGTCTTCACATAGGCCTCCCATCAGTTTGTTTTACCCCTATCAAGGGGTTAGGTGACGTTTCGTTACTCCAGGTGCGGGAGGGGAATGTGTGTCCACACTCCTGCACATGGGAGCATTCTCAACTCAAAAATTGACCACTGTCAATAAGTAAACCGGAATGATTTATTGATTGACAGTCTCCCGGGCTGCTGGAAATCTGTGCGCCATCTGCACAGGGAACGGGACTGCAATGTCGATCGAATGGGCCAGCGGCACGCGCGGGGACAGTTACCCCGAGCTTTCGCGTGGCACCACGCAGACGGGCGTCCGGCTCTACAATGAACGCCTGATCCTGTCCCTCGTCCGCCTGCACGGGCAGTTGCCGAAGGCCGAAATGGCGCGGCTGACCGGCCTCTCTGCACAAACTGTCTCGGTCATCGTACGCCAGCTCGAGGCTGACGGACTGCTGAAGCGATGCACCCCCCAGCGCGGCAAGGTGGGCCAGCCGCTGGTGCCTTTCGAGCTCGATCCGAATGGTGCTTTCTCGATCGGGCTCAAGGTGGGGCGACGTTCGGGCGACCTGATGCTTGTCGATCTCGCTGGCCACGTACGCCACACCATCCACCGGCCCTACACCTTCCCTTCGCCTACCGAGATGATCAGCTTCGTGACCTCGGGTGTGGAAGAACTCGTCTCGGGGCTGACGCCTGAGCAGCGCGGGCGGATCAGCGGCATGGGGATCGCCGCACCCTTCGAGCTGTGGAACTGGGCAGAGGATGTGGGCGCACCGCCCGATGTGCTGATGGCATGGAAGGGATTTGACCTGCAGGCGGAAATCGCCACGCGCTTCACCTGGCCCATTCATTTCTGCAACGATGCCTCCGCTGCCTGCGCGGCGGAGTTGCTGTTCGGCCGCGGCCGTGATCTGCAGGACTTCGCCTATTTCTATCTCGGCTACTTCATCGGCGGCGGCGTGGTGCTGAATGGCAGCCTGTATCTGGGCCGCCATGGCAATGCCGGCGCACTGGCCTCGCTCCCGGTGACGTCGGAACTGGGACAATCAGAACAATTGGTGCATTCGACATCGCTTGCGTCGCTTGAGCGCGACATCAAGCGCGAAGGTGGGGATCCAGAACTGCTGTGGCGCGATCTGGGCGAATGGCGCGGGGCGGGACCATCACTCGATCGCTGGCTCACCCGTGCGGCTTTCAACGTCGCAACTGCTGCCTCAGGCGTCATGGCCGTTCTCGACTGCTCGGCGATCATCATCGATGGTGCAGTGCCGCTCCATGTGCGGGCCCGCTTCGTGGAAGCGGTTCAGCAGGCTCTGGCGCGCGTCGATCGCCAGGGGCTGGCCGACTTTCCGATCCTCGAAGGTACCATCGGCGCGGACGCACGCGCGCTCGGCGCCGCGAGCCTGCCACTGTTCGACAATTTCATCATCAACCGGAATGTCTTGTTCAAGGAGAAGGCCTGATGCTCAAAGGTATCGATCCGCTGCTGAGCCCGGATCTCCTGCGCGTGCTGCGCGCGATGGGCCACGGCGACGAGATCGCCATCGTGGACGGCAACTATCCTGCCGAGGAGCATGGCAAGCGTGTCGTCAGGCTCGACGGCCACGGCGCGCCACGCATCCTCGACGCCATCCTCTCCGTGATGCCGGTGGACGACATGGTGCCGGAGGCCGTGTGGCGGCCCGCCGCCCACATGGATCCCAAACGCATGGAGCCGGTGTTCGAGGACTTCGCCTCCGTCCTGCTGAAGCATGAACCCGAGCAGAAGATCGTGCCGCTGGTGGGCGATGCCTTCTACAACAAGGTAAAGGCGTGCTTCGCCATCGTCGCCTCCAGCGAACCGCGCCTCTATGGCAACATTATCGTCAAGAAAGGCGTGATCTATCCGGCGTGACAGTCCGACCGGGGCGCATCACGCCCCGGTCGGCCATTCAACTGGCCGCTCACGGCTTCAGCTGAGACCATTCTTCCTGCGGAACCGCGCGAGTGCCGTTTCGCGGCGCGGGCTGGCCTTTGCGGTGGCCCGCGCTGACTTGGAGCGTGCTGCTGCCGTGGAGCCTGCCGCTGCCATGGAACGTGCGACTGCCATGGTGGGCACAGGGCTGGCAGATGCCACTGTCGGCGTCTTGAGCAGATCCTGCATCGGCGCAACGGTCTGGCTCGCCGGGAAGACCTCCGTGTCAAGCAGAGTGCGTGGAACACCAAGGTGATCCTGCAGGAGACCCTTGAAGACGGCACGCATGTCGGTTGTGGCGCGCAGCGAAACGCCGTTCACGAGATCTGCCTTGGCGAGGCCAGGCCAGCTGCCAAAGACCTTGTTGCCGTTGATGGCGCCGCCAAGCAGGAAAGCAACCGATGCAACACCGTGGTCGGTGCCCGAGGTGCCGTTGACATATGCCCTTCGACCCATTTCGGTGACGCAGACAACCGCGGTCGTCTTCCAGGCCGCTTCACCCATCTCGATCCGGAAGGTATCGAGGCAAGCGTCCAGTTCACTCGGCTTCTCTGTAAGAATCGAGGTCTGGCCGGCATGGGTGTCCCAACCAACGGTGCTGAGCACGGCGATGCGGGGCCCGGCGGGTTCCTTCAGGAGACGGGCGGTGCCGAGGAACGACCTCATCAGGACGCTCGCAGTCGAGGGAGTCGTCGTGCCTGACGCTCCGGACTCCGCGAGTTGATATATGCGCACACCCTCACCGAACACGACCGACAGTGGACTTCCAGCACGCTGGTAAAGGCTGGTCAGCGGGTCCGTGAGGCTTGGGTTGGAGCGAAGGCCGGGCAACCACGAAATGCGGGTGCCGGTCCAGCGAGGATGAAAGGGGTCGGGCCAACGTGCATCGCATCGGTCTTCACGGCGGCTCCCGCCGGAAGGATATTGAGAAGGCGATTCATCCAGCCGGTCGTGCAGGACCGGGGTCCGTCTCCGGGCAAGCCGGACTCGAGATTATACTGGCATTCGAAATGCGAGTTTGTCTGCAGGGGCGGAGCAACGGCTTGCACCAGTGCTGCGTCCCCGGTGAGGAACATGTCGCGGAACTTCGGCATTGCGGCGTTGAGCGCAAACTCCGATGCGAAGGGAAGCAGCAGAGTCTTGGGAAGTGCAAGCCCGCCCCGGAGTGACGTGTAGTTGGCATAATCGTTCAGCGGAACGGCAACATGCAGGCCGTCCAGTGCGCCAGCAAGGTTGACGATGAGAAGCCGAGTCTCGGTGCCGGCGGCTTCCGCGTGCCGCGGCATGTGGGCCCAGGCGAAGAGGCCCGCCGAAAGGCCAAGAAGGTTGCGGCGGTTGATGAGAAAGCGTGATTCCTCACAGCCTTCCGCAGCTGCATCGAGCAGGTGTTGCGGAACAACGGGCGTTTCGTGGTCGTGATCTGACATGGGTGTCACCTGAGCATGTATTCGGGGGAGGAGAAGAGCACCGCGAGCCTGCTGCCGGCGTAGATTCTCTTCGTTTTCATTTCGGCCATGGTGGATGTCAGCGCAGCAGAGCAGACACCGGGCAGCAGTTCTGCGGCGCGCGATTCCGGGTCGATCACCATCTTGTCGACGCCGAGAGCCCATTGCATCATCGAAAATGCAAAATCCTTGCGGACGAATGCGGAGCCTGGGTTCCTCCAGTAATAGTCATCATCAGGATAGCCATCCGGCGTAATCCTGCCCCAAGTCGGCTGGCTAAGCTGGCCGACGATCGAGTGAAAGCCGCGGGCTTTTTGCATGATCGAGGTCAGTAGTGTCCGGTTTAATTCATGATCAATCGCGAAGAAGCCAATAACGACGGGGTGTCTGGCGGTTTTCGGGGTGTCCACGATTTGAAATTCGTTCCGCTCTTTTGCGATGCTCTTGGGCTTG
>Ga0194035_1001140_pt1 | contig 14239 bp, 15 predicted proteins | sample JunL2320m_MetaG_FD_148680 | JGI IMG/M metagenome (GOLD analysis project Ga0194035, IMG submission 148680) | Anoxic zone freshwater microbial communities from boreal shield lake in IISD Experimental Lakes Area, Ontario, Canada - Jun2016-L239-20m | ecosystem: Environmental > Aquatic > Freshwater >...
CTGGCGTGTCTTTTGTATGGCTAGCTTTGGTTACACCTTTTGCGCTTAAAAGGTGTAGAAAAAGGCGGTCGCCTTTGGCGACCGCTCTCATTGGCTATTAAAAGTTTAAAACCCTACTTCCAGCTTTGAACAACAATAAGACTTGTTTGGCCGTCGGTTTCTAGACCCTTGGTCTTAAGTTTTTGGACTGTTTCTTTTGGCTGCATTGCAAGACTTTGCATTGCTTCTTCTAAGCTTAGTGCTGGTACTTCGTACTTTAGGCCTTCAACATTATATTGAGTAGGAACAACTACAGATGGTTCTATTTTTCGAATAAGTTTAAGCGCGCCAAGTGGATCTAACGTAAAACCATTGCCACCAACAGGTACAACCATAACGTCTACACGTCCAATAGCTTCTAGCTGGGTGTCGTCTAGTTCTGGGTAAACGTGTCCAACAACCAATACATGAGTGTCGTCTGCCATAAATTTGTACATTGTTGCTGTTCGTTCGCCAGGTTGGTCAGTATGAGCACGCGCCTGTACGCCTTTTACCGACATACCCATTACTTCAAATTCACCTGCTGCTGTAATTTTAAGTTCTTTGCTTTCGGTTACAGCTAAAACATCTTGTGTACTTACAACTACATCATTATCACGAGTTATGCTTTTTCCTCCAATGTGAGCTAGGTTGTCGTCTATTACTACAGACGCTTTTTTGCTAGTTAACTTAATACAGTTTGCACCAAAATATTCAATTTCCATTTATTTCTCCTTTGTTGTTTTTGCGCTTTTACCAAAAAATGCACGTTTGTCTAATATTACTTGCTTCTTGGACTTTTCAAGGTCCGACCAAAAACGATCTTTTATTTGACTTCGATATTCGGCTGTATCTGTAGCCATAATTGTATATCTAAGCTCTTTGCCTTCTTGTTTTTCTAGGCCTTCTACTAACTTTGCCACGGCAATTTTATTTGCCTGACCAACTAGCAAAATATCAACTCCTGCAGATTCGTCGCGGGTAAAGACTCCTGTATATACAATTAGTTCCAGGTTGCCTGCCCCTGTCCAGTATTTTTGGCTAGCAGATTCTAATGTTGCGCCCATAGTATCTTCGCTAGATTCACCGGTTGTTGGTGCGCTACCAAACATATTGGACAATGGTGAGTAAAATTCGTATTTTTGGTTTACTTCGTAATACAATTTATTGTTTGACGTATCTGACGTAATAATTCCAATACTCAATAAATTTGCTAGTTCGCGTCTTACTGAGTTAATTTGTTCGTCTACCTTACGTGTGATTTCTCGTACAAAAAAAGATCGATTTGGATTGCCATAAAACAGATATAACAGCTTAACGCGCGTCTTACTTCCGAACAATTGTTCTATCATTTTATTCCCTTCGTAATACTATTGTACCAAATAATGAGACAGTGTGTCAGAAGGAATTGTATAAGTTGATAAAATTTGTACATACAAGCATTTTGCTAAAAACAATGTATCATTAAAACTATGCATAACGATAAACAAAAACTAGAACGGAACATTAAGCTATTTGGCTTTTACAAGATTTTCACTAAGAGAATATTTTTGCCACTTACGACTATTTATGCTGCGCAGCAAGCCGGCCTAAATATACAGCAAATTGGTGTTACAGCAGCGCTGTCGTCATTACTTGGTTTACTTAGTGATGCCCCTACTGGATACTGGGCCGACAATCACGGCCGTAAACGTAGTTCACAAATAGGTGCGCTTTTAGCAGCTTTTGGAACACTAACTTACGTTTTCAGTAACGACTTTTGGGGAATTCTAGTTGCATCACTAGTGACGTCACTTGGTTACTCGTTCTTGTTTGGGTCTATGGAGGCACTTATTCATGACTCGTTAGTAGTTTTAAAACGTGAGCACGACTATTCAAAAATCGCATCTCGGGCACAGTCGATGGGTTTGCTAGCAAATGCATTCTTTGTTGCTACTATTCCCCTGCTATACCCTATAGACAAGCGACTGCCATTTGTTGCAGGATTCTTTGCGTATATGACACTTTTAGGAATTGCCTGCATGTTGTATGAACCTCATATAAACCATGGTAAACATCAGAAAATAGAAGGATTTTCTAAGACAATTCGGTTATTTATTAATAAAAATACAGTCTCGTTTTTTGTATGTCTTGGCATAATTCTTGCAGCAGGCACATCTACATCTGACATTTCTAACTTAGCGTTTGTGCACCTGGGTATGCCTATAAAATATATGGGCTTTATGTTCGGTATCGCCAGTCTTTTAGGCGCTGTAGTCGGGTTATATATTCACCACCTTAAAAAGCTACCTTTCATGGCATTTGCAACAATTGACCTGCTATTTAGCGCGCTACCATTTTTTGTATTTGGTTTTGTACGAACACTTGCACCAGCAATAATTGCACTAATACTATGTATATCTTTCTGGAGATTTGAACAGATTTTATACCAACACTACATCCTAGAACTATATGGAACGACGCGATATAAGGCAACCATATTGTCGTTAATGACAAATTCTCGATCACTGAACGAGGTCTGGATGACACTTGCTGCAACGGCAGCCGCAAAACACTATGGATTACTCGATGCAATGGGCTACTTTGGTATTGCGTTGCTGCTATTTTTACCGCTTTTATTGTTTTCTATAAGGATGTTCGTAGCATACATGAATGCGAGATCCGCACTATCAAACCATTGAATGTGTGGATTTCGTTTAAACCAAGCAATTTGACGCTTAGCCAATTGTCGATTTAGAGTTATGTCGCGTTGCATGCACTCTTGCAAGGTTTGACCCTCTAAAAAATGTGGTGCATAGGCTTTAAAAAATGGTGCACTGGCAGCAGGTACGTTATTTCCATATTTATCAAACAACCATTGGGCCTCTTTGATTGCGCCGTTATCTAACATTTCCTTGGATCGGTCCTTTATTCTTTGCTCCAGGACTGGCATGCCAGGGTTTATACCAATAACCAGCGCGCCCAGCATGAGGTCATTTTTTTGCTTGTTTATTCCGCCTTGTTCGATTGCCCTTATTAAATACCTCTTATTTTTAGAGTTTTCGGGCATGTCGATACCCATTTTGTTAATTGTTTCTTGCAGTTCATCGATGCTTAAAGGTTCTAATTTTTGTCGTAACTGTTGATCTGCACCAGGCCCAAACTTAAAATCAAACAAAAGACCATCAATATACAATCCGGTGCCACCAACAATAATCGGCAATTTTCCTCTGTTCTGGATATCTACAATGCAATTTTGAGCATAAACCTTAAAATCTGCAGCGCTAAAACGTTCACTGGGGTCAACTAAATCTAGCCCCCAGTGTGGTACTTCTGCCCTGTCCTTGGCAGTTGGTTTGGCAGTCGAAACATCTAGCCCCGTATACACAGTACGCGAATCGGCACAAATAATCTCGCCGTTAATAGACTTTGCTACTTCTATAGCTAGCGCACTTTTGCCGCTGGCAGTTGGACCAACAATAAAAATCATCGTCTCTTTTTTGATTTACTTCTCTTAAATAAAAATATATAAAGTAAGCTTAATATAGTAATTAATACTAAGAAACCAACAATTAATTGGCCCTGAATAGGGGCGAGGCCGTTTATGGATGGTTCACTTTCCGCACATAATGCATTTGGTTTGCATTCACTAAGTCTTAAAGACTGAGCCATATTAGTTATAGACTGAGAAATGTTCATTATGGCAAGTATATCATTTTCTCTATATCTACACTATAATCACCCGCCTCACCAAAAACTTCTACGCCCTCAGCTTCTAGGTCTTTTTTGTGCCCTTCGCGGCCACCATAATAACCCGCTGCCAAGCCTCCCTTTTTATTTACTACCCGTTGCCAAGGCAAATCTGGTGGACCAAAATGTGCAATGCCACCAACAATACGGCTAGCTTGGGCGCTGCCGCACATTGCCGCTATTTGGCCATAGGTCATAACCCTACCCTTTGGTATCTGTGCAACTAGGGCATAAACTCGCTCGGCAAACTGGCCACCGGCTGGGTTATTACTGCTTGGTTTAGTCATTACAAGCTGCTTTTAGATACCCTACTTTTTGCTTCATTTGCTACTGATTTAAAGAAATTTTGATACTGCATGCTTGATGGTTCTTGTACCTGTAAATCATTACGTATACGTGGTGTAACTTCACCAGTTTCTATCTCTTTAACACCTACTACTAACATGTATGGGACTCTGGCTTTTTCGGCGTTGCGAATTTTTTTACCAACACTGTCGTTATCATTATCTACGTGTACACGAAGGCCGTGCTTTATTGCCTCGTCCTCTAGTTTTTTAACAAATTCTAGTGTCGAATCTTCTTGGTTTACACTGCTAATTCTTACTTGCTCAGGTGCGACCCAAACAGGAAAACTTCCAGCTGTGTGTTCTATATACACGCTCAAAAACCTCTCGATACTGCCCAAAAGCGCACAATGAATCATTACGGGTTGCGCTGGCTTGCCACCCTGGTCTATGTATTCAAGTTCAAAGCGTTCTGGCTGTACAAAGTCCAGTTGGACTGTTGCCAGTTGATGTTCGCGGCCAATGGCATCGGTAGCCATAAAGTCAATTTTTGGACCATAAAAAGCTGCTTCGCCCTCTTCTTCGAAGTAATCTAACTTATTGCTAATAACTGCCGCCTTTAGTTGTTTTTGAGCCTGTTCCCAAAGTTTTTTGTCACCCAAATACGCGTCAGATTCGTCGCGGTAACTAAGTCGCACACGCAGTTTCATGCCTACTGCAGAATAAAGCTCATGTGCCGACGCTAACAATCCATCAATCTCGGTCTCTATTTGGTCTGGTCTACAAAATACGTGGCTGTCGTCTTGAGTAATAGAACGAACCCTGTTAAGCCCCCCTAGTTCACCTGATTTTTCGTCACGGTAAACAGTTGTTGTTTCTAGGTATCGAATCGGCATGTCCCGGTAACTGCGTTGTTTACTTGCAAATATACGTGTATGGTGAGGGCAGTTCATAGGTTTTAGCACCAATTCATCACTAGTTTCTTGGCTTTTTACCAAAAATAGCTCGTCACCAAACTTTGCCCAATGCCCACTTGCCTTATAAAGGTCAGTTTTGGTCATGTGCGGTACCCAAACTTTTGCAAAACCCCTACTTTCACGTAGTTGATTAGAATAATTCGTTAGTTCTTCACGCAAAACAGTTCCACGTGGCGTAAATAGCGGCAGGCCCGACCCAACCAAATCGCTAAACAAAAACAGATCAAGCTCAACGCCCAGCTTGCGGTGATCGCGTTTTTTTGCTTCTTCTAGCATGGTTAAATGTGCTGCAAGTTCTTCTTTGGTGGCAAATGCAACACCGTATAATCTTTGCATCTGCGGATTGGTGTCTTTGCCGCGCCAATATGCACCAGCAATACGCATTAATTTAAACGCACCAACTTTGTCGGTACTTGCAACGTGCGGGCCACGGCACAAATCTGTAAAGTCGCCATTTTGGTAAAAGCTAACTTCGTCTATTTTGCTTTTTTCATCTGTAGCAATACCCAATGTATCTGCATCAAGATCTTTAGCAACGGTCGTACCGGCTCTTTTTAAATCGTTCAAAAGTTCTTCTTTATACGGCTGATGGCTAGATTTAGCCCAAGCAATCGCCTTATCTACAGACATTAAACTGCGTTCAAAGGGTTGTTTTGCGTTTATAACTTTATACATTTCTTTTTCTATAATCTTAAAGTCGCTTTCGCTAATTGTGACTTTAGGAACGTCTATATCGTAATAAAAGCCGTTTTCTACGACCGGTCCTACGCCAAGTTTTGCTTCTGGCCATAATTTTGTTACGGCAGTAGCCATAATATGAGCCAAACTATGTCGCATGGCGTGAAGGTCTTGATTTTTATCTGACATGATATTCTCCTTTGACTTAGGGGTTTTTGTACTTTAGTGCAGTTTGGGATGAAGACCGAGCAGCGTAAGCGAGCCGTAACGAGTTACGGTAAGCGCGCAGCACAGGTATTCGTCCAAAATGTGCAAAGTACAAAAACCGATTCATATAAAAAGACGCTTACGAACAATCACGTGCGTGTCGCACATTATGATTCGTTAGCGTCTTTGGGTCCTGCTATGTTGCCTGGACGGTTCCACCGAAGACTTTTACTTATGTAAGCACTGTTTTACGCCTGTTCTTACCTTGCCGTGGCGTGAGTTCGATGGCTGGTTAGACCACGTCATTACTCTGTTAACACTATACACTAACTCTTTAAAATGCAAAAGCGGTACCACCTTTTACCAGGGTCTGACCCTAGTAACACCTTAGGGCGTAACAGTTAATTGCAACGTTTTAACAGTTTAAGTAATAATTTGGTATCTGTTAGTTTTTCTCTTTAAAATGCAAAAGCGGTTGTGATTTCTCGCAAATAATCACAACCGCTTCTACTGTCTGAGATGTAACACACCTCTCAAAACCTCACCTTAATCAGTATACAACACGCTAGCGGTTTAATGCTAGTACATTTTTACTATGTTATCCACACCCCCATTTTTATCCCCTAGTTTTCCACTATGACTATTAGGCTAGTGCTTTAATTTTTATATCACACACGATATACTTATGATTTATTATTGTAAAAATAGCTTAAGTTTGTTATATTTACATCTGTTACGGGCTCTTAGCTCATTTGGCTAGAGCGCCTCATTGACGTTGAGGAGGTGAGAGGTTCGAATCCTCTAGAGCCCACCAAATTAAACAACTGACCTATACGGTCGGTTTTTTATTTGGACAATCTACCCGCTACCTTTTACTTTGCTATACTGTTTTTATATGAGTAACACTATTTTCGACAAAATTGTATCAGGCGAAATTAATTCCTATAAAGTCTGGGAAGACGATAAATACTTGGCTTTTTTAACGCCTTTTCCTAATACTCCGGGCTTTACAGTTGTAATACCAAAAACAAATCCTGGTGATTATGCGTTTTCTTTAAGTGACGATGTCTATTCTGGTCTGCTTTTGGCGACTAAAAAAGTTGCCAATATTTTAGAGCGAGCTTTAGACGTAAAAAGAGTCGCACTTGTCATAGAAGGAACAGGCGTGGCATATGTTCACTCAAAGTTAATTCCACTTCATGGCGATCTTGCTGGCCAAACCGACGTATGGAGTCCACATACTGATTTTACAGAACAATATAAGGGATACATTACTACCGCCGAAGGACCGCAAATGGATAATGCATTGCTTAAAAATATACAAGAAAAAATTAAATTGGTATCAAACGCTAAAAACTAAATAGACCTATATTGTTCGCATATACGCGACAAATAGCGGAGGTTGTGAATACTAGCTAAACTACCAGCCAATGGTTCGCCAACTTTGAATTGATGCTTTAAAAATGCCCTGCTAAATCCGTTGGTACAGGCATAGCAGTCGCAGGTCGGATCAATTGGCAATGGGTCTTTTGTGAATCTTGCGTTGGTTAAATGAGTTTTTATGTCGCCGTCTATCCAAACAGTCGCATGCCTTGCGTTTCTGGTTGGCAATACACAGTCTGCCATGTCTATGCCGTGTTCGTAAGCAAAGCGTAAATCGGCAGGTGCGCCAACTCCAAGCAAAAAACGTGGGCGTGCATTGTCGTAATGCGGCGCAAGTGCCTTTAACACTCTAAACATGTCAGCCTGAGGTTCGCCAACACTTAAGCCGCCAATCGCTATTCCATCAACTTCACTTGCCTGCACTAAATCCAAGCTTTTACGTCGTAGTTCTAGGTCTAAACCACCCTGAACAACTCCGAACAATAAAGGTCGTTCTGACGGCTTCATATTGGCGGTGAGCCTTTTAAATTCAGTTACACAGCGCACTAGCCAGCGGTGCGTTCGTTCATACGCTTCTAGGGTTTTGTGTTGTGACGATTCATCTAGCCCAATAAGATGATCAAATGCCACAATCATGTCGGCCCCAAGTGCCAACTGTATTTGCATAGATATTTCTGGACTAATAAAATGCTTGTCACCTGTTGCTGGATCTTTAAAAGTTACACCTTCTTCAGTGATTTTTGTATGTTTATCTAGACTAAATACCTGAAAACCGCCGCTATCTGTCAAAATTGGACCCTTCCAACCGCCAAATGCATGAACTCCGCCAAGTTCCTGAATAACGTTTTCGCCAGGTGCTAAATGCAAATGGTAAGTGTTAGCAAGAACTACCTGCACCCCTGTTTTTGCAACCTGAGAAGGCAACAAACTTTTTACCACACCACGCGTTCCGTCGGGCATAAAAGTAGGAGTTTTTACCAGGCCACGCCTTGTGTCAAACTCGCCAATGCGTCCAAATTCACCAAAAGTTTTTATTGTTCTAAACATTTAGTACAGTATAGCAAAAACTTACCCCTGTTACTAGGAGCGTTACGGACCTGCCAATCATTGACTTATACTCTGTTTTATGATACCATTAGCACGTTAATAAGAGAGGCGCTCTTCTTAAGGTACCGGGTGGAATTAGACTTTTTGAGTGAGTGAATATGCTTTTGAGTAGCACAACCGATGCGTTGCACGACTTTAAGTTGTTTTATGAAGAATTAACTTCTGCACAGCCAATTCGTCAACGGATCAAACGAGTTCGAACTACAGTAGCTTAGGTTACAAAAAGTTGCAGAACGAAAAACAGATAGTACTTTATTGTACTATCTGTTTTTAATTAAAGAATATTTTACCTTTGTCGGTTAAATAACTTTCGAATGCGGTACTAATATTGCTCTTGTCTACATGATGCCTGACAGCGCCTGCAATATAGTCGGCTAGTTGTACTAATGGCTCTTGCCTGCTGTCGACCGTAAAAACTTGTTTAATAGACCTAAAATCACCTTTATGGCGTGACCCAAATTCTCTTAACAAAAATCTTGTTAACGAACGATTAAAAAATCGTGAGCCGTTGGTATCTATAAGTACTGTCGGGTTGTCTAACCAAGGCTGAAGCTGGTCAAACAGGCTGTCAAAGGCATACTGCAATAGTGACATTTTACTTCTTAGAACTTGCGGTTTTTTTATTAATAAACGCCTTTTGTCTATTGCTACTGCTGCAAAAACAAAATCTTTATCGTGCATGTATTTTAAAAAGTCTAAATGCTGTTGGTGTGTATTTTTTGAATAGTGTAGTTCGTACCCATCCATAAACGCAGTTTCATAAGAAGCAACGGCCTTACAGGTTGGCCCGCAACCATCTACAGAATCTGGAACTATTGCCGCCGCCAATACAAACCATTTGCTAGAACCGCGCCACAACTTACGCCCCGTGTCACCTGATTCATCGATAGCTATTTTCATTTATACAAAGTGTACCATTTTTATTAATACACAGTTATATGACGTTTATACACTAGCATTTAGCCTTCCGTTATGACAATATATAGTCATGGTATGCCCATATTGCTCAAATGATAGCCAAGTTATTAATTCAAGGCATCAAAAACGCCCAAATAACGTCTGGCGAAGGCGTAAATGTCTAAAATGTAGTGCCATATGGACCTCTGTAGAGCGTCCAGAATACTCTACAATATGGCGAGTAAGTCATAATGGTCACTTACTCGACTTTATGCCAGAAACACTGCTAATAAGCCTATACGAGGCCCTACGGCATAAAAAATCAGCCAATTTAGACGCCAAACACATCTGCGACACTGTTATTCAAAAACTTGCATCAAAACATAACGCCATACTAACGACCGACCAAATCAAAAAAGCTAGTTACGATATTTTGCGACGTTACGATAAAGTAGCCGCTGCATTGTATCAAGCCACACACACCAATTAAGATATATTCAACAGATAAGGTATACTGTAAGGGTTCTTTAGCACCTGTTTGTTCACTAATAACTTCAGGTCTACCACTTTTAATTTGTTTTTTGTTTTTGCTTCGTTCATACATGTACGACCAAAAGCCAAGAAAATAAATTAAAAATCATGGTAGCTGCTAAAGTTTCGCTATAACAAACAGGAACCAAAGAACCCCCTTCACTATGCTACATATAAAAGTACACGAAAAGACAATGGGCGCAAAAGCCCTACTAAAAAGCTTTGAACTCCGTTTAGAAGACGGCGAAAAAGTTGGCTTTTTGGGGCGTAACGGTACAGGCAAAACTACCCTATTTAATCTGTTAACTGGTGCCGACACCGACTATGACGGCGACATTAGCATACCTAAGCATAGCGTTGTTATGGCTACTTCACAGGAACATACTCACGCCAAAACTATCGAAAAATCAACCTTAGATCACATTAGTAGCAAGCTTCCTAAGTTCGCAGAACTACATCACATCATAACGACATACCCAGACCACATGGGCGAAGATATGAAAAAAATGACCGTGTACACTGATGCACTAGAAGAATTTAGTAATCTAGGTTACTACGAAATAGAAAATTCTTTGCAAAAATTATTCGACGCGTACCAGCTTAATAATGATCTGTTAGACCAGGATTTTTATAGTCTTTCGGGTGGTCAAAAACGCCTTGTCGAACTTATCGCTATTCAACTTGCGCAACCTCATATTGCATTACTAGACGAACCAACAAACCACATGGATTATGTAGGAAAAGATGCATTTATTAGTTGGTTAAAAAACACTCCAAGTAGCGTTTTAGTCATATCGCACGATCGTGACGTATTAAAAAATGTTGACCGAGTAATAGAATTACGCGACCAAAAAGCACATAGCTACCCAGGTAACTACGACGCCTATCTTTCACAAAACGCATGGCGTACAAGTAACGCAATTAACGAATTCCAAACAAGTCAAAAGCGAATTAAAAATATCAAAGAACAGATAGAATACGCAATCGCCCGAGCTCCAAGATACGCCGGTGCGGCAGGCAAAAACCCCTGGGTAGTAATGCGTGAAAAACTAGAAAAAGAACTAGCGCACATCTTAGAAACTCATGAAAAACCAAGCTTCTGGATCGATCAAGAATCAGCCGAAGGTCTAAATCCTAAAATGGCAGACAGCTACCAAAAGTTCAAAGCTAAAAATATTAAAATTCATAACACTAATAAAGAAGTTTCGGGCGCGACTGTGTTACGAGTCGACGATGTTACTCTTGGCTACAACGACATTCCATTATTTAGTGGTTGTAGCTTTACGTTAAGTGGCGACGATCGTATGCACATAGTTGGCCGAAACGGTGCCGGTAAAACTACATTAGTAAAAGCAATTCTTGAATCTGCTGAACACAAAAAACCAAAAACATTAATTGGTCGTGGCGTTATAGAATGCCCACCATCACTAAGATTAAGCCAATACGAGCAAGAAATTGGACCAGAACTTTTAAGTATGACCTTGTTTGATGCCATAGAACATATATACCATTCAAAAAACGTAAATGTTAGTGAACAAACAATTTTAAAAGATATGGGCAACTACCTATTTAATCCTCAGATAGATCGGGACATTCCTGTAAGTAATCTAAGTGGTGGTCAAAAAGCTCGACTTCAGTTAATAAGGTTACTAGTAGGAAACCCAAATCTTCTAATTTTAGACGAACCCACAAACCACCTTGACCTTCCAAGCATCGAAGAACTAGAAAACGCCCTAAAAAAGTATACTGGAGCAATTATATATATTACTCACGACAGTTACTTTGCTCGCAACATTGGCGGCAGCACGCTTACACTTAAGGGCTAAATTAATAACTATATTACAAAGAAGTAATAGTGCCACTGTCGGTTTTGACAGCTTTTTCGGTCACATCAAAGGCACCAATATATCTGCCTAGCATAAGTCTGGTTTGTGAATATATTGCTGCAAAACTACTGTAACAAATAGTCGTAACGGGCAGTAGCACCCACTGTAAAACCATTAATACATTATGGTGATTTTTGTATCTTGCAGGTTTTGGTGGCAAAATTTTAAAGCTCAAAAACATAGACAATAATATGGTGCTAAGAGCAATTGTTTCTATGTTGCTAGCTATTAATGGTAGCTGTACTGCCAAAAGATTTTTACTATGGAACAAGCTTGGTAACAACGCACCATACAGCAATATTAACGGAGAAGTAGCCCAGCTAATATGACCCTCTAAAAGCCTTAGAAACTTAAATGTAATATCTGTTTTATTCATATTATTTTTAGTCAAAAAGCCTTTATGCGCAACATACGCAATGTCGCTTGCTCCCCAAGCCCAACGACGCATCTGAATAAACTGTGCCTTTAACGTTCGTCTGTAGCCCTTAGCTAAAACTGCATCCTGATATATCGGTAAAAATATTGGAACAACTTCGTGGTGACCGTCAAAAGCAAAATATGATCTATAAAATTGATGACCATCTTCTACAATAGTACGCGTAGACCAAAAGTCAGTTTTAATTAAAGCATCAAGTGGTTGTGCGTGTGCCGAAAAGTTACGCAGCATATGTGGTCGTAAACTTTGAACCAACATCCAAAACGAATTACTCGTAGCAATAACTCTCATAAGCGCGGGTACGTCCCAAATGTTATTAGTAAACATAGGAATAGGCTGAAATGACAAATTTGATGGGTTATAACAAACTCCAAAAACGTAAGTAAGCCCAGCAAAATACTGAGGGTGAGGTCGGTTGTCAGAATCTAGCGTAGTTACAAGAACTTGTTTAGGATCGATTCCCTTTTGTTCTATTATTTGCTGAAGTCGTCGTCCAGCAAATGTAATATTACCGCCTTTGCCTATTACTTCGTTTGGCATTCCGTCTGGGTGCTTAACGGCTTCTGCATACAAAAAATTATCTTTATAATCTTCTATTAATTGTTTAGCCTGAATGTCTACCGACTCACCGCCTCGTTCTTCATATGCTAACAATAAAATAATCTTTTTTGGGTCAAAATCACTACTTAAAACCGCAGCAATTGTAGGCTCTAACACTTCTCGTACTTCGTTGTACGTAGCAACAATAACTGCGTGAATAACCTCGCGCGGATGAATACCGTTTGGTGTGTCTACTATTCTTTTTATATTTGTAGCGTGCCATTTTGGAGCCTTAAGCTCGGTAACTTTGCCCAGTACTACGTCGTCTATTAAATGTTGCCACTTAATTTTTTCGTGCTGTTTTAAAGTTCTAAATCCCTGTATTACTCTGATGTTTAGGGCAATAGCTTTTAAAAACCAAAGAAGTAAATATCCGATCATTAAATAAGCAGCCAATCTAACATTGGTAAGCGCAATAACAAAAGGCAAAATTAAAATAGTCCAGCTAAGCATTCCTGGTAGCATCTCAAAAAATCTATAACTAGCTTTACGGTCTTTTATTAAAGGTATTTCTATTTGTTTCATATGCTTATACTATCTTAACAACGCGTCGCCTACAACCGATGTAAGCACTAAAACAAAAGTCGTTAAAGACAAAAGAGCAATAGAAAGGTTTCGCCTGTGAACGTACAACCTAATACTTAATATCCAAGAAAAAACATATTGCAAAGCGGCAAACAAAGCCATTAATCTAAACTCATTAACAGATCCAGGCTTAAATGTGTCGATTCCTAAGTTACTTCTGTATTGAACAATTGGGGTGCTTCCCTTAGACGGATCAATATGAAGTAAAATAAATAAAACTACAGACAATACTAAAATTGAATTTAAGATTAAAAGAGCTAAAACTGTCTTGTCATGAAAATAATGTTTGGGTATATGCATATTTATTAAAATATTTAAGCTAACAGATACATAGTAAAAGAATAACTTGTAATTATTATAGCAGAAACAACAAACCTAGACAGGTAAAATATCGTAATAGTAGTTAAATGGATAAATAATTTAATAGTAAATACCCCCGTTATTTGATAGAATTTTACAAGCAATAACCAATATGCCGAAGTAGCTCAGTTGGTAGAGCAGCTCACTCGTAACGAGCAGGTCGCAGGTTCGATTCCCGTCTTCGGCTCCAAACATTACAGATACCAATCGAACCCTGGCGTCATTTTTAATCTTTACCTTCCTGTATATCTGGCATAAACAAAACATACGTTCATATGAGTTAACTCATAGCGCCACTGGCGCCATTCGGGTTCGATTCCCGTCTTCGGCTCCAAACATTACAGATACCAATCGAACCCTGGCGTCATTTTTAATCTTTACCTTCCTGTATATTTGGCATAAACAAAACATACGTTCATATGAGTTAACTCATGGCGCCACTGGCGCCATTCGGGTTCGATTCCCGTCTTCGGCTCCAAACATTACAGATACCAATCGAACCCTGGCGTCATTTTTAATCTTTACCTTCCTGTATATTTGGCATAAACAAAACATACGTTC
>Ga0194035_1001147_pt1 | contig 14206 bp, 9 predicted proteins | sample JunL2320m_MetaG_FD_148680 | JGI IMG/M metagenome (GOLD analysis project Ga0194035, IMG submission 148680) | Anoxic zone freshwater microbial communities from boreal shield lake in IISD Experimental Lakes Area, Ontario, Canada - Jun2016-L239-20m | ecosystem: Environmental > Aquatic > Freshwater >...
GTTCAGGCGGTGGTCAGCTTTCCCGAGCGTGACCTGTTCCTTCGCGGTCTGCGTGCGTACGTCGGCTTTCGTCAGGTTGGGGTTGATTACGTTCGGCCCGAGAGGCCCTACGGGCGCAGCACCAACAGCATCGTGCGCAACATCGGGTGGGCGACCACCGGCATTCTCTCGGTGAGCCGGGTCCCCCTCAGGTTCCTCACCGGCACCTCGATCGTCCTCGGCCTTGCGGCGCTACTCCTGCTCGTGGTGCAATTGTTTCTCAAGCTGTTCGCGCCGGGGATTGCCCCACCCGGGACCGTCACGATCCTGGGTGCGATCATTCTGCTGGGCTCTCTCAACCTGCTGGCAGTTGGCGTGCTGGGTGAGTACCTCGGCCGGGTGTTCGACGAGGTCAAGCGTCGGCCCCGGTTCATTCGGGAGAGCGTGATCCGCGATGGGCGCGTTGAGAGCCTTGACAACACAGCGGGCGACGAACTGCAGGGGTTCGGCGCGTCAAGCAACGGCGACTCCGACGAGTCGGGGGTGATGTGATGGCTAATATCCCGGCCTTGGGGGAGGACACTGCGTCGAGCCGGAGGTGCCCCGTGTGCAGCGGGCCCGGCAGGCTCGTCATGCAACGGTCCTTCGACCCATCCCGCGTTGACGCGAATACGTTCGCGTCTCGCAAGCGTCCCGAATTGATGCACTGGAGCATGGCGCTCTGTGTTCCATGCGACCTGCTCTTCGCAATTGATCCCCCCGGGTTCGATCAACTGCGTGCGGCCTATGAGGTGGCCGACTTCGATGCAGGGCGGGAAAGCATCGCCGCCGCTCGTACCTACGAGGGCATCGTCAGGCGCATGTTGCTCCGGCCCACGGGTTGGCCACCCGATCGGCTCCGCATCCTTGACGTTGGTTGCGGCGACGGTGCATTTCTGGCCGCGATGTCCGACTCGGGTGCCTCTCGTGTTGTCGGCATCGAGATCTCCGAGGAGCCCGTACGACGGGCACGCCCCGATATGCAGGCCATCATCGAGAAGTGCATGATCGAGGACTACGGGGGCACGGGCTTTACGCTCGCTACGACCTTCCAGGTACTTGAGCACTTCTCTGAGCCGCTTGACGTTCTGAAGCGGCTTCACACCGCGCTCGATCCCGGTGGGTTCGTGATGGGTGTTGTCCACGATCGACGAGCTATCACCAACCGCCTGTTGGGTCGTCGCTCTCCCATCTGGGACGTCGAGCATCTTCAGTTGTTCTCGAAGCGGAGCATGAGGGCCCTCCTCGCCGTCGCCGGCTTCAGGAGCATTGCGCTTCGGCACATCACCAATACATATCCAGCGGCATACTGGCTGCGTCTGGCGCCGGCCCCCCGTCGCATGCGCCCAGCGATGGAGCGCCTTGCTCAGCCTGGTGGCCGGGATCTGACGATTCCGCTGAGGGTAGGCAACTTGGCCTTCGTGGCGCAGCGGGACTGATGGTGCCAATGGCGCGTCAACTGGCCCCCCACCCACTTACTCGATGACGGACGTCCTTGTCACCGGCGCGGCGGGCTTCGTCGGCGCTGCGCTGGTTCATGATGCGCTGAGGAAGGGTCTCACGGTCGCTGCGCTTATCCGCCCCGGAGGAGATCGTTGGCGCCTGAACGCCATACGGGATCGCGTTGCGTTGCATGAGGTCGACCTTCTTGATCGCCCGGGTATCAGACATGTGCTCCGGGTCGAGAAGCCGTCGGTGGTGTTCCACATGGCCGCGCACGGCGCATACTCGTGGCAGCGTGATGCCGATGCCATTCTCTCGACCAATGTCATCGGCACGGCCAGTCTCATCGCGGAGGCGGCCGAGGCAGGCGTGGGGGCTCTGTTGCATGCCGGTTCATCGTCGGAATATGGACTCAAGGACCACGCCGCTCGGGAGTCGGAGCCTCTTGCACCGAACAGCGTGTATGCGGTGGGCAAGGTCGCGGCCTCCCACCTGATCGCATTGGCAGCAGGTGACCTTGGTCTCAAGTGCGCCACTGCCCGGTTGTACTCGGTGTACGGCCCGTGGGAGGCACCGGAACGGCTCGTGCCCCGCCTGGTGGTGGCCGCCATGAACGGCACCTGGCCTCCCCTTGCCGCTCCGAGCATCGCGCGAGACTTCGTCTACGTCGATGATGTTGTGGGGGCGTTATGGGCTCTGGCGGAGTGCGAGACGGCTCTGGATGGCACGGCCTACAACGTGTGTTCGGGAATCCAGACCACACTCAGTGAACTCGTCGACGAGGCACGCGCGGCCTTCGGGGTTACCCAGGACCCTCAATGGGGTGATTACGCGGCGCGGTCATGGGACACCTCCGTGTGGGTCGGCGACCCAAGATTGATCGCCGAGATTACGGGCTGGCGACCCAGCGTGGCTCTTGGTGAGGGAATGCGGGCATTCGCCAAGTGGCTCAGCCTTGAAGCAGGAGGATCAGCGCGCTATTGAGGGTGGGTATTTACTCCCCCCTCGGTAAATCTGCACAAGGCTTTGGCAAGCACGCATGCTTCCGACTGATGTATTACATCACCTCCTCGCTATCTGTCATAGGTGGCGAGTGTCCGGGTGCTGTGTGGCGAACCCTCTCAATCAGCGCCGAAGAGCCTGGATGACAACGGCTCCCGACTCCAACCTGAGCACTGGCTCGAAGCCGGGGCACAGCGGCACGCCGTCGGAGGAGAAGAACCCTTGCGTATAGATCGGTGCCGGCGCATCAGCCAGCCGAGCGCAGTAGGCACGATTCAAGGTGCCGCTTCTGCTGGCCTCTGTTGGCTGGTCAAGAACAGAGTAATTAGGTAGGCCGAGGTCGTGATATACAACATTCCCGAACGGAACCGCACCAACCACGTCGGTGCGGTGCAGTTGGTCTTGCACCAGCCTGAGGTCCGCATCCATTCCAAGCCCGATGCCGGCGAGCGACGACGGCTTGCCGGGTGTCCCGGCCCCGAACGAGACCCGTGACCATTCGTATCGGGCATCGGGGGCCTGAAGCACGGATGCGACGAGCAGCGCTACGGGTAGCAGCAGCGCGCCAACAGAGACGACGTCCTTGACCGAGGCGTTCTTCCTGATCCGGGGAATCGTGAACATGCCTAGTTGCGCGCAGAGGACGGGTGCCAAGTAGATGAGAAAGACCTGAAGCTGAGTCGATGTGATCGAACGCCCGACGTAGTAACCGAACGACCCAATGCCTGCCAATCCGAAGAACGTCGCGACCGACGCTGCCCGGGCGACCCGCATGTCGCCCCCGGGGCTTCGACCATCGTGGCCTGTGGCTCCTCGCCGCAGTGCCACCGCTCCCGTCACTGCTCCTGCGACGAGCAGCATCATCACCAGAAGGTGCGTTCCGGCAAGGGGCATCGGGACTGACCCGAATCCTGATCCGAAGACAAGGATGAAGGCGAACCATTGTTGTGGATGCACGGGCTGCCCAGCGAGGGCCAAGAGCGAGAAATAGAGCACCAGCGGAAGAGCCGCGCTGGCGAGGAACAGCAGAATCCCAGGGCGTGGGCGCGGGAATGACGGAGACCAAAGCGCGCATACCACTGCGGCGGCGATCAGCGTGGGGATACCAAACTCGAAGTTGTTAAGCGCGGCAATCCCTGCGGCGAGTCCGATCGACACTGTCCACCAACGGCTTGTTCGGCCGCATGCCAGAAGGAGCATGATCCCGACCACAACGACCGGAAGAGCCCGCAATGGCAGTGCACTGAATTGCGATGCGATCGACCCCGCGCTCGTTGTGGGAGGTTGAACCTTGACCAGGATGAGTGGGACGGTAAGAAGGAGCGCGAGAGGCCGCAGGGACTGCGGCAAGATGCGAAACGCAATGAAGGCGATTCCCGCAACCGTGGCCACGGCGAGGACGCTCAGGTACCAGAAGGCCACCGTCAGCGGTGGATGGAAGAGCGCCAGAAGAGGAACGAGGGGATAGCCAAACAGCGTTGTGTACTGCGGCACTTGGGCGCTCAATGGGAATACATGCGCGGCCGGCGCCAAGACCTCGTTGATCGTGTAGAGGGCCGACCCGGGTTCCATTGCCCCCCACGCGGGCTGAACAACAGATGGCAGGTAGACGACAAGCACAACGGCGAGGGATGCCGCCGCAAGGAACTTCACGAGCCTGGGATCAGGGGCAAGGAAGAGGATGTAGAGGATCGGCACGAGGGCGAGGGCGGCCAGGAGGACTGTCGTTCCAAACCCGCCCCAAAGCCCCGGTAGGTCCTGAAACGGCTCAAACCAAATGATCCCAAGGACCTCCGCGAGGAAGGCGAAACCAGAGAAGGCTAGGGCTGGTGAGGGCCGGACGAGCCATCCTCCTCCACCGCGTGAAAGGGCGAGTACCAGCAGTAGACCCGTTGCAAGCAGCACGAGACCCCAAGAGGCGAAGTCGACCTTCTCGGCTCCCTGCCCGTCGAGGAGGCTCGGGTTCACGATTCTGACGACGATCGGGAAGAAGAGCGCCGCGCCAAGGGCGATCGCGAGACAGCGGATCCACAGGCCAGCCAAGGTCGAGTCAGTGCTCGCCGTCTCGTTCATGGTGATGCCAGCATCCAGGAACGATGAACGTGAACCGGGTCAGATACGGCGGGCCTCACTCGGATCCGGCCTTCCTGGGGCCGCGGATCAGGCACGAGCCACCACTGCGTAACTATCCGACTTGCGACGATCTGTGTCCAGTGCTTCCGCTCCCGCGGTGAAGCGCACGTACGCACTGGAGAATCCCGCCTGCCGACAGTAGACGAGGCAGGACTCCGGGAAGATCGGGTGCTGGTGCGTTGGGTCCAGCCAGAATGCCTTAAGGGCCTGGAGGCAGTGTGGGTTGACGGTCTCTGCGATGAACAGCCCGTCGGGGCGGAGGGCGTTGTGCGCTGCTCGAAGGAATGCGCTGAGTTGGGCCCAGGGCAGGTGCTCGATCACTTGAGCGGAGAAGATTGCGCCGAGGCTCTTGGAGGGCAGGGCTTCGAGGTACTCGACTGCGTCTGCCTGGGTCGCACGCACACCCGCGTCCGTGCACCGCGCAACCATTGCGGCATCGATATCGATACCGGCGGCCTCGAGCCCGGCCTGCGCGAGGAGTTCGAGCATCTCTCCTCGGCCACACCCGACGTCCAGGATGGGGGAATTGCCCTGAAGAAGGGGCACATAGGGGGCGAGCCCGTCCAGCACGCGCTGTCGCGAGCCACGGAAGACGTCCTCGAAGGCGACGTACTCCTGCTCGGCCGCGACGCTGTTCGCAGCGCTGTCGAAGCCAAGGCGCACGACGCCATCTTCCCCGCGAACGTGCAGGGCATCGGGATCCGCAAGGTAGATGTCCGGGTACAGTCGGTCGTGCAGGGACTGGCTCTCCCTCTGGCGAGCCTCGCCATCCCTCTGGACGGCTTGGATCGAACGCTGGAAATCTATGACGGTCTGTCGGGTCCAGTTCATCAAGGAATCCTGCATGGCCTCGGCGCCAGCCGTGAGCCGTTTCGTATCGCCCTCGAGTTCGTCCGTGCGCAGTTCGATGCGCCGCACACGTTCGGCCGCGTCCGCCTCGACGCCAAGGATTCGCCGGTCCAGTTCATCGGCGTTGGCCGTGTACGGTCGGATGGCCCGGTGGATGAAGCGACTAAGGGCGCCAGTCCGCGTTGCCTTTCGTTGCTCGTTGTACGCGAGTGCCTCGCGCAGGGGCTCTGGAAACGGATGCTGAATTTCGGCAGAGGGGGTCATGCGAATCTCCTTGAGCCGCTCCTCGATGAAGTGGGTCAGCCTGTCGCTGGTGCGGGTGGCGGCAATATGTGTGCGCGCTGCCGCGCAGTGCTGGCGTGCCGCAGCGGGGTCGTCGAACACCGTACGCATCAGCCGCGCCGCATCATCGACATCGGGGTCGGCCCACTGGGTTCCTGCCGGGTAGGGCCCGGCGGGCTCTTCGAGAATCCAGTCGGAATACCCGACCAGGTATGCGGTCTGCTCATCCATGAAGTCCAGGTTGGCCGAGTAACCTGTGGCGATTACCGGCTTGCCGAGCGCCATGGCCTCCGCCATGGTCAGGCCGAAGCCCTCGCACCGATGCAGGGATACGTAGCAGTCGCACGCACGCGCCCAGGCATCGCGTTCGTCGGACGGGAGGAACCGGTCGACCAGCGAGATGTCCGGCCTGTCGGCGATGAGGTGCCGGAGGCGCTCGAGGTCGGCCAGGTGGCGGTCGCCATTGATCGTCTTGAGAACCAGCGATGGCCCTTCGCCGGGTGCGAAAGCCCGGGTAAAGGCCTCGATCACTCCCTCGGGGTTCTTGCGCTCCACGGTGCTGTTGAAGTCGAACGAGAACATGAACAGGAAGCCGTCCGGCAGGCCAAGGGCGACGCGGTTGGGTGGGTCCTCGATGTCGGGCACCGGGATGGGGAGGGGAAACACCCGGATCGGCATGTCGGTGTAGGCGCGCAGGGCGTCGGCGATGTAGTTGCTGCCGGCCCAGATCTCGTCGAGCAAGGGAAGTTTCGCGACGAGGTGATCGGGAAGCACGTTGCTCTCCCACCACCACGTGCCGATTGAGTAACGACCGTTGAGAAACCCGGGCCCCAGTCGACGCGACAGGGTGTCGAGCCAATCGATATTCACGCAGATGAGGTTGGTGTCGTACACCAGGTCGCCGCCACGGTCAGTGCCTGTGACCTGGTCCTCTAGGTCGGTGTGGCTGATCGACAGCGTCGCGTGCGGTACGTCACCATCATCCAGAGCACGGGCCAGCAGCCGGGTGGCCTCGCCGATTCCGAATCCCGCACGCAGGAAGCCCACCAAATTGATTCCGGGCAGTGCCTCGGTGGATGCCATGGTTGCCGTCGGTTCGGGGATGTCGCGGCGCGCTGGGGGCATCATGTCGAGCGCCACCCCACCGGTGGGGCCCGTGGCCCACACCCATGCCAGGAAGTGCTCGGCCTGTTCGTCGAGCGGATGGGGGAACATCGTGCGCGTGTACTGCTGTGAGTCCCACACGCCCATCAGGTACCGCGAGATCCGGGGATCCCGCGCCCCGGGTGCGGGACCCCGCAGCCATTCACGCAGTGCGTCGTCGGCGCCATCGCCACGCGGGTCGGGCGGGGCCTCGCCGCAGCCATCCAGGTGGTCGCGCAACGCGTTGCGTACTGCCGTACGGACCCCGGTATCGATCAGGAGCGTGCCCAGGCGCTCATTGTCCGAGGGCGCACAGCCACCATGCGCCAGCAGGCGTTCGGCATACCGCGAGCACAGGGCCTGAAGGTCGGGCGCCTCGCTCAGCAGCACCCGTGGACTCGACCCCTGATCAATACTGAGCAGGTAGGGCCGTTCGGGGTCGAAGCCCGGCAGGCGCATGGTCTTGAGCGCTGACCCGTGCACGCTCAGCACGCCACCGCTGCGGTGAACGGGTCGCTCGTGCAGGTTCCAGTAGGCCACTCCCACTCCGGGGTCGGCCACGATCGTATGGCTGGCGCGAGCCGGAAAGAGATCCCACCGGTGCCCACGGCCGCGTGCCGAGAACGTGCTCGGACCCGCAGCGTCGGCGCCGATTCGCGCGAGGTCTGCGCAGGCCTCTGGCACGGCACCCAGAAAGCCGTCGTCGTATGCGCCGAGCTGAAGGAGATCCTCGGTGATCGGGGTGAGGCCGTCCTCGATAGGGGGTGCGAGGAACCTGGCCGTCAGGGATATCCCGGGTCCCACCACACCCTCGAGCGGAGACACGATGTGTGTGTCCGGCGACAGGAAGATCACCGATTCACCCGGCGATGCGTTCAGCAGGTGGGCCAGCAGCGTCGGGGCCATCAGTGTGCACAGGTAGGTTGGTTCAAGCGCGATCCACAACTGCGTGGCCAGGCCGTCGTCAATTCCCAGGTCGCTCAGCGTGATCACGCGAATGCCGACACCGAAATGCCCTCCATCACGGTGCCCGGGAAGCGCCACGTGCAGCGCCACGAACTCTGCACCCGGGCAATGCATGGCCACGTCCTCGACCAGGCAGCGCACACGGGGCTCATCATCACTGCGGAAGATGGTGGCGATGATCATCGAGTCATCCGGGGTGGCCTGCAACCGCGTCAACCAGTGCCTCCAGCCTGTGGGCCACGGCAGAGCTCCGATAACGGTGCATCGCGTAGAGCCGACCCCGCGCACCCAGCGCGGCACCTAGTCGCGGGTGGGCGGCGAGGGTCATCACGGCGTCAGCGTACCCGGCGGCGTCGTCGAACCACAGGCCGCCATTCGCGCGTCGCGCTTGGCCCACCAGAACCTTTGACCTTGCCGACACGATGACGGGGCGTGAGTGCGACCACGCCTCGAGGATGCTGATGGACAGGCTCTCGTACGGTGATGGCAGCACGGAGCACACGGCCCCTTTGATGAGCGCCGCCTTCTCCGCCTCGCTCACGTAGCCCACATGGCGAATCCAGGGCACATCGGGCACCGCGACGGCTGCACGTCCCGCCAGCACCAGCATGGGTGCGTCGTGGTGCCTGTGCAGCAGGGCGCGGTGGTGCGAGAACAGATCAAGGCTGCCCTTCGACGGATCGATGCGTCCCACGTACAGCACGTATGGGCGATCCGGCACCAGATCGCGCTCGGGCGTAGTGGGCTGCGGTGGGTCGATACCGATTCCCAGCAGCGATCGATGGTGGCCGCACCGACCGAACAGGTCGCTTGCGAGCTCCCGCTCCTCTGGGGTGAGGAATCCGATTCCCTTGGCCAGCCTGAACGTGCGTCGCATGATCGACAGATAGGCGGGGGCCTCATCGTGCAGCGCCGGGATGAGCACGGACCGATCGGCCACCAGGGGAAGTCCCAGGCCGGTGGTGGCATAGAGGTAAGGAATGAAGAGCACGGCGTCGTATCCGTCCCCGTGCTGGCCCAGGTGGTCGAGGAGCGCCGGGCTCACCGGGCCCTGTTCCACCATCCATCGCTCCTCGGCCTCGGTCGAGATGATGTCGTCCGATTCGAGCACGTATTCGTTGAGGCGGTTGAAGGCGGCAACGTCGCGGTTCACGGGTACCGGGAACCGCAGCACCCCCACCGATCCGTCACGGCTGCTGCCGGCCGCATAGTGGGGGGCCCATGTTATGTAGTCGAGTGCCGTGGTAGTCAGCACGGTTACCTGGTGGTCCTGCGCCAGTGATTGCGCGAACCACCGCGCAAGGCCCTCGGCACCACCCCCGATCTCGGGTCCGTACCGCGGCACGACCAGCGCGATTCTCACGGGGCACCGCCCGACGCCGCCAGGATGATGGCCTCCTCCATCCTGAGTGATACCTGCTGTCGCTCGGGGAGCGCCGCACTGGCCGCACGTCCTCGTGCGGCCAGTGCGGCTACCAGCGCCGGCGCCCTGCGAACGAACATCGTCGCCTCGATCGCATCCAGCGGCCCCTCTGCCTGCAGTACCCCGCCTGCCCGCAGCAGCGGGTGATGCATGGTGCCCGGCAGGGCGACCACCGCCCGCCCCTGGGCCCATGCCAGCACGGCGCGCGCAACGGGCACCACACCAACGCCACGAATCCACGTAACCCCGGGGCCGTCGTCGGGCAGGTCGCCCTGCACCTCGGCCCAGGCCATCTCCAGCGGCCCGGGCACAGCACCCATGTCCACGCCCTCGGTGCGCTGCTGGCGTTCCGGCCGCGGCAGGCCGATCAACACGCCCGGGGTGGTGGGCTGCGTGCGGCGTATCAGCAGCGCCTCGGAGCGATCGAGCAGGCCCACCGCACCGGCACGAGCCATGCGCTGGAGTGCCCAGGGCGGTGGGGCATCGGGCCCGAAAGCCGGCAGCACCAGCACGCGCCCGCCATCCGGGGCGAGGGGAATCCCGGGACTACCGCATCCGATCACCAACGTGACGCCCTCACGGTGCGCGTGGTCCGCGGCAGCCGCCAGCACCGGCTGCAGCAGTTGCTCGACTGCGGTATCCACCACGGTGCTGATCACAGCAGGCTCTCGCTCACCGCACGAAGCCGTGCTGCCACTGCCTCGGGTGCCAGCTCGGCCAGATGCCCGGGGCGGGCTGCGGCCATGGCCGATCGCACGGAGGGGTCGCCCGTGGCCATCAGCACGGCCTCCGCCACGATCGATGGTGCCTTGTCGGGCAACAGGATTCCCGCGCCACCCACGGTCTCGGGCAGTGCTCCTCGGGCGAAGGCCACCACCGGCAGGCCTGCCACGATCGCCTCGATTGCGGGAACGCAATAGCCCTCATGCTCGGAGAGGCACACGAACACGTCGGCGTCCGCATATTCCTGCGCCAACTGGGTGTCCCCCACCGACCCGCTGAAGTGCACGTGGTCCTCCATGTCGAGGCGCGCCGCAAGGGCCCGGCAGCGATCCTCGTAGGCCTCCATGCCCTCCCACGTTCCTACCAGCCGTAGTTCGGCATCCACGCCGGCCTCGCGCAATGCGGTGAGGGCAAGGATCAGGTCGTGCTGTGCCTTGTTGGGTGCGCCGCGGCCGACGAACAGCAGGCGCAGTTGACCATCGTCGCTACGGCTGCGCTCGGCTTGTGGAAGCGGTGGCCTCACCACGCCGGTTACGGTGGCGGTATCAAAGCCCATCCGCGCCAGTTCCTCGGCGTTGAACGACGAGTCGGCCGCCGTGGCCTCGACGCGTCCCACCAGGGTGGCCAGTTCGCGGCGGCCCAGGGAGCACTCCAGGGCAACGCCCGGGGCGTCCTCCCATAGAAGCTCGGCGGGGGTGATGTTGTGATAATCGAGCACGGCACGCGACGCCCGTGCCAGCACGTACTCGAAGGCCGGGCTGCCAATGGAGTAGTGGATGATCGCCACATCGCCGGGCTGAGTGATGGCGTCCCAGTCGGTGTGGGGCAGCACGTCGCCCCGCAGGTGGGGGTGAATATGGTCGCGCTCGGTGAAGATCTCCGATCGCAGGCCCATCTCGCGCATCACTCGCCGCCACTCGTGGGCGTGATTGGTAACGGCATCGCGGGGCACGGCGCCGGCCGTCACCTGATGGATTCCGGTGGTCATGCCCATCGCTCAAGCGCCCCCAAAAAGCGCTTGCGCACCTCGGGCCACGAGAACGTGGACAGCACGTACTCCCGGCCGCCGGTGGCAAGGCTGGTGCGAAGCGACTGATCATCGAGGATCTGCTGCACGGCCACCGAGAACGTGGGAGGGTCGGCGAACCACAGCCCGCCGCCCGATGCCTGGCAGTGCTGCAGCAGCACGGGGCTTCGTGAGTTCACCACCGCGGGCGTGCCGGCCAGCCAGGCCTCCAGCATCACCATCCCAAGGCTCTCAAGTTCCGACGGGTGGGCGAGCACGGACGCGCTGGCGTAGGCGGCTGCGCGGTCGGGTGTTGGTACATATCCCAGTTCAATGACATAAGGGGCGATGTCGTCGGGAACCGGGAGTTCGCCCGAGCCCATCAGGGCGAGCGGGGGTGCATGCGGCATGTCCCTGCGCAACTGCGCGTACGACTCAAAAAGAAGGGGCAGCCCCTTGGCCGACTCCCGGCGTCCGGCATAGAGCAGGTACCCGGGCTCGATGCCGCGGGCTGCGCAGAACGCCTGCACCTCGGCCGTGGTGGGAATGGGCTCCTCCTCGTATCCCACCCCCACCAGCTGCGTGCGCGCCGTGGGTGCGAGCCGGTGGAGCAGTTGCCCCTCACCGATGGAGTTGAGCATGCAGCCGCCCACGGCGGCGAGGGCGCTGCGCACCACGCGGGTCCAGGCGTGGGACTCGTCGTGCACGCAGGGAATGAGCGCCGTGCGGTTGGTGCGGCCCGCCGCGGCCCAGAACGTGGTGCCGAACAGATACGGAATGGCCACCACCCAGTCGTAGCGGGTGTCGTCTTCAAGGGCGTCCTGCAGGCCCGGCGACCACACGGAGTTGGCCATCCACTCCAGTTCATCTGCGTAGCTCATGGGCGCGTCGGTGGCGATTCCCCCGTGGCACTGCCAGAAGCGATCCGCGTCGCGGTCGCGGCTCACGGCGAAGCGCCGCACGGTGACGCCGTCCTCCGCCGTGGCTCCCTCTGGGTGCGCGTCGGCCCACGTGAAGTGGTCCACTGCGCAGGTGGTCAGCACCTCCAGATGCGTGCCGTGCGCCACCAGGTTCTGGGCCATCAGCCGGGCGAGGGTCTCAGCCCCGCCCACGATGTCCGCCCCGTAGCGCGGGACGCAGAGAGCGACCCTAGGGCCGTCGGGCATGGAGTGCGTATCTAGGGGCGGCCAACAGGCGGTGGGCGATGCGGTCGATGTCGGCGCGCAGTCCCTCGACGACCGGATCGAGAGTGTGTGGGGGCAGCGTGGGCTGTAGGCCCGAGTCGCCGATTGCTTCGATGCGATCGACCACGAGGCCCGCGGCCTCCAAGGCGGTGCGCAGTGTCTCGGGGTGCAGGGGCCGTGGCATGCGCGCATCGCGCATCAACCCGCTATCGGGGTCGAGCAGGGCCGCGGGGTGCCAGCCCAGCACGATTGCGCGGCCATCGGCCGCCATGCTGCGGGTCAGGCCCACCGACAGCGCTGCGACACCTGCGGCGTCCAGGTGCTCGACCACGTCGATCGCTACCACGGCGCCCAGCGATCCGGGCTGAGCCTGTGTCAACGCCACCACCGGGTCGCCTGGGGTCACCGCCCGCCCGGCGAGCCGTGCGACCTCGGCCAGTGCGGGGTCGGCCTCCACGCCGGTCGCCCGAGGGCCAAGGTTCTCAAGAGCCTCTCCGGTGCCAGCACCCAATAGCAGCACCGGGCCGTCAAGCGACAGGTCGGCCAATACGGCCACGGGCAGGTCACCCGGTCGCGCGTGCAGCGCAATGCGGACCGGAGCCGCGTTCCCGGTTGCCACGCCGCCCGGTGGTGATGGCATGGGTGCATCGGTGGCCTCCAGCCGGGCGAGCCGCTCTGGAATCGCTAGGGCGAGCATGCGGGTAAGCAACTCCTCCACCGCGGTCAGGCGGGTAACGAGTGTTGAGATTCCTGACGCGACCTCCTCCGTACGCCCGGCTGTCTGGGCCAGATCACGCTCGCGGTCGATCTCCGCCTCGCGCACCGCCTCATGGGCCCGGTCAACCTCCTCGCCCAGGCGCGTCACTTCGCGCCCCATTCCGGCGAGATACCCCAGAAGGTGGCCGTTGTATGCGTTGCTCTGATGCATGAGCGACACCGCAGGCTGGCTGGTAATTCGCACCAGCACGCTCTTCACCTTGGTGACCAGGCGACCCACCACGGGTTTGGTGGATGGGAGAACCTCGATGTCGGCGCGCATGGCCGACGCGGCGCGCAGGCGCTCCAGATCGTCTAGCCCGAAGGGCGCGCGTCCCTCGCTAGCGTCCACGGCAAGGGCATCGACGCTATACAAGCCGCGCCGCTTCTTGTCCTCCACGCGACGGCGCAGTTCGTTCATCAGTTCGTCGACGTCAATCACCTGCGGGGTGGGCTCAATGGTCACGCGCGGAGTTCCTTCTGGTTGGCCTAGTGCGGCTCGGCTGTGCAGGCTACCGACCGGCGCGGGCCGTGCCTGCGAGGGGCATGGTCTCAATGCCCCACGCGGGCTCCATGGCCACTAGCCCGATCCCCGGGCGATGCTGAAACACACTGAATGTGGTGACGCGGTCGATCCAATGGAAGACCGTCGTCTCGTCATGTGAGTGCACGGCCACGGTCACGTCGAAAGTGCCCTCATGCAGAGGAAGGTGATCGAGCGCAAAGCGCACTCGTAGGCCGCCGTCAATCTCGGGAAGCACGATCGAATCGAGGTGGGTATTCGTTCCAAAGCACACGGTGCCGTCACCGGAGGCGATGCTCACGCCCACGGTGGGCCCAGCGATCGACTCATCGGTCTCGAGGGTAATGTCGAGAGTGAAGGAGTCGCCCGACACAAAGCGATCGGTCACGCCCGCGGGCCCGGTCATGAGCACGTTCGTGATGGCGATTCTGCCCGTACCCCAGCCACCCAGCGGCGAGGGCGACGGGACCTCGACCAGCTCGTCGTTCGCTGCGGGCGCGTCTGGCTCAACACGTATCTCAACCCGGGCACCGATTGCACTCGACCCCTCGGCCAGCAGGCGGTGGTAGGTCTCCATGACTGCCGCAGGCGCATCGTCCATAAGGATGCGCCCACCATCCACGAGCACCGCCCGGTCGCAGATCTGCTCCACGGCGTTCGGGTCGTGCGACACGAACACCAGCGTGCCCCCGGTGCGGCGGAAGTCGTGGATGCGGCCCATGCACTTGCGCTGGAAGGCTTCGTCCCCCACGGCG
>Ga0194035_1001148_pt1 | contig 14201 bp, 13 predicted proteins | sample JunL2320m_MetaG_FD_148680 | JGI IMG/M metagenome (GOLD analysis project Ga0194035, IMG submission 148680) | Anoxic zone freshwater microbial communities from boreal shield lake in IISD Experimental Lakes Area, Ontario, Canada - Jun2016-L239-20m | ecosystem: Environmental > Aquatic > Freshwater >...
GCGATCGGAATCAGCCACTCGCGAGCAGGACCTTCACTACCTCCCTGGGCGCGAAAGACCGGCACGACCGCCAACCCGACAAAGAGTTGGCCGCCGACAAAAAAAGCCATCGCCAAGAGGTGGATCCACACAACAACGTTCCAGCCATTAAATTCCATACTAAGATCCTCGCACGCCGGGCACTAATCCTGCGGGCAGCCATTGGCTGCGGCCGAGCTTGGCAGAGTATTCTCATTTCAGCCAGCACTAATGCCAATGCCAAAAGATCTCAGCTCAGACGACTCTCCCCGTGGTAGCTGGCTATCGCCTGTAGGTCCACGCCATTCACGCAATGTGGCCAGCGCAACATACGGCCTGATTCTCGCTGCGTCAGTCATCGCAGCGTCCGATGCAGCTTCGGGTGATCGTGCCGCAACAGTCTGTCTGTTTGTTGTCTTTACGAGCCTGGCCACCTTCATCGCCGACGTCTATTCGCAGCTACTTGGCAGGTGGAGCCAGCTTAATCGCCACCCGACCATCGCCGACGTACGTGAGATAGCTAGAGACCGATGGCCGAAGGTAAGCGTTATTGCGGTGCCGGTGGTGGTCCTGCTGCTGGGTGTTCTCGATGCGGTTCCCGATCAAGACACGATCAACCTTGCTCTCTACATCTGCGTGCTCGAGATGGCGGCCACGGCGTGGTACGCGTCGCGTGGAGCCGGTGCAACGCGAACCGAGACCGTTTTTGCCGTAAGCGTGTCAGTTGCCATTGGTGCCACAATCATCGCGCTGAAAGCGGCCCTGCACTAACCAGCTAGGCTAGGAGTCTCTGATGTCAATCGCCGTGACTCACTTCACAGACCCAGGCTGTCCGTGGGCTTACTCGGCTGCCCCGGCGCTGCGCACGCTTGAGTGGCGCTTCGCAGATCAGCTGGAGTGGGAGCTGGTGGTAATCGGCCTTACAGAGACCGCCGAGCAGTACGAGCGGCGCGGCTATACGCCCGAGCGAGTGGTCGCCTCCCGCAGGGTCTTTGCCGAACGGTTCGGGATGCCGTGTGGGTACCAGATCAAGAGCGGTGTATCGGGTACTAGTCGGGCTTGCCGGGCCGTGATGCTCGCAGCGGAGCAGAGTTACACGCTCGGCAATGCAGCGCTAGCGGCGCTACAACGCCTGCAGTTCACAACGGCTGATCGACTTGACGATGACAGTGCGATCGCACGCGCCTTGGATGCCATAGAAGGGATAGATGGCGCAGCCGTGGTCGCTTGCCTCGATGACGACGATGTACTCGAGCGCTACGAAAGCCAGCGCTTGCGCTCGCGCCAGGCTGCCGGAACACCGACCGAGGCGCAAGGAAAGAGTGCCACCAGCGACGGGCCCGTTCGCTACACCGCGCCATCGCTGGTATTTACTGCGCCAGATGGCAGATCGCTAGAGGCCGGCGGCTTCCAGCCGATCGAAGCCTACGATGTGGTGCTGGCAAACCTTGACCCAAAGCTCGAACGCCGCGAGCCCCCGTCGAGTGTGCTCGATGTAATAAACGGCTTTCCACAGCCCCTAGCCAGCGCTGAGATTGCCGCCGTTATGGCGCTTCCCCTTGTGGTACCTAGCATTCCCGACACGGTTGTCCTACTCGAAGAGCTGGTCGTCGCAGGCAAAGTGATCCGCGAGCCGCTCGGCGAAGACGCGCTCTGGCACGCCGCCTGATCTGCGTTGCCTACTGGTAGGTGGCGTTGCCAGTGATCGTGATCTGCCCGTTGGTGCCTTCGAGATTGTCGGTCTCAACGAAACTGAGGCCACTACCTCTAATGCCCCGGAAATCGCCGGTGCCCGCGGTTAGCGTGATCTTGCCGGTGCGCGTGATGGTGTCGCCTGCGGTCACCGTTGTGACCGTAGCCTGGCCCTTGATCAATCCCGACCCACAGCTGATCGTGAGCTTGCCAACGCCGGTCAACTTCTCTGCATCGAGTACCCACGCGATAACGACTCTGCCCGAACCAACTGGAAGTCCAGTTATCGTGCCAATATCAGTCAACTGAAGGGCCTTGCTGGTTTTGGTGCGCTTGGTGGCCGCTGTTAGCGAGACTGCCTGCTTGGTGCCAGGGATAGGCCCTAGTCGCGTCTTCTCGACGCGAGCCAGCTTTGCCTTCATGCGCTTGTATTCGCGCTCCTGGAGAGGCGTACGTCGCCGGCCAGAGGCCGCGAGGTTTATCGCCTCGTTAGGGTCGCGTTGAAGGTCATACATCTCCCACTCGGTCTTCTCTATACCTCTCGGGTCGTAGTAGCGCGCGAGCTTCCAGCGCTTCTCCCGGATGCTGGCGATGTGATTAGGCTCCGGGACGTAGGGGCCGCTACTGCCACCGCACTGCCAATCGTCGTAGGTGAACATGACGTAGTCCTGTGGCGCCGGCGCCTTGGGATTGGCGATCACCTTCGAGTAGTCAACGCCCTGCCACTGGGTGCGCGCCGAGCTTGGGGCTCCAAACAGGCTTGCAATGGTTGGCAAGAAGTCGATGTGGGAGACCAAGGCCTCGGTGCGACGCGGCTTGGGAAAGAGCTTTGGGTTCGAGTAGATCAGAGGGATCTTCGTCGTCTCTTCATAGGTATTAAATGACTTCTCTCGGGAGGTTCCGTGAGCCATGCCGGTTTCGCCGTGGTCGGAGGTGCGGATGATCACTGTGTCGTCGATTAGGCCTTGGGCCTCTAGTAGGTCGAGGATCTCGACTAGGTAGGCGTCTGACTCCTTCATAAGGTTCGAGTAGAAGTTGAGAAACTTGCGCTTAGCCGCGTTGGTCCTAAGGGCACCTAATCCAAGGCTCGTGAGGCGCTGCCACGCGGCTTGGGCCCGCGGCTTATTTTTTAAGTTTTCATTGACGGTCGCTGGTAGGCCAATGGCGCCGTCTAGGGTGGAATCGGCGTATAGCGAGTCTTCGTACTGTCCGGGGTAAAGGATCACGTCGTGGGGGTTGACTAGCGAAATTGCGATGAAAAACGGCTGCTGAGTTGCGGCCACGGAGCCTAGGTATGCAAGGGCGCCCTCTTTGCCGGCCGCAACGTCGCCGTTGTCATCCATGAAGCGCGCGTCGTTGTCGCCGCCCGTGTATGGGACTAAATTGTTCTCAAAGGCGTCTCCTCCACCTTGGTCTAGGTCGGCGTTGGCCCCTGCGTCCTTGGGATTCCAGCGGTCAAAGCCGTACTTTGCGACGTCTCCGGGGACGAAAGTCTCGACTACTTCGCCCGTCGTTGGGTCGGTCACAATCTCGCCCTTAGTCAGATGCCACTTCCCCTTCCAGATCACTGTGTACCCAGCCGAAGACATCACTGAGGCGATGTTCTTTAGTTCGGTGGAGAGCAACACATTGGGGTAGTTTGTCTCCGGCAGGTCCTTTGAAATGGAGTGACGAACCCTATGCTGGGCAGGCATGTAGCCGGTCATCAGTGAGGCGCGGGCCGGCGAGCACATGCATGAGTTAGTAAAGGCGTTCTCGAAGACCAGGCCGTTCTTGATCAGCCGCTGATGGCCGGGGAGGTTCTTGGCGGCCCACCCTGCCGGGAAGTGTTGGATTCCCCGCTCTTGATCGGTGATAAACATCACGACGTTCTTGCCTTTGAACCCGGCTACCGCAGCCGCCGCTTCGTCCCCGCCTGCGGCGAGTGCATCGCGCGCGCCCGATCCAAGCATTACTGCCAGAGATGAGGCCGCCGCTCCTTTTAGAAATTGGTTGCGGTTAATTCCGGTTTCTGTTGGCATTATGACAACCTAACACACCCACTGCTCGTCGGGCACCGGTTGCGCCGAAGGGCTAGTGCATAGCCGCTTCTGCTGCTAATAAGTAGCGTTGCCCGCGATCGTTATCTGCCCATCGGTGCCGCGCAGATTGTCGGTCTCGATGAAGCTGATGCCGCTACCACTAATGCCCCGAAAATCACCGGTGCCGCCGACAATTTTTAGCGTTCCCGTTAGCGTTATCCGTCTATCGCTGGTTGCGAATTTGACTCTAGCGACGCCTTTGATAATGCCCGCGCCACTACTCATCGTCAACTGACCGACGCCCGTCTTCTCGGCCGGATCAAGCACCCAGTCGATCAAGATATTGCCACGCCCCGTGGGCATTCCAACACAGCGGCCCTTATCGGTGAACTTAAACGTCTTGCTGTCTTTGGTTTGCCTTGTTTGAGCAGTCATTTGGATCGGTTGAGCCGTCCCTGGAATGGGTCCAAGCCGTGTAGCTTCGACTCGTGCCAGCTTTCTCTTAAGGCGCTTGTACTCGCGCTCTTCCAGCGCGCTGCGACGGTGGCTAGAGGCTGCGAGGTTTCTCGATTCGTTGGGATCGCGATGGAGGTCATACATCTCATACTCAGTCTTAGCTACGCCCAGCGGGTCGTAGTAGCGGGCCAGCTTCCAGCGCAGCTCGCGGATGCTCGAGATGTGGTTAGCCCCGGTCACGTATGGGCCGTTAGGCTGGCCTGACTGGTAGTCGTCGTAGGTGAACATGACGTAGTCTTGGACCGCCTTGGCCTTGGGGTCTGTCAGTAGTCGTGAGTAGTCGACGCCCTGCCACTTGGCGCGAGCTGACTTAGGTGTGCCGAAGAGGGTGGCCAGCGTCGGCACAAGGTCAATGTGTGAGACCAGAGCGTCACTGCGGCGGGCCTTGGGAAAGAGCTTAGGGTTGGAGTAGATCAGGGGAACCTTCATCGTCTCTTCGTAGAAGTTGAAGTTCTTTTCACGCACACCGCCATGAGCCATCGCCATCTCGCCGTGGTCTGCTGTGCGGATGATTAGGGTGTCGTCGAGAAGGCCCTGCTGCTCGAGCGCATTGAGGGTCTGTTGGAGATAGCCATCGGCTTCACGCATGAGATTTCCGTAGAAGTTCACATATTTGCGCTGCTTGGACCGCGTGATGATCAATCCGGATAGCTGTAGAAGCTTCTGGAAGGCCTGTTGGGCCTTGGGCTTGCTCTTAAGGCTTTCATTGGTCGTGCTGGGCAGTTCAATGCTGCCTTCTAGGGTGTCGCTGGGATAGAGGCTGTTGCTAAAGGATCTGGGGTAGAAGAGCACGTCGTGAGGGTTGACGAGTGAGATGACGAGGAAGAAGGGGGTCTGCGTTGCGGCGACCGAGGTGATGTATGAGATAACGCCCTCATCACCGTCACTCACGCTGCCCACATCGGTCATGAAGCGTTGATCGTTGTCGCCGCCCGTATAGTTGTTGCGCGGGTGGTCTGCGTCTTGGTTTTCGAAGGCGTCGCCTCCGCCCTCGGAAAGTGACTGGTTGGCACCGGCGTCCTTGGGATTCCAGCGCAGCGGACCGTAGGCGCCGACGTCGGCCGGCGTCCACTCCTGCACCGTTCCGGCCACCGGACGCTGTCCGGATGTCGGTAGCGTGGCGGGCGCAGTCACCGCCTGTTTGGTCATGTGAAACTTACCCTTCCAGACGACGTTATAACCGGCGGCGGCCATCACGCTAGCCATGCTCTTGAGCTCAGTCGAAAGCGGCACTTGTGGGTATTCGTAAACTAAGTTGCCTTCGCTGTCGAAGGTGTCATTCATGCTGCTCTCAAGCGTGTGGCGTACTTGATGTTGGGCTGGCATAAAGCCGGTCATCATCGAGGTGCGCGCAGGCGAGCACATCGCTGCGTTGGTGAAGCAGTTACTGAACGTCAGACCATTCTTAGCTAGCTGGGTCTGGGCAGGCAGGTTCTTTGCGCCCCAGCCTTTGGGAAAGTGCTGTAGCGCGCGCTCTTGGTCGGTCATGAAGAGAACTACGTTTTTACCCTTGAACCCTGCGACGGCCGCAGAGGCCTCATCGCCGCCAGCGGCAAGGGCCTCACGAGTGCCTGGTCCAAGCATTACGGCTAAAGACGAGGCAGCCGCGCCTTTTAGAAATGTGCCGCGCGTAAAGTCGCTACTGATCTTTGGTGACATGAAAAAGAGCTCCTAGGCCGCGCCGCCTGCGCCGCCGTTGCCGCCAGCGCCGCCATTGCCGCCGTTGCCGCCAGCGCCGAGGTTGCCAGAGTAGGCCCCATCGTTGGTGTATGCCGTAGTGCCGGTAATCGTCATCTTGCCGTTGGTGCCGCGGAGATTGTCGGTCATTTGGAAGTTAAGTCCCGAGCCCTTAAGGCCACGGAAGTCGCCCCTGCCGCCAAGAACATTGAGCTTGCCGGTCAGCGTGATGGTTGAGGTCGCTTGATCGATCGAATAACTGACTTTTGCAACGCCATAGATCGATCCTGCCCCGCAGTCAATCGTCAGGTGGGCGACGCCTGTCTTCTTGGTCGGGTTAAGCACCCAATCAGCGACGATCGTGCCGTTCCCGGTAGGCACGCCTGTGCAGGTGCCCTTATCGGTGAACTTAAACGTCTTGCTGCCCTTAGCTTGCTTTGTCGAAGCGGTCATGTTGATCGGAACCTTTCGGCCGACCATCGGCGCAAGGCGCTTAAGTTCAACAGTTGCGAGCTTGGCCTTTAGACGCTTGAACTCGCGCTCCTGCTGCGGAGTGCGCTTCGCGCTTGGAGCCGTCAGATTGTGGCGCTCGTCGGGGTCGCTGTGGAGGTCGTACATCTCCCACTCGGTCGCCTTCTCTCCACGCGGGTCGTAGTAGCGTGCAAGCTTCCAACGAGTCTCACGGATGCTGGCGATGTGGTTGGGCTCGGGCGTGTACGGGCGGGTTGACTGGCCACACTGGAAGTCGTCATAGGTAAAAACGATGTAATCCTGAACGGGCTTGGCCTTAGGGTTGGCGATCAGGCTGGAGTAGTCGACTCCCTGCCACTTCGCGCGGGCTGATTTAGGCGCTCCGAACAAGGTTGCGATCGTTGGCAGGAAGTCAACGTGCGATACCAATGCGTCGCTTTGGCGCGGCTTGGGGAAGAGCTTTGGGTTGGAGTAGATCAGCGGCACGCGGAGCACGTCCTCATAGAAGACGAAGGACTTCTGGCGCATTCCTCCGTGGGTAATACCCATCTCGCCATGGTCGGAGGTGCGGATGATGACCGTGTCGTCAAGCAGCCCCTTAGCTTTGAGGGCATCGAGCGTATCGACGAGATAGCCGTCAGACTTCTTCATCAGGTTGCCATAGAAGTTCAAATAGCGACGCTGCTGGAGCTTATTACTGAGCCTGCCGGAGAGGTTAAAGAGGCGGAAGATAGCCTGCTGGGCCTGCGGCTTGGTCTTAAAGCTGTCGGTGGCAGATGCCGGGATCTCGATCGTCCCCTGGAGGTCGGAATCGGCATACATCGCGTTCTCAAAGTTCTGCGGGTAGAAGAGAACATCATGTGGGTTGACGAGCGAGATAATCATGAAGAACGGCTGCTGCTGGGCAGCGGCTGAGTTGATGTAGGCGATCGCGCCCTCGTGGCCGAGGGCCATGTCGCCGTCTTCGTTCATGAAGCGGTCGTCGTTATTGCCGCCCGTGTAGTTGCTGCTCGGGGGGTCTGCGTTTAGGTTTTCGAAGGCGTCGCCTCCACCCTCGGAGAGGAACTGGTTGCCGCCCGCGTCTTTGGGATTCCAGCGCGCGAAGCCGTACTTGGATAGATCTTCGGGTACCCACGGCTGCGTTACTCCATCGATCACGGCTTGCTTGGTGAGATGGAACTTGCCCTTGTAAATCACCGCGTAGCCAGCGGCAGCCATCACGGAGGCGATGTTCTTAAGTTCGGTGTCTAGCTCTACCTGCGGGTATTGCTCGGCCGGCATGTTGGGCTCAAGCGTGTGGCGGACACAGTGTTGGGCCGGCATCAAGCCAGTTAGCAGTGTGGCGCGGGCTGGCGAGCACATGCAGGAGTTAGTAAACGAATTATGAAATTGGATGCCATTTTTCCTCAGCCGGTTCATCCCCGGGAGGTTTTTTGCACTCCATCCCTTCGGGAAGTGCATCTGCTCGCGCTCCTGATCGGTTATGAACATCACGACGTTCTTACCCTTGAATCCGGTGATCGCTGCGTGAGCGTCATCGCCGCCTGCCGCGAGGGCGTCTTGGGCGCCAGATCCGAGCATTACGGCCAGGGATGAGGCTGCTGCGCCTTTAAGGAACTGGTTGCGAGTGAGGTCGGTTTTGATGGTCATGGATAAGAACCTAACAGATTGAATGCGAGGCAAGCGTAGGTAGTTAAAAGCAAGTTTGGAAGACAAGCTGGCCGGCGGCTATTTCGCAGTAGTGGCTCCCGAGTTCGGTGCTGGCTTTTCCAAGCGGTCCTACCCTTGTCGTATTGTCTGACCAGTGAAAAGAATGAAAGTCATCTCAGCGTCCCTGCTTGCTCTCGCAGTGGTCGTCGTAGCGGCTTGCGGGAGTTCTAGCTCCGACTCGACAACAACTACCGCTGCCGCATCAGACACGGTGCGGATAGGGATGGAGGGGCCGCTTTCGGGAGACCAGAAGGTCACCGGAGTTGGGATGCTCAACGGCGCCAAGCTCGCCGCCGCCGCTCTCAACGCAAAGGGTGGAATCAACGGCAAGAAGGTCGAGATTGTCGCGATTGATGACGGCGCCGATGCAAAGGTCGGGGTGCCTGCTGTCGAGGAGGCAATCAAGGCGGGGCTAGATGGTGTGGTCGGCCCATATAACTCCGGCGTTGGAGCTAAGACGCTGCCGCTCTATCTGGCAGCCGGGCTCGTCCCGATTCGTCTGACCTCCGATAGCTCAACCAACGGGATGGGCTTCACGCTTCAGCCGATGGACTATCAGATTGCGCCGGTAGCAACAGAGGCATTGATTAAGTGGCTCAAGGCAAAGTCGGTTGCGATCGCCTACGACCCAACTCCGGGCTATACAGCGACAGTCGGTGCCTCGATGAAGAAACTGCTGGAGGCCGCGGGTGTCAAGATCACAGCTTATGAGGCAGTAAAACCAGGCGCGTCGGACTACACGAGCGTTGTTAAGAAGATTGAGGACACCAATCCTGACGTGATCTACTCGGTCGTCTACTTCCCCGAAGGCGGCTTGATCGCCAAGGCGATGGATGCAAGCCCATCACAGGTCAAATGTGTCGCTGACTACGCCTCTGACGACCCAGGGTTTGTTACCACGGCCGGCACGGCAGCAGCACAAAACTGCCCCGTGGTTGGCGTCCCATCGCCAGGCGACTTCCCAAGCGGCGGATCTTTCGACGCTGCCTATGAAAAGCAGTTCGGGGAAGGCCCCGGAACTTGGAGTTCGTACGTCTATGACTCGGTCAATCTCCTCGCTCAAGGCGTTTCGGACGCTGGCGGCTTTGATAAGACCAAGCTGACTGCGAAGCTTGATCAGGTCAAGGATTGGAAGGGTGTGACGGGATCGGTCACGATCGACCCCGTCAACGGCAACCGCTCGCCGGCAACCGTTGTCCTTTTGAGCACAGACGCCAAAGGTCAACTCCACGTCGATGCGGCATGGGCGGCCGCTGTCGGAGCTCCCTACTAGTCACGTAGATTTACTGGGTCAGGCCTGCCACGGTCAGACCAGAAATAGCTTGCGACCAGCGCCGCAAGTAACCCGCGACACCTCTCGGGCTCAGGTGCGCTAATCTGACTGCCTTGCGTCGGAGCGCTCTCGCTCCTGCGCGCCCTCGTCCACTTATCAACCGGGGAAATTCATGGCCCGTGGAGACGTTCGTATCGCTGTGACCCTCGCATGCGAGGACTGCAAGCGACGCAACTACCAAACAAATAAAAGTAAGCGCAACAATCCCGATCGTATCGAGATGAATAAATACTGCCGTTGGTGCAAGAAGCACACGGGCCACAAGGAGACGCGCTGAGCGTTCAGGCCGGTAGATGGCACGAAATCGCAAACGCGCAAAGCAGGACAAGCGGCAAGGCCGCGAGCCTCAGCACGCCTCGACCCAAGCCCCGCTCTCCGCTGATCAGGGCCCTACGACTACGCCGCCTGACCCTGTCGCCGATGCGTCAGGGGTCGCCGAAGAGGCCAAGCTCTCGATTGAGATCGGCGCCTTGGACATCCCGTCGCCGCTGCGCGACGACTTGGCGGCCACCGACGAGTCCAAGGGACGCGTCTTTGACGATGAGATCCCCTCACACGACCACACGCCTGTTGCGGGCGAACGGCCAGTGCGTGGCCCCCGTCGATTCGCCCACTTCTTGCGCGCATGTTGGTCCGAGCTTCAGCGCGTACAGTGGCCTGACCGCAAGCAAGTCGCCCAAGCGACGGGTGTGGTCTTGGGCTTCGTCATTATCGCCGGCGGATACCTCGGCCTTTTGGACGCCCTTTTTTCCCGCCTAGTCAGCTCCATCCTCTAACCCACTAAAGCGAAGAGTCTCTTCATGTTCCGCTGGTACGTCATCAATACCTATTCAGGGCACGAGAACAAGGTCAAACAGAACCTTGAGCACCGAATTGTTTCCCTTAACCAGAAGCGTTCGGTGCGCCAAGTCATGGTTCCGACCGAGTCGGTCTCGGAGATGAAGGACAACCAGAAGGTGACCGTTGAGAAGCGGACCATGCCTGGCTATGTGCTCGTGAACATGGAGATGACCGACGATTCTTGGACGCTCGTCAAGGGCACACCTGGTGTAACCGGCTTCGTCGGATCCTCAAATGAGCCCGTGCCGCTAACCCAGGCCGAGGTCGATCGCCTGCTACACCGTGAGACAGCTGAGCGTCCGCGCACGCGCGCTCAGTTCACGATTGGAGAGTCGGTTAAGGTGGTTTCCGGGCCTCTCTCAGACTTCTCTGGCGAGATCTCTGAGATTAACGAGGATGCCTCCAAGCTCAAGGTGCTGGTATCAATCTTTGGTCGTGAAACTCCGGTTGAAGTTGGATTCGACCAAGTCAAGAAAATCTAGGCGGCAGAAACCATGGCTAAGAAAATACTCACCACTATCAAGTTGCAGGCCGTTGGCGGCCAGGCTAGTCCGGCGCCGCCGGTTGGTCCGGCGCTGGGTCAGCATGGCATCAACATCATGGAGTTCTGCAAGGCGTTTAATGCCCAGACTCAACCTGATACCGGAACTGTCATCCCGGTGGTGATCACTGTCTACGAGGATCGCTCCTTTACCTTTATCACCAAGACGCCGCCGGCTGCCGTTTTAATCAAGCAGGCTGCGGGAATTGCGAAGGGGTCGGGTGAGCCGCACCGCAATAAGGTCGGCAAACTGACCAAGGCCCAGATCCGTGACATCGCCGAGAAGAAGTTGGACGATCTAAACGCGCATGACATCGATCAGGCAGCCAAAATCATCGCGGGCACTGCTCGCTCAATGGGTGTGGAGGTCGTCTGATGGCGCGCGGAAAGAACTATCGCGAGGCGCTTCAACGCGTCGATCGTGAGCATGAGTATGAGCCGGCCGAGGCGATTAGTCTCGTCAAGGCACTGAAGGCCTCGAAGTTTGATGAGTCGGTCGAGCTACACATCCGCACGGGCCTAAATGTCCGCCATGCCGACGAGCAACTGCGCGGGACCATCGCGCTGCCAAATGGCCTCGGCAAAGACGTAACGGTTGCTGTTTTCGCACAAGGCGACAAGGCGCGAGAGGCGCAGGAGGCTGGAGCTGACATCGTCGGAGGCGAAGATCTCGCCAAGCGAGTGCTTGAAGGATTTACCGATTTCGACATCGCGATCGCGACTCCCGACATGATGCCAATCGTCGGTGGACTGGGTCGTGTACTCGGCCCCCAAGGCAAGATGCCAAACCCCAAGGTAGGGACGGTAACGATGGATGTTGCCAAGGCCGTAGAAGAGTCCAAGTCCGGCAAGGTGGAGTACCGCACTGACCGTACTGCGATCGTCCACCTTGTTATTGGTAAGACAAGTTTTGAGGAGCGAGCCTTGTTGGAGAACTATGCTGCGGTGATCGAGGAGATCGTTCGCGCTAAGCCATCTTCGGCCAAGGGTCGCTACATGAAGTCGATTACCTTGGCTTCGACGATGGGCCCTGGTGTCAAGGTAGACACTTCCCGCACCCGTGACATCGTCGCCCCCGAGGGCACTACCGCAGCGCAGGAGGCCGCGACCGCGGCATAGACTGTCAACCACAGCAATGCCCAAGACCCCCGGCCGGTGTGCGAGCACCACAAGTCCGGGACAGGTGCAGCGATCGATGACAGGCCGGTTCTCCGGCTGCCTTCTACGCCCGCCTGAAGCGCGGGCGTTGTCCGTGAAGGCACCAAGAGAGGACTGATGAACAAAGAAGAAAAAGCTGTGGTGATTGACGAGATCGCTACCGAAATGAAGGAGTCCCAGGCGATCTTCGCTGTTGACTACCGCGGGATCTCCGTGCCTCAGGCGGCGGAGTTACGTGGGAAGCTGCGGGATGCCGACGCCACGTTTCGAATCGTCAAGAACACACTTACAGACCGTGCGGCCCAACAGGCCGAAGTTGATGGTCTACGGGATCTACTCAACGGCCCAACCGCGCTGACTTTTGTCCGCGGCGACGCAGCGACTGCCGCCAAGGCGATCGCTGACTTCATTAGGGCCAATGCGTTGATGGAGTTCAAGGGCGGCGTGATGGACGGCGCTGTCCTGACCGCGGATCAGATTAAGTCGATTTCGCGCCTTCCATCACGAGACGTGCTCTACGGACAGCTCGTCGGCATGGTGGCAGCACCTTTGACTGGTCTAGTTCGAAGCCTCGCAGGGTTGATCGGCGGCCTAGCAATCCAGTTGCAGGCAATCGCCGATCAAGGCTTGGTCACCGGCAAGGCGCCGGTCGTCGAAGCCGTAGAGGCAGAAGTTGAGGCGCCAGCAGAAGTTGAGGCGCCAGCAGAAGTTGAGGCGCCAGCAGAAGTTGAGGCGCCAGCAGAAGTTGAGGCGCCAGCAGAACCCACAGCAGAGGCCGAGTCCGCCGCTGAGGCGCAAGAGCCCGATGAACAGCAAGCAGCTTCAGATATTGACAACGAGGCGGACGCCCCCGCGGCCGCTACCGAAGACGCCGCGGAGGCGAAGGAGGACGTATGAGTACTACACAGGAATGGATCGAAGAACTAAAGGGCATTTCGGTGCTTGAGTTGGCAGAGCGCATCAAGGCGCTTGAGGAGGAGTTCGGCGTGTCGGCCACAGCGGTCGCCGCTGCAGCCCCAGCCGGAGGCGCAGGCGGCTCGGATGCTGAGGCATCAGAAGAGCAGTCAGCCTTCGACGTCGTGTTGACGGCAGCCGGTGACAAGAAGATCCAAGTCATCAAGGTTGTGCGTGCCGCAACCGGACTTGGCCTCAAGGAGGCTAAGGCTCTCGTCGACGAGGCTCCTAAGCCGATCAAGGAAGGCGTCGACAAGGATGAGGCCGACAAGCTCAAGGCTGAGCTCGAGGAGGCCGGAGGATCAGTCGAGGTCAAGTAAGACTCTGAGTCTCAATAATTAGAGACTCTCCAAGACTGTGACGAAGGCCCGGCATAACTGCCGGGCCGTCGTTGTTTTGGCGCACACGCTTTTGGGGCGGACGCTGTCGCCAGGGAAGAGGTGTAACTTTGCTCAGATGCCTAGCTCGCATACGATGCCAATCCACTCACACCTAACCGTCGAGCCGCCACTCAGCGCTTTGAGTAAGCAGGGATCTTCTTGAGTCCGCTTGGATCCGAACTGGTCTGGGTCGAGCTCGACGGGGGCAAGTTCTTGATGGGCAACGGCCGGGGCGACGGCTATGAGCCCGACGGGGAGGGTCCTGTTCACAAGGTGAAGCTGCGGCCATTTGCGATCACTGCACACACGGTTAGCAACGACCAGTTCGCAGAGTTCGTGCAGGCAACGGGCCACCGCACGCAAGCAGAAGAGTTCGGCTGGTCGTTCGTCTTTACGATGTTCTTGCCCGAGGACTTCGAGGCCACTCGCGCCGTTCAGCGTGCGCAGTGGTGGCGCCAAGTCTTTGGTGCTGACTGGAGGCACCCGGAAGGGCCACAGAGCGACATTAGCGATCGCGGAGACCATCCTGTCGTCCACGTCAGCTGGAACGACGCCGGCGCATACTGTGAGTGGGTGGATGCGCAGCTGCCAACAGAGGCGCAGTGGGAGTACGCGGCGCGCGGCGCTCTCAAGGGCATGGCATTTCCTTGGGGCAGTCAGCTCGAGCCCAACGGCGAGCACCGCATGAACGTCTTCCAAGGTGAGTTTTTCGAATCAAATACCTGCGCTGACGGCTTTGCGGGGACCGCTCCAGTTGATTCTTTTGAGCCCAACGATTTCGGCCTCTACCAGATGACCGGCAACGTTTGGGAGATGTGCTCAGATGCCTACAACGCTGACTACTACTCCGTCAGCCCAAAGTCAGACCCCCAAGGACCGCTAGCCCCCCC
>Ga0194035_1001149_pt1 | contig 14200 bp, 11 predicted proteins | sample JunL2320m_MetaG_FD_148680 | JGI IMG/M metagenome (GOLD analysis project Ga0194035, IMG submission 148680) | Anoxic zone freshwater microbial communities from boreal shield lake in IISD Experimental Lakes Area, Ontario, Canada - Jun2016-L239-20m | ecosystem: Environmental > Aquatic > Freshwater >...
ACCCGGAAATGGGTTGGTGTTGCAGGTCAGTAGCCGAGCCTCCTTCGAGTTAGTGCAGAAGGCCGCGACCGCGGGGATACCGATTTTGTCCACAGTTTCGGCTCCCACCTCGATGGCAATTGAGCTAGCGCGCACCGTGCACCTCTCATTGGCCTGCTTTGTCCGTGGAACCACTTTCAACATCTATTCGGAGCCCGAGCGGATTAGCAATTCGTCATGACGGCTGCCAAATCTGCTGACCTGTCCTACCTCATCTTGACCGGTGGCCGCAGCAGTCGACTCGGTAGCGACAAGGCGGCTACGGCAATCAACGGGGTCACAATGCTCGATCGGTTAGTTGGCGCATTGCCTGGCCAGCCAACGATTATTGGCCCGGAAATCCAAGGCGGCCCGGCGGCGGCTATGGCCGCGGGCCTTGGCGCTGTAACCACACCCTGGGTGGCGGTGGTCGCGGTTGATATGCCGTTCGCGGCACGAATTATTGAATATCTGGCAACCATGACCTCGGTGGCGAGAGCTGATGGGTTTGTGCCGGTTGACGCCGCAGGCAAAGAGCAGTGGTTATGTGGTGTGTACCGAACTGCCGCACTTCGTGGGGCGGTGGCTGGATTCGAGCCAATAGCCGGGGCGCCGCTTCATAAAGTCATGTCTTGTGTTGATCTCCAACGGGTTCAGGTACCCGATGAACTCATAGCTTTACTTATTGATATTGACACCCCGGTAGATTTGGAAAGAGCCCGCTTAATGGCCCAGGAACTAATGGCCAAGGAAGAAGGGATTGGCTGATGAGTAATACCCAAGACTGGGTTGATGCGGTGAGCCGGGAGTTAGCTATCGCCACGCCGGTTGATGTTGCCGCCCTACTTGACCTAGCACGTATCGCTGCCCATCAAGTTGAACGGCCCGCCGCGCCACTAACCACTTACCTACTCGGGTATGCGGTCGGGCAGGGGATGGACCCGGCGGTGGCTAGGGGAAAGATCACCGAACTTGCAGCAAATTGGCCACCTGGTGGCGCAGCGGCCAAATGAGGGCGAGACTCGCCGAGGCCAGCACCTTGCGTTCTGGCCAAATCCCCGATACCTTCAAGACCCCAAGATGTAGTAGTTACAGCCCGGTGTTTCCTCCACAGGTTGTGGTTACAGCTCCACAGGGTATCCACAGGACGTCCCCAAGATCGGTCCCGCGGGTAGGTGGAGTATCAGGCCAAATGTTACTGAAGTGAAACAAGGGAAGGGAGGTACACAAAATGCGTTGTCCATTCTGCAAGGAAGACGACTCACGGGTGGTGGACTCCCGCACCACCGACGACGGGGCTGCAATTCGCCGCCGCCGCGAGTGCTCCGCGTGCGGGCGGCGGTTTACCACCGCCGAGAACACCGTGCTGCTGGTTGCAAAGCGCTCAGGTGTCCAAGAGCCCTTTAGCCGGGCCAAAGTCATCGGCGGCGTGCGCAAAGCTTGCCAAGGCCGCCCGGTTAGCGAGGACGATCTCGGCAGGTTGGCACAGCGCGTTGAAGATTCAGTACGCGCCGCCGGCATCGCGGAGATCCCCGCCATGGAAGTGGGCCTGGCAATTCTCGGCCCATTGCGCGAACTCGATGAGGTTGCTTACCTGCGCTTCGCCTCGGTGTACCGCTCATTTGACAACCTTGAGGATTTCGAAGCCGAGATCGCCCTTCTTCGCGCCGAAGGTGAACCACTAGGTCACGAACCAGCCAGCAATGCATCCACCGCCAAGACTTCCCAATCCCGATAACCGCTCGATACGAAAGGCACCATGATGACGATCACGACTAGCACACCAGCCGGTTTCATTCACAACACCTTGAATAAACCCGGGCTGGTGATGGAGCGCGTCTATACCACCGAAGGTGTTCACCCATATGACGAAATAACTTGGGAGCGCCGTGATGTGGTGCAGAACAACTGGAAGACCGGTGAGGTGGTCTTCGAGCAGCGCGGGGTTGAGTTCCCAGATTCATGGAGTGTTAACGCATCAACCATTGTCACCACCAAATACTTCCGCGGGGCGGTTGGTTCCGAGCAGCGCGAGTGGAGCCTCAAGCAACTCATTGACAGGGTGGTGCTCACCTACACCAAGGCCGGCAAAGACCACGGCTATTTTCGCACCGACAAGGATGCTGAAATCTTCGAACATGAGTTGACGCACATGCTGGTCAACCAGGTTTTCAGCTTCAACTCCCCGGTCTGGTTCAACGTCGGCACCGTGTCACCGCAGCAGGTGAGCGCCTGTTTCATCCTGAGCGTTGATGATCGTATGGAGTCAATCCTTAACTGGTACCGCGAAGAAGGCATGATCTTCAAGGGCGGATCAGGGGCAGGGCTAAATCTTTCGCGCATTCGATCGAGCAAGGAGCTACTTAAATCATCCGGTGGTACCGCATCGGGGCCGGTCTCTTTCATGCGCGGCGCTGATGCATCAGCAGGCACAATTAAATCTGGCGGCGCAACCCGCAGGGCCGCCAAGATGGTGGTACTTGACGTCGATCACCCAGACATCGAAGAGTTCATCGAGACGAAAGTCCGTGAAGAGGACAAAATCCGCGTCCTGCGCGATGCCGGCTACGACATGGACCTGGGCGGCAAAGATATAACAAGTGTGCAATATCAGAATGCGAACAACTCGGTACGCGTTTCGGACTTGTTCATGCAGGCGGTCGAAAATGGCGAACCGTTTGGTTTGACCGCTCGTACAGATGGCCATGTGGTTGAAACAGTTGATGCGAAGACGCTATTTCGTACGATGACCGAGGCGGCTTGGGCGTGTGCTGATCCGGGTATCCAGTACGACGACACCATCAATGACTGGCACACCAACCCTGAAACGGGGCGCATCAATGCGTCAAACCCGTGCTCGGAGTACATGAGCCTGGATAACTCATCCTGCAACCTAGCCAGCCTCAACTTGCTGACCTTCCTTAAGGACGACGATACTTTTGACGCCGAGCGCTTTGTTAAGGCTGTCGAGATCATCATTACGGCCATGGATATCTCGATTTCATTCGCAGACTTCCCAACCGAGCCAATCGCCGACACCACTCGCAAGTACCGGCAACTGGGTATCGGATACGCGAACCTCGGGGCGCTATTGATGGCTACGGGATTGCCATACGACTCAGATGGCGGTCGTGCGTTAGCGGCTGCGATCACCTCGGTCATGACCGGAACCGCTTACAAGCGCAGTGCCGAACTTGCGGGCATCGTGGGGCCGTATGAGGGCTATGCGCGTAACGAGGCCGGTCACAAGCGCGTGATGCGTAAGCACGCATCAGCTAACGACAATGTGCGCGGGGTTACCGTACTTGATACTTCGGTCATGAAGGTCGCTCATGGCGAATGGGAGCAGGCACTCAAAATCGGCGAAAAGAACGGCTGGCGCAATGCGCAGGCTTCCGTTCTCGCGCCGACCGGCACCATCGGGTTCATGATGGACTGCGACACCACGGGCATTGAACCAGACTTCTCGCTCGTTAAGTTCAAGAAACTTGTTGGTGGTGGCTCGATGCAGATCGTCAACCAAACGATCCCACGCGCACTACGCCGCCTCGGTTACGCCGAGGAGACGGTCGAAGCCATCGTGGAGTTCATCTCCGAGAACGGGCACGTAGTAGATGCTCCAGGACTTAAGACCGAGCATTATTCAGTCTTTGATACCGCAATGGGAGTTCGCTCCATTACCCCGATGGGCCATGTTCGCATGATGGCGGCCGCGCAGCCGTTCCTCTCGGGAGCGATTTCGAAGACCGTCAATATGCCACAGTCGGCGACGGTCGAAGAAGTTGAAGAGATTTATTTCCAAGGCTGGAAATATGGACTCAAGGCGCTGGCAATTTATCGCGATAACTGCAAGGTTGGTCAACCGTTGTCGGATGGCAAAGCCGCAAAGGTAGATGAGATTGTTGACGCCACGGCTGAAGCGATCGCACAGCTCGTGGGCCAGCCAACCCGCCGGCGGTTGCCAAAGTCTCGCCCGAGCCTGACCACAAGTTTCTCGGTGGCCGGGGCTGAGGGTTACATGACCGCGGGAAGTTACCCAGATGACGGTCTTGGCGAAGTATTCCTCAAACTCGGAAAGCAAGGGTCAACCCTTGCCGGGGTCATGGATGCCTTCTCGATAGCAATCAGTATTGCGCTGCAGTACGGCGTGCCGCTGGAAGCCTTTGTCAGCAAGTTCGTGAATATGCGCTTCGAACCGGCGGGAATGACAGATGACCCCGATATTCGGATCTCGCAATCGATCATGGACTACATCTTCCGGCGTCTCGCGTTGGACTATCTACCTTATGAAAAGCGCGCGGCCCTTGGTATTCACAGCGCCGATGAGCGGGCGGCAACGGTGGAAGCCAACTACGCGCAATACGCACCAGCGGCTTCGGCGGATCTTGATGTTGATATTGCTGAAGTAGTTGAAGTGGCGGTGGTAGAGACTGCCCCGGCAAAGCCGGCTAGCAAGGCACATTCGAGCGCAGAACTCTTAGAGGAGATAACAGGTACCGCCTCTGATGCACCACTTTGCATGACCTGCGGTATCAAGATGCGCCCTGCTGGTAGCTGCTACGTCTGTGAAGGTTGCGGAAGCACCTCGGGGTGTAGCTAATCGGGGGTCGTGTCAGCGGCTAGACATCCTTGCTATTGTTGGCGAACACCTCAATTTAGGGAGAATCAATTCCATGAATCTCGGAGAGTCCATCTGGACTTTGCTCGTCATCTTCCTCATGATTATGTTCTTCATGATCTTCTTCATGGTGGTCCTGGATCTGTTCAGTGACCATGAAGAAAGTGGCCTCGCCAAGGCGGTCTGGATCATCTTCTTGATCTTGTTCCCGCCGATCACGGTGCTGATCTACGTGATCGCACGCGGTAACGGCATGGCCAAGCGCCGCCAGAAGCAGGTAGAGCAGGCACAGGGTGAGCAGAAGGCCTACATCAAGTCGATGGCGGGCACTACCTCACCGGCTGACCAGATTGCCTCAGCGAAGGCACTACTTGATGCTGGCACCATCTCGCAGCAGGATTTCGATTCGCTGAAGGCAAAGGCACTGGCTTCATAGTTTCGATAACACCAACAGGTGCGGCAGGCAGGAATTCTCCTGTCCGCCGCACCTGTTGGTTGGACCACCTAAAGAAATAAGTCAATGAAGAAGACTCCAAAAATAGATGCGCAGGTTCGTTGGGCCGCGGTTAAGTTGATCCCGAGAATCGGCCTGTCAAGGCCCCTTCCTGTTGGAGATTGGGCCGGTCGGCGGGCTCTCTCGGCTGCGCGTCAAGTCAAATTGGCAAAAATGTCGGCAAAAATATCTCCGCCACCAAGTGATGTTGAGATATCCAATTTCATTTGTCCCCGGCCTGATGGCACCACGTTGCCGCTGCGCCTTTATCGAAAGCGCGGGAGCAGCTCGCTCGCACTCATCGTCTACGTGCACGGCGGCGGCATGATTATGGGCACGGTTGACGCCTATGACTCAGTGTGTTCAAAATACGCATCATTCGCCGACATTGCCATCCTGTCGGTGGACTATCGATTGGCACCGGAGTATCCATTCCCCGCCGCAATCGAAGATGTAAGTGTAGGCGTGCGCTGGGCGCGTGAAAATTATGGTGAGCTTGCCATCGATCCCAAACGCATTGGTATCGCGGGGGATAGCGCGGGAGGAGGCATTGCCGCCGGCGTGCTGCTGAAGGCCCGTGATGAAGGTTGTGGGTTAAGTTCCGCGATGCTCATCTACCCAATGCTTGATGATCGCACGATTGCTTCACCGGTCTCGGGGCCAAAACTCACCGGCCCATTCATTATTTGGACCTATGACGACAACATCACCGGTTGGCGTTGCCTGCTCGGTGAGATGGCGCCAGGGGAGGTGTCGCCTAGGGAGGTGTCGGCTTATGCAGCCCCCGCGCGGGCAACACAGTTAGGGGGGCTGCCGCCGATCTACATCGAGGTTGGTGACCTGGATATCTTCCACGACGAAGATGTCAATTTCGCCTCGCGTATTCGAGATGCTGGCGGCGATGTTCAATTGCACCTGCGCCCCGGGTGCCCACACGGCTACGAGGTGGTCGCACCGAAATCACGGATCGCCCAATTAGCTATGCAGCAAAGATACGAATTTCTGCGGTCGTTCAACTAGTTCGCTTTTCTGCCAATCGGCGCATCAGCCATAGCGACACATAAACCAAGGCGACTAACGCCGGTACCTCGATCAGTGGCCCGATGACACCAGCTAAGGCTTGCCCTGACGTGACACCCCAAACACCGACTGAGACGGCAATAGCGAGCTCGAAGTTATTTCCGGCCGCGGTAAACGCCAAAGTGGCGGTCTTGGGGTAGCCGAGTTTGCTCTTGATCCCAAGGAAGAATGAAACACCCCACATGATTATGAAGTAGACAAGCAGCGGGATCGCAATATTAAGAACTGAAATAGGGCTGCTGATTATCGCATCGCCCTGCAGTGCGAACATAATGATGATCGTGAAAAGCAGCCCGTACAAGGCAAATGGACTAATACGTGGGATAAATTTCTCCTCGTACCAAACGCGGCCTTTAGCCCTTAATCCGATGCGCCTGGTCAGATAACCGGCGACCAAGGGGATACCAAGGAAGATGAGGACGGCTTTGGTGATATCCCATGTTGAAAATTGCACATCCTGGGTATCAAGTCCTAACCATCCTGGAAGTATCTTCAGGTAAAAAGTTCCGAGTAGCGCGTAGGCAAGAATTTGAAAAACAGAGTTGATTGCGACCAGCAACGCAGCGGCCTCGCTATCGCCACAGGCGAGGTCATTCCAGATCAGCACCATGGCGATACAGCGAGCCAGCCCGATCACTATTAGTCCGGTACGAAATGCTGGTTGATCCGGCAAGAAAGTCCAGGCGAGCACGAACATCAAGGCCGGGCCGATCGCCCAGTTAAGCAGCAGTGACAGCCAGAGTAACCGCCGATCCCCGGTGACATGCCCCATCTCCTCGTACCGGACTTTGGCGAGTACCGGATACATCATTAGCATTAGGCCCAGGGCAATTGGCAGTGAGGTTTGTCCGATGCTCACCGAGTCAAGGGCTGATTGAATGCCCGGGACCAATTTTCCTAGCCCCAGGCCCAGTGCCATGGCAACGAGAATCCAGACCGGCAAGAACCGGTCCAGTAGTGACAATTTGCCCAGCACCGCGGAATCAGCGTTCGTTGCGGTCATGGCAGGATCCTATCTATCCTTTGAACGGCACTTTCTCGATGTTGGACCTACCAGAATGCACTAGTCTCACGTAGGGTGATGGCACACGGGTGCGAGTTGTTGGCGCCGCGGCAAAGGGAGCGAAAATGGGTGTAAAGGCAGCAGTCAGAGCCCGAGTCTTATTACCGGTGGCGCTTGCGAGTGCCTTGTTCTTGGCCGGATGCTCGTCGGAGCCTGAACCGGTTCCATCCCCGAGCCTGTCTTCGGCGTTGGCCGCCCCGAGCGCAGATGCTGTCGTTACCTTCGATGCGCAGGCAACTTGTGAGACATATTTTCAGTTGGATCTCCTACGCAGCACCGTGGCTGCCGGGGTAAAGGATCTAAGTAAGAAGGAGCGCCGAGCGTTGCTGGTTGAATATCAACAACTCGTCACTGACCTAACGGCAACCGCCGGCGATGCGGCGAACTCGGGTGAGTTGACGCAGCAGGTGCTCACGAACGCCGAAAAGATGCAAATTATCTTGGACAAGTTTGGTAAGAAAGACGGGATCGACTCCTTGTCGAAAAAGCAAAAGAAGCGTCTTACCTTGCAGGCCAACCGGGTTGAATCGCAGTGTGCGAGCGCCGGATACGCGCTGCCGCAGGAGAATATCGATGCCCGGGAGTTGATTCCGTAATTCATGTCAGGTATTTATCTACCAGATCCTGCGCGCTACGACGGTCGGATGCCGTACCGGAGAACCGGCGTAAGTGGCCTGCAGCTACCGGCTATTTCACTTGGTTTTTGGCACAATTTCGGTGACGATAAACCGCGAGAGACGCAGCGCGCAATCATGCAACGTGCTTTCGATCTAGGGATAAACCATTTCGACTTAGCTAACAACTACGGCCCCCCGGCAGGTTCTGCTGAATTTAATGTTGGACAGATTTTACGTGATGATTTTTCGGGCCTGCGCGATGAGCTGGTGATCTCTAGTAAAGCTGGATGGGATATGTGGCCTGGGCCTTATGGGGATCTGGGTTCGCGCAAATACCTGCTTGCCAGCCTTGACCAAAGCCTCGCCCGGTTGGGGCTGGACTATGTGGACATTTTCTATCACCATCGACCCGATGCCGATACGCCCATTGAGGAGTCAATGGGGGCCCTTCATTCTGCTGTCCAGCAAGGCAAGGCACTTTATGTTGGAATCTCTTCCTACTCACCCTCTCGCACCTTGGCGGCAGCGCGTATTCTTGCCGACCTTGGCACCCCATTGCTGATCCATCAGCCTTCATACTCAATGTTCAATAGGTGGCTAGAAGATGGCTTGCTTGACGCGTTGCAAGAGGTCGGAGCGGGCTGCATTACCTTCAGTCCACTTGCCCAAGGATTATTGACTAACAGATACCTAGAGGGTGTGCCCGCTGATTCACGGGCCGCTGCGGGTAAGAGTTTGTTCGACTCGCACCTAACAGAAGGCAATATTGATCGGGTGCGGGCATTGGCCGCAATTGCAGCGCGCCGCGGCCAGTCGCTAGCACAACTTGCGGTGGCCTGGACACTTCGCGATGAACGAGTGACAACAACGTTGTTGGGTGCCAGTAGCGTGCGCCAACTGGTTGAGACCGCAAGCGCCGTCGATAACCTGAAATTTACTGAGGCCGAACTTGCTGAAATAGATAATTACGCGATTGACTCTGACATTAATTTGTGGGGGGCGCAATCCCTTATTCCTTAACACATTAATTATTTGACCATAGTAAGTGCATAGTTAGGTCGTGCGGAATGATTTCACAGGCTCAGGTAGCTGACGGTGCGAACATGCTTAGGCAATTGCAATTTCCAGCTGGTGCTTTGATCACGATGGAAGATCTCCAAGATGCGGGCCGTGAGCACATACTTGATCGGTTACGGGAGCAGGAGCCGGTAACTTGGCTTCCGGTTCTGGGCGGCTGGCTGATCACCAGTCGTGATGGTGCCCGCGAGATGTTGCTGCCAAAAGCTGGAGCAACCGTCGAGGTATCCGAAAATATGGTGCGCGCCTCACTAGGCAAAATGATGCTTACGGTCGATGCACCCGCACATGATCGACTCCGAGCGCCATTCGAACGCCCATTTCGCGCACGCGAGTCCGAACATGCCTTCGGTGATTTCATTCGGGGGCAGGCGGATGCGCTAATTGACCGGTTTGCTGAGGCAGGTAAAGCGGAATTACATTCAGCTTTCGCTGCAGAGTTTGCCGTCGCCGTTGCCGGTCACGTCATAGGGCTACCACTTGGCGAGAGCGCCAAAATCGACGCCTATTACGCAGATTTTGCCGCCGCAATGGTTTATGACGGTGACCCTGAGCCGGTTAAGCGGGCCGACTTAGCTAGGGAGCAGTTGGACAAACTGCTACTTGCCGGCCTAAATGCTCATCGGTCGTCGGGCGCCGCATCATTGACAAATGAAGTTTTAGCGAGCTCGGACAACGAACTGTCCGATGAAGAGGTGGTAGCGCAGCTTCGCGTGGTGATGTTCGGGGCCGTTGAGACAATACAAGCCTCGGTGATGTCAACTCTGCTCTTGCTTCTTACCCACCCTGATGCCTTGTCGCAGTGTTTAGCCGATCGAAGTTTGATACCTGGTGCCGTTGACGAAGCGATTCGACTTATTCCACCGGTTGCCTTCATCGAGAGGTGGATGGGGAGACCATTTACCGCCTGCGGGGTCACTATCGACGCTGGCGAGTTTGTTGGGATCTCGGTTATCGCCGTGAACCGCGATCCTGCTGTTTTCGCTGACCCACTCACCTTCGACATTCATCGTGCCAATGCCAAACACGGCTTAGGTTTTTCGGCGGGTGAACACCATTGCCTTGGAGTGCACCTAGCCCGAACCCAAACTGCCATAGCGGTTGACAAAATCCTCAGCCGGTTACCCAATCTCACCTTGGTAGCGGCGGTACCGCCAGCTGGTTTCGCATTTAGGCGGCCGGGGTCGCTAGAACTGTCCTGGCGGGTGTAGCCACCAAATCACTACATGAACTCGTCGGGGTTCGGGCCGGTGCGGTGACCATTCTCAAGTGAGCCGATAGTCGCCATGTTTTCCGGAGTCAGTTCAAAGTCGAAGACATCAATATTTTCACGGATACGAGCCGGAGTTACTGATTTCGGTAAGACCACGTTTCCTAACTGAAGATGCCAGCGAATCATCACCTGGGCAGTGCTCTTTTGGTGTTCAGTGGCGATTACTCCAATGACCTGATTGTTGATCAATTCGCCGGACGCCAGTGGACTCCAAGCCTCGATCAACATTCCGAGATCGGAGGCAAGTGCCCTGAGTGGAGTCTGGGGCAGCCACGGATGCAACTCAATTTGGTCAACGGCCGGCACCACACCGGTCTCGGCGATGATGGCCTCTAGCTGTTCTTGGTGAAAGTTAGACACTCCAATTGATCTAGCGCGGCCCTCAGAATGCAGTTGCACCACTGCCCGCCAGGTCTGTAGGTAATCGCCAGTGGCCGGCGCCGGCCAATGCACAAGATAAAGATCCACTTCAGAGACTCCGAGGAGAGACACGCTCTTATCGAAGGCGCGCATGGTCTGGTCATACCCATGGTCGGTGTTCCAGACTTTAGTGGTCAAGAAGATTTCATCACGCGGTAAGCCAGAGCGTGCGATTGCTTCGCCCACCCCGCGTTCATTTTCGTATACGGCTGCCGTATCGACGTGGCGGTATCCGGTAGCTAATGCCTCAAGGGTTGCTGCGGTTACTTGATCATCGGGTACCTGCCATACCCCAAAACCGATCTGCGGGATCGCTAGCCCATCGTTCATGATCAGATCAGGTACGAGGTGCATTGGAACTCCTTTACGGGCGGTCAGTGGCAAATCAGGTGTGGCCAACGATACCCATAGCCAGCACGACGACGTAAGGTCAACCGATCCACCGAGGCAGAACTCACGACTCAGCCGGCGGTACTCAGCCGAACCGTCAACGTGTGGCCTTGTACCTGCTGGAACCGTCAACGTGTGGCCTTGTACCTGCTCGAACCGTCACCGTGTGGCCTTGTACCTGCTCGAACCGTCATTTCTGGACGGTTTTTTGACGGTTTCAGCAGGTTGAAGGATCGGGCACCTGCTGTGAGCTAACCCTTGCGCCCCTGGGCCGTATATTTTGTATGCTGAGTGCGTTGACGATCCACGGCCGGCGATAAGTTGTCAGCAACAACATGAAAGGGCGCAAAATGAGGTCCGTAAACCGCTTGGCAGTGAGTGCAGTGATTGCCACTGTTATTCAATTCACTTACGGAACAACTGTAAGTAAGGTCCGCCCGAAGTTCATGAACTGATCATGGCTGAGATCCGGTACGTATTTGATTTCACCGAGGGCGGTCGTGAACAAAAGGATCTCCTGGGCGGCAAGGGCGCAAATCTCGCAGAGATGACGCGCCTCGGTTTGCCAGTGCCCCCGGGCTTCACGATCACCACCGATGCTTGCCGGTGGTTCCTTCTCAATAACCAAGAGCCGGCAAACCTGCGAGTGCAAGTGACGGCGGCCCTGAGGCGCCTTGAAGACCAATTAAATCGACGACTTGGTGATGTACATGACCCGCTCCTTGTCTCAGTGAGATCAGGAGCGGTGTTCTCGATGCCGGGCATGATGGACACCATTCTCAATGTTGGCCTTAATGACGCTTCCGTCAAAGGCTTGGTAGCCATCTCGGGGGATGCCCGCTTTGCGTGGGATTCTTATCGCCGGCTGATTTCCATGTTTGGCCGCACCGTGCTGGGCGTCGAGCCGGCATTGTTTGCAAACGAGCTTGAGGCGGCGGTCCATGCCGCGGGCGTCCAAAATGAAAGCGCACTCGAATTTGAATCCTTGCAGGCTCTCGTGGAAAAGTATAAGGCCATCATTCGCGAGCAAACCGGACGCGAGTTCCCGCAGCACCCGCGCGAGCAACTCGACCTCGCAGTACACGCGGTGTTTGAGTCCTGGAATGGAGATCGGGCCAAACTTTATCGTCGACGTGAGCGCATCCCCAATGACCTTGGTACCGCCGTCAACGTGTGCACGATGGTCTTTGGTAATCAAGGTGAAGATTCAGGCACCGGTGTAGCTTTTACGCGCGACCCGGCAACCGGATCAGCTGGTCACTACGGTGACTACCTGCCAAACGCCCAAGGCGAAGACGTTGTTGCTGGTATTCGCAACACCTTGACCTTGGCTGATCTGGCCGTGCAAAACCACGAAGTTGCCGAGCAATTATCACTAACTATGCGGCGCCTTGAGACCCACTACCGCGACCTCTGCGATATCGAGTTCACCGTTGAGCGCGGCAAACTCTGGATGCTACAAACTCGAGTGGGGAAACGCACGTCGGGCGCCGCTTTTCGAATTGCCTGTGAATTCTTGGACGAGGGTTTGATCACCGAAGACGAAGCACTCGCGCGGGTCAGCGGCGCGCAACTAACGCAATTACTGGTTCCGCAACTGACTGTGGGTACTGATCGCACCGTCATCACTAAGGGGATCGCCGCCTCACCAGGTGCCGCGGTCGGGCAAGCGGTATTTGACCCGGCTGTTGCGGTGCACTGGGCAGAGTCAGGGCGCCCGGTGGTCTTGGTGCGCCGGGAAACTAACCCGGATGATCTTGCCGGCATGGTGGCCGCGGTTGGCATTTTGACCAGCCGCGGCGGTAAGACCAGTCACGCGGCCGTCGTAGCCCGTGGAATGGGCAAGCCCGCAGTTTGTGGAGCAGATGCGCTTGTCGTTGATGAAGCCGGCGGTTTCGCAGTTGCCACCTCCGACGATGGCACGTCTTGGACAATCCGTGAGGGTGACTTCATCTCCTTGGATGGTGCAACCGGTGAGGTATTTCTTGGCGAATTACCGGTTTCGTCATCTCCGGTAGTGCGCTATCTGCTCGAAGGGGTTGACGCGGTACTGGCGTCCTTGAGTGCGGATGACGCCGCGGTGGTGTCGTGCGTCGATCGACTACTTAAGTATGCGGACAAGGTGCGTAGGCTTCGAGTAAGGGCCAATGCGGACACTCCAGAGGACGCCCTTAGAGCAAGGTTGCTCGGCGCTGAAGGTATCGGCTTGTGCCGCACCGAGCATATGTTTCTTGGTGAGCGCCGTGAACTAATCGAGCACGTCATCCTCGCCGAAACGGGTGTTGATCGCGAAGCCGCACTCGCCGCACTGATGCCGTTACAGCGGCAAGACTTTATTGAGATTTTAGAAACAATGGACGGCCTACCAGTTACGGTACGCCTGCTAGACCCGCCACTACATGAGTTCTTAACCGATCGCGCTGAATTAATGGTGCGAGTCGCGCTGGCGCAGGAGCGTGGTGAAGACCATGCGGACGATGATCGTATTTTGCTAGCGGTTAATCGGCTCCATGAGTCGAATCCAATGCTGGGGTTGCGTGGTGTCCGATTGGGGTTGGTAGTGCCGGGCCTGTATGCATTACAGGTGCGAGCACTAGCCGAGGCGACACTTGCTCGTATCGCTGCCGGGGGAAACCCCAAGCCCGAGATCATGGTGCCACTTGTTGGATCAGCGCGTGAATTGCTCCTGATTCGCGATGAAATTGAGCAGGTGCTGACCGAGGCAAGCGCCTCGGCGGGTCGGGTAATCTCGATGCCTATTGGGACGATGATCGAACTCCCGCGGGCAGCTTTAACGGCTCATCGGATCGCGGAGGTGGCAGATTTCTTCTCGTTTGGCACCAATGACTTGACTCAGACCACCTGGGGATTTAGTCGAGATGATGTCGAAGCGGCATTCTTCGCGGCTTATCTGGAGAAGGGTGTTCTAACGATTTCACCGTTTGAGACCCTAGACGCCGATGGGGTCGGCCGCCTAGTTGATATCGCGGTTCGCGAGGGTCGGCAGGCGCGCCCTGACCTTAAACTTGGGATCTGCGGAGAACATGGTGGTGACCCAGAGTCAATCCACTACTTCCACAATGCCGGGCTCGATTACGTATCGGCTAGCCCGTTCCGGGTGCCGGTGGCCCGCCTTGAGTCAGGAAGAGCT
>Ga0194035_1001154_pt1 | contig 14156 bp, 18 predicted proteins | sample JunL2320m_MetaG_FD_148680 | JGI IMG/M metagenome (GOLD analysis project Ga0194035, IMG submission 148680) | Anoxic zone freshwater microbial communities from boreal shield lake in IISD Experimental Lakes Area, Ontario, Canada - Jun2016-L239-20m | ecosystem: Environmental > Aquatic > Freshwater >...
GTCCAAATATGTAATATGAATAACAATGAATTTAATAATGGCTGTTCTCACATTCATCGTGCAATTAACAATGAAATAAACAGAGACCTAACATATAAATACAGTAATATTCCTGAATTTAAAAAAAACGACACCTTATTTATAGCAACTTTACCATTAGATTCATTTATGAATTGTTTTACAAAAAGAATAAGCACAATTAAAATTGATGTTGAAGGATTTGAATTCTTTGTATTACAAGGAGCAAGTAAGTTGATTGAGTCTCACAAACCAATTATTTTTATAGAAATATTTGATGAAAATTTAAATGAAATAATTAAATGGTTTACTATTGGTAATTATGTTTTATTTAATAAAATGAATCTCATAGATTATGTATTTGTGCCAAAAGAGAGAATTATACCAATATAACATTAAAATAAAAATTGAATTAAAAGTTTCTCATATATATGAAAGAATCAAAATGATGACTACTGATAAAAGTAAAAGACGAAAGAATCATTCTGTAAATAAAACAGAATTATGGAATATATTTGATAGTGAAATAGACAATGAACAAAAAAAACCTTTAGAATGCATTTATAGAGAATGTGGCGATAGAGAGAAATGCGAAAGATGTGAATATAGTTTAGCATTTTCCGATGAAGGGTTTTTAACTTGCACAAACAAACAATGTGGAATTATTTATAAGGATTTATTGGACCAATCCGCAGAATGGCGATTTTATGGCGCAGATGACAACCAAAGCAATGACCCAACCAGATGTGGTATGCCTATTAATCCACTATTGAAAGAATCGTCTTTTGGATGCAAAGTGATTTCATGTGGTCCAATGAGTTATGAAATGAGAAAAATAAGAAGATACACCGAATGGCAATCCATGCCATATAAAGAAAAATCTCAATATGACGAATTTCAAATAATCACCACCATGGCTCAAAACGCAGGTGTTCCGAAAATGATTATTGATGATGCAATTCGGTATCATAAAAAAATATCGGAATATGACATGACATTTCGCGGAGACAATCGCGACGGAATATTAGCAGCGTCCATTTACATTTCTTGCAGAATTAATAATTTTCCACGAACAGCAAAAGAAATCGCAAACATATTTAATTTAGACGCAACGAGTGCCACTAAAGGATGCAAAAACGCGCTCTCTATTATTAATAACATTGAAAAAGATGTGTGCAACAAAGAAAAAACGGTTCTCTGCAAAACCAAACCAGAAGATTTCATTGAACGATTTTGCAGTAAATTAAATATTAATAGTGAATTGACGCAAGTATGCAAATTCATTTCCAAAAAAATAGAAAAGTTGGATTTAATGCCTGAAAATACACCGCATTCCATTGCCGCCGGAATTGTCTATTTTATATCACAAGTATGCAATATTAATATTACTAAAAAAGATGTCAAGACAATTAGCGAGATAAGCGAAGTCACCATCAATAAATGCTTTAAAAAAATGGAACAAATTAAGGACGAATTGATTCCGGCGGTTATTCTTAAAAAATATACCTTCGTTGCTTAAACACAATTATTATACATGGATATTAGTATGATATCTATAACCTCATCAACAATACCACCCAGACAAATTCCCAAGAAAGTATTTATTGTTCCATATCGCAATAGACCACAACAACATTTTTTTTTCTCAAAATACATGACTTTTTTACTTGAAGACACGGCAGAGTATGACGTCTATTTCTCTCATCAATCAGACTCACGACATTTCAATCGCGGCGCAATGAAAAACATTGGGTTCATCGCAATGAAACAGAAATACCCGAATCACTATAAAAATATTACATTTATATTTAACGATGTAGACACAATGCCTTTTTACAAGATTTTTGATTATGAAACAATCCCGGGAACAATTAAACATTATTATGGATTTAAATATACATTGGGAGGAATTGTCGTCATCAAAGGCGGCGATTTTGAGAGAATCAATGGATACCCCAATTTTTGGGGCTACGGCATGGAAGATAATTGTTTGCAAAAAAGGGCAGAACTATTTAGATTGATTATTGATAGAACCCATTTTTATCCAATTGGAAGTCCAAATATATTGCAATTGTTTGATGGGGTCTCTCGCATTATCAATAAAAAAGACCCATGGAGAATGAAGCATGACAACGGAAGTGATGGCATTCGCACAATCACGCAACTTCGCTATTCCATTGATACGAAATCCACCAACGAAGTAGACAATCAATTAGTCGTCGAGAACACCAACCTTTTCTTTATTAATACTACGCATTTTATTACTGGAATTGATTACAATGCAGATGAATATTATAAATATGATTTAAGAGAACCTGCTCGTGCAATTATTGCTCCACATAATATTAAACGAACACCTGTGAATCCAACTGATGGGGCAGTTGTAGATGATTGGACTCATATTCCATATTATCCCATGAAGAGAGAAAAAATAGAAGTAGATGAAAGGCCACCCCAACACAAACTATTACTAGAACAACAACAATACGAACAACAAATTCTATTGCATCCACATCCTTCTATTCCCATCCAAAAAGAAATAAAACAAAAAAATAAAAGACAGCTTTTATTCACAAATGGGAAACTTATTTTTAAATAAGTTGATAATATATGAGCCAAAAATCCATGTTTGGAATCAATGATTGTCATAAAGCGCGCAAAAATACGAAAAAAGCATATACATTTAGTAAAAGACTAAAAATACGAAAAACGGTCAAGATAAGACACGCGTCAAAAAACAAATTCAAGAATATAATTTTATTTTCACATAAATTAGGACAGACAAAACCTGGCGTAGATAAAACCCCGAATTATATGAAACATTTCATCAATCATAAAACACATCATATTATTAATGTAAAATCAACTGGCGATTTGTTCAAAAATCTTCAACACCTTTATAATGCAAATAAAAAATGTGGTAAACGGCCTATTGTTAATATAGGTGGCGACCATTCGATGGCAATTGCTACAATTGCTCACACATTAAACACTCATCCGAATGCAAAAGTCCTGTATTTTGATGCACACGGAGACATTAATACTTTTGCATCATCCAAATCAAAACATTATCACGGCATGCCGTTGAGTTTTATGACAGGTTTAGACCATGACAAACGTTTTCCTTTTATTAAAAATAAATTGCCTTTTGATAATTTATGTTATTTTGGCACACGATGTCTTGACCCCGCAGAGAAAGATGTTATTTATGACAAAAATATCAAATATATTGAAAGTTCAGAATTAAATCATGATATTAATGAAGTCATCCAAAAAGTAGACAAATTTATTGGAGATTCGCCAGTCCATCTCTCTTTCGACGTAGATTCTGTAGACCCATCATTTATTCCTAGCACCGGAACAACTGTCAAACATGGAATTAAATTGAGCATAGCAATACAAATGCTGGATTATTTATATACAAAAAATATAGTAAATGTAGACATTACTGAGTTGAATGTTGGACTAGGAAGCCGGGAAGATATAGCAAAATCACAGAAAAATACATTGTTATTGTTTCGCAATTTTCTCTCTTGATTTAATTAATTCTATTGATATATTATATATGTCATTAAAATTTAGAGAGCCTGACATGTATAACTTGATTGAAAACAGTCGTAACACTGATGCTGATGATAAGACTAACTTACGTGAAATGTATGAATTGATTGAAAATATTAGTAACATTAAATATAAGATTAACTTAAAGCACGAGTTGATAGACATTTTAGATAAAAATAAATATAATTATTATAATAAAAGAGAATTAGATACAGTATTAAATAATTTTAAGGTGAAAATAAGAAACAGAGACGCAGAAGAAATACAACCACATCCTAGAAGGAGTGACAAGTTTCCAACTGCCAGTTATATGGGTAAGTTTGCCAATTCGCAATTATATACAACTGCAAGAGAGGTGAATGGTCCAGTAATAGCAAAACCATTTGATGATGGTGATTATGATAGAATACACCCCGAAGATATGTTTGTGTCTCCTTCTGAAACCCGCATTAAAAATACAACAATTCCTACTGTTATAAATGCAGAACTAAGTCCTTATGAAGATGAAGATTCTGAATATGCAGAAGTAATATCTCCTGATAATTCTACTGTGTTGATGCCTCGTCCTCAAGAGTCCAATTGGGGAAGAATTAAACAAGTCCTTTCAAAAGTGCCTGGTGCAAAAAGAATTGGAATTACAGGATATACAACAAAACATCCAGATAATTCTAAATCCAAAAAACCCAAAAGGTTTGGCATATTTGGTGGCACAAGGAAATCACGAAAATCAAGGAAATCACGAATAAGAAAATCAAGAATAAGAAAATCAAGGAAATCACGGAATTAACACTTCAGTTCTTTTTCCAAGCATAAATCATTTCCTTGTAATCATTCTGTCTCCTACTCTTCTTATAAAAAAATACTTCATGCGCTTCGCCGAATAAATCAATACAGACATTTTCATATATTTCTTTATTGATATTTAAAACAAAATTACCACCAACACTTAGACCATCGTATACCCTTTTAAAAAGAGGAATATAAAACAACTTGTCCATTTCTCTCTTGTTACAATATTCCACATTGTTCTCATATCTTTGAATGAAATAATATGGAGGCGAAGTAAACACAAGGTCGTATTTCAACAAAGAATAATCAACGGTCAATGCATCGCGAAACATGATTTCAAAGTCGGTTGTAATATTTTCTCTCGAACCTAAAAAATTTTGCAACTGTGAATAGGATTCCACCAACGATGAATTTATTTCAATTCCAATAAAACGAGGGACATTCATGACTGCGGCTGCAACGACTGCTCCACCCCATCCGCAACAAAAATCCAATACGCAACTAGGCCTATATTTTGAATAAATTTCCATATAATTCAAAGGACGGATAATATTAATCGAACTAATGCATATGTTGTAAACCTCTTTCAAAACAACATAATTATTTTTCTGTCCATTCTTATTTTTCACAGTGGCGTAATAATTCAACATGTTTTGAATGAATTTCTTTTCTTTGAATTCTTCGATTCTCTCTACAAACTCATAAAAATTCACATTGTATTTGCCTCGAGTATATAGACGCTGAGTAAAAGTAAAATAGTCAACGATTCCATTACCGACAAGACATCGTTCTCCAGTGGATTCTATTTTGCCTTGGCGACAGATTTCTCTCAATTGTTCGTATTCTCGGACGATTTGTTGGAGAGAAATATTCTTGATTTGGAGAGAAATATCTCGGTGTTCGTTAATCATAAAAAAGAAAAATATAATAAATACTGTGTTTTAACATTTATTATATGGAAATTCAACACACCCTCTATATTAATCTGGAAGAACGTCAGGACCGACGAACTCATGTAGAACAACAATTGGCATCTATTGACATTCCTCAGACCAAGGTTCAGCGGTTCAATGCTATAAAAATAAAAGACGGTAGAATCGGGTGTTCAATGAGCCATTTAAAATGTCTTCAACTTGCGAAAAAAAACAATTGGGGACATGTATTAATTGTAGAAGACGACATTACTTTTACAGACCCTGTAATGTTTAAAAGACAATTGTCAGGGTTTTTTAAAGATGACCTGCCATATGATGTTCTTTTTTTTGGAGGCAATGTTGTGCCGCCTTATAAACAAGTGAATTCTTATTGTGCGCAAGTATTCAGTTGTCAGTGTGCAGTTGGATATTTAGTAAAAGAACATTATTACGATGTATTGATACAAAACATGCATGATGGACTGCGTAAATTAATACAAGAACCAGACAAACATTTTTATTATGCGATTGACAAGTATTGGTTCTCTCTTCAACGTCAAGACAAATGGTTTATCATTGTTCCATTATCAGTGATTCAATTACAAAATTATAGTAATATAGAAGAGAGAGAAACAGATTATTCTCGGCTAATGTTGGATTTAGACAAGACATTTTTAAAAAATACTCGATTTATAAAGCCTTTCAACAGCAAATAGTATTGTCTGCAACAATTTTATTCCATGAAGCAGGAAATAAATCTTTGGTTGAATGTGCCAATCGTTTGCCGAACCAGAGAGAAGGATAACAGACGATTTTATCTGGGAAAACATTGAAATATGCGCTAAACCAACTAAATGTGCTATTTGCAATAATATTACATCGGCAACAACTCATTAATATCATTTGTTGCCAATCGTTCAACATTTCGGGCCCTCGTTGGAAGCCGAATTCAGGGAATTCTTTTTGCAAACGGGCAATGCATGAATTCACTTGTTCTATGTTTTCATCTTCGCAAAAATACAAGACATTTGTATTTGTGGCGCATTGTTTCTGTATAAAAAGGAGAGAATTATAGTAATAATCATAGGACAAAATAGGATGCACATCGGGATATTTTATGTAATCGCCGATTCTAAAATGCATGCTTATTAGTCGATTAAAATCTTCGTATTTCTCTCCACCCACATTCAAACAAGTATACATTTTCACCACTTTTGCCCGAGTATCTTCCAATCGAATCAATTTAAAGAGAGATTCTTTATACTCGTCAAAATATTTATAACTCTGAAAATATCCGACTAAATTCACGTGTTCGTTTTCTCTGATTTTCGTGAAATCATGTTCTTCATAATGGAAATGTTTCTCTCTAATCATTGTCGGTTGTGGAGGCAATGGAAATGTGGCCATGTATTTAATCGGTTTCAAAAAGGTATTCCAATAAGTCGGTCGAATGGCGCAACCTCTGGTGAAATCTTCATATAAAAAGGTGCATTTGCGGCACAACTTAACAGAATATGCAATAGTAGTAAAAATCTGGAATAGTTGATTGCCTAATCCTCCTGACAAAGAACACGAAATCATATATAAGTATTTGATTATATTTTATATGATTAAAATATAATGAGTTTAATAGAAATATTCGCATTAAGTGTATCCGAAATTATAGGAGATTTTGCCTTTAAAGAATTTGCAAACAATGGAGGTCTTGCACCATTGTTAATCGGGATCGGAGGTTATGTATTAGTCATGTGTTTTCTGGTTATTTCTCTCCAAGGGTCTACCATATTATTGGTAAATGGTGCATGGGACGGAACAAGTGCCGTGCTTGAAAGCATGGCTGCATATATATTTTTAGGAGAAAGGTTTCATAATTATTTGCAATATGTTGGACTAGGTATTATTATTTTCGGCATTTTTTTATTAAAGATTCCATTGAATCGAAAACATACTTTTTATATTCCAAGCATAAAATCGACAGTTAAAACACGGCATTAAATTCAAAAATGTCGGCGTCCTTGTCCTTTGTCGCCAACGCATAATCCGCCACGCGTTTTTCAAAGAAATTCGTTTTGCTTTCCAAACTAATCAGTTCCATAAAAGGAAAAGGATTCGCTGTGCCATATATTTTGTCATATCCCAACTGCAAACACAGACGGTCAGCGACAAATTGAATGTATTGCGTCATCAAATCCGAATTCATGCCAATAATGCGACAAGGCAATGCCTCGCAAATAAATTCGGTTTCTATTTCCACTGCTTCGCGAACAATCTCGTAAATGCGCGATTTATTAATCTTCTTTTGCAGTTTTGTATACAATAAAATCGCGAATTCAGTGTGCAATGCTTCATCTCGTGAAATCAATTCATTGGAAAATGTGAGTCCAGGCATGAGCCCGCGTTTTTTCAGCCAAAAAATAGAACAAAATGCGCCGGAGAAAAAGATGCCTTCAATGCAGGCAAACGCCACCAATCTAGTGGCAAAACTGCTGCGATTGTCGGAAATCCATTTTTTCGCCCAGTCGGCCTTCTTTTTAATACAGGGAAATGTGTCAATCGCATTAAAGAGTCTGTCTTTGGTTTCCTCATCTTTTATATAAGTATCAATCAACAGACTATACGTTTGAGAGTGAACATTCTCCATGGCAATTTGAAATCCGTAAAATGCACGGGCTTCCGAGACTTGGACGTCGCCCATAAATCTCGTTGCCAAATTTTCCAAGACAATTCCGTCGCTCGCCGCAAAAAATGCCAATATCATTGAAATATAATATTGTTCATCTTTTTCTAGACGATCCCAGTCTGCCATGTCTTTCGTCAAATCAATTTCTTCCGCTCTCCAAAAACAGTCGACTTGTTTTTTATACAATTTCCAAATATCATCGTGTTCAATTGGAAACATTACAAACCGTTTGTCGTTTGGTGTTAAGAGAGGTTCAGAATTGTGTTTTGACATCCTAAATAATATATACCGGAGATTTTAAATTGATTTTATTTTATATATTAGTAGTAGTATGAATGTTTTTGTAATCAAGATGACTTTAGAAGAGAGAGATTCTCATATTAGGAAAATAGAAGAACAAATAGAAGCAAAAAGGCGATTGTTGTTGGAAAAACAGCAAAAGATGCATGTTTTAGCAAAACAGAATTCTTTTTTGAAAGGTGTTCGTAATGATTACACTAAATATTATCAACACATGTTGAAACAAAAATACGACCAATTGCGTGCAATGAACTCTTTACACAAATATTTATCGGATTTATCGAATTCAACTGACATGACGGTAAATAATATAAAGGATGCTGTGATAGAACAAGACAATGTTTTAAGAGAAATGCGGAAAATTAAAGGAGATTTGGATGAATTGATACATGAATAATATTTGTATATTATATTATGTCGGGTTTCCTGGATTTGTTCCCTTCTACTATCCCTTCTACTATCTCAGCAACTAATACAAACCCACAAATCCCTGAAGAGTGTAAAGAAATAAATGATTTATCTAAACAAATTACGAATAATATTAGCAAAATAGAACAATTTGTGAGAGATGATAATGCTGGATTTCTTTTTAACTTACAAGCTGATTTAAATTATATCAAAAAGTTGATTACTGACTTAAAGGATAGCAAAATCAGGGTAATGGTTATTAACGAAGAATTAAAAAAAAAAACCCCTGACATCGAACTCATTGCGCGTGAGTTAGTAAAAGAGAGAGATGCTGAAATTGTCAAGTTAAACCCGGAAATAGAAAGGTTGAAACAGCTTCAGAATCAGACATCCCCACCGGCATCTGTGCGACAAATATCTGACCAAACAGATAGATGTAAACAGGTGTGCATTAACATTTTGCAAGATATAAACACAAAATTAGCTGCTATAGTTAAGAAATTTAATAATTATCAAACCACAATAAATGACTTGCTTCTTCAAATTAAAGAAACATTACTTCCACCAGCAATAGGGTCATCAAGACAACTATCAACAGGACCATCATCATCAGGACCACAAAGTAAACAAAAAGGAGGTTATTATTACTCAGCCTCAACTTCTAGTAACAAAAGAAATAAAAAATCCACAAGGAATCGTAACAAAAATAAAAAGAACAAGAAAACCCGACGATAACCATACAACACGACACTCCAAACAACCCTACACTCCGCGCAACATTCCACTCAGTCCAGGCATTGAGCAAGACCATTTTCCACGTCTCTCTCTATAATATAATTCGCCAGGAGAGCATCTTTTTTTTATTAGAGCAGTGCGTTCCGAGAATACGCGTTTCCATGCACGTTGAACAATTCGTAACCAAAATGTTTTTAATATAGCAACCGACTCACCACTCTGCAAAATAATACATTTCGCGATTTCAGGTTTTATGTAGGTTGGACGCAATACAATTCTCCGATAATTGCAAATGAATGGATGTTTGTATTGCACAGTATATCTAATAAATTCAGACCTATATTTGTCTGTATGAAGTCCAATCATTTCGTCAATTGGCAGGCTGTCTGTATCATAATCGTCATCTTCATCCCCAGATTCTGTTTCAGACGCAGATTCAGAGTCATCTGAATAATAACTATCATAATAAGGATTAAATTTCCCAATGATTAAATAATGTGAATTCATCATTGGATTGTCGCTTGGACCATGAATATATTCATTGTAGATTTCACACAATATAATTCTATTTGATGACATTTATTTTGATGTTTTAAAGACATTTCTTTTAACTAAATCTAAATCATTTTTTTATGAGAATTATATATATGAAACTACCCTCAACCATTTCAAAAATCCTTACAAATAAATATGTTTTATATTTGGTGGCATTTCTCTCTTTAATGAATGTGGTGGGTTATATGTTGGCTGAAGACCTAAATCACATTATTGTCTTTATTTTGGTTGGAGTTATAATGACTTACTTTAGCAAAAACATGACAATTATATTGATTGTTTGTTTAATTTCAGCAAATCTATTTTCCATGTGTTTTTTAGTTGAAGGGTTTGAAAATGACAAGAGTAAAGAAGACGCAACCGACGACACTGAAGAGAATGAAGAAGAGTCTGAGGAAGAACCCAAGAAAAAACCGTCAAAGAGGAGGAATAAAATGGATTCTTCCGTAGTGTTGAATTCCAGCCTAGATTCGATTCCTCCAGACAGTGAATCATTTGAAGTAGGTAGAGGCAAACGAAATCCTAAAATAGATTATGCCTCTACTATAACAGATGCGTATTCTCAATTAAATGAATTGATTGGAAAAGACGGAATTAAATCATTGACAAATGACACGCAAACATTGATGCAACAACAGTTGCAATTGGCGGATTCAATGAAAGCAATTGGACCATTACTTGAAGGAATTACACCGCTTTTGTCACAAGCCAAAGGAATGTTGGGAGGGTTAGATGCAAATTCGTTGGAGGGAATTACATCATTGGCAAAATCGTTTAGTGTAGGACAACCATCACAGAAATGATAATTTTCTCTCTTATTATAATATGAAAAAATGTCAAATATGTGTTGAAATATGGATTGAACTAATAGTATTGTTTATCGCACTCTTATTTTTCATGTATTTATTTAAAACCCAAGAGAGAAACACTGAGCAACCAATACGAATGCCACGATTTCCAACATTCTTTGAGTCAAAAGATGTATTGAGAAATCCATATGAACCGCCTTTAAGTGATAACACTCCACAACCAGGAAGAGTTCAAATTCCAATTAATATTTCCACAAATCCAGGTGCGGTAGATACGAGTTATAGACAAGTCGGTATTTTAACGCCGCATTCATCATCGGCGTCGTCATGTCACGAAAAGAATAGAATTATTCCTTTAATGGGAAGACCACTCTATGTTTCGCGAAATAAATGGCAATATTATACAATGACAGATAAAACAAATAGTATAAAATTGCCTATTTTATATAAAGGAAGAAGTTGCACAAATGAATATGGTTGCGATGAATTGATAGGAGGAGAACATATTTATGTGGAAGGATATGACGAAGCATTCAAAGTGACAAAATACGACAATGATACAATTCGTTATATTCCATTTATCTAATCAATTATTATATATTATTTATATAATAATGCCAAAAGAAATAAACATTTCCGCGGATAATGTCATCGGCGAATGCGAATTAAAATGCGCATACAATCATAAATATCTAAATAGCAGTTGCAATGCCACGAATAATGGAAATGCGATATTATTATCATATGATAAAACGAGCACACATCCTGTTATATATAACAATAACAAATATGATGTAGGACAAGTTGCAATTTATTCTCCGTCTATTCACAAATACAATGGAGACTTTATGGATGCAGAAATAATTATTACACACAATCCAATATTAGGAGGCGCGCCTTTGTCTGTTGCCATACCAATCATACAATCCACTGCTTCAACTAGTGGAACTGCATTATTAAGTGAAATCATCATGGGCGTTTCTAATGGCGCTCCTAAAAACGGCGAGCAGACCACACTTTCCTTGTCTAATTATTCGTTAACTTCTTTTATTCCTAAAAGACCATTTTACAATTTTTCAGATATAACAAATCACGTGGAATATGTTGCATTTGACAAGGAACATTCGATTGATTTGTCACAGCAAGTATTAAATAAATTAAAATCAATTATTAGAAAGTATTCTGACAATTCTCGTGGAAGTGAATTATATTACAATAAAAAAGGACCAAATACTGAAGCCTCTGGTGAAAATGACATTTACATTTCGTGTCTTCCTACAGGCAATTCAGAAGAAAACATAGATGTCATGTATGATAAGCCGTCTATATCTGTGGACGTATTGTCTAGTCCAATATTTAAATATATTGCAGGCGCATTGATTTTTATCTTGTCTTTTTATATCATTCAAGGGGTAATTATCTTTTTTTCAGGAAATGTGAAAAAAAAATAGTTTAATGATGTTTACGTGACGACTTTTTTCTATGATGCCGACGCGACGACCTTCTTTTTTTAGCACCCGATGCTCTTGTCAATCCAAAATCAATATCGGATCTTTCTGGATTATTTGCTAATAGAGGAAGGAAAAATCTATGAGTTCCATATAAAGTGACAATAATAAAAATAGCCATTAGACTAATAATTAAGCCAAACAATAAGAGAGAAATAATAATTGTCTAAAGTGTCTACTTTCTTTTGTTTGATTTCCTCCTTCTTTTTCGGCGTTTATGCGAACCACCTCCAACATTTGGTCCTGCTTTAGACCACCCGAACCACTCATTCGCCGCTTCTTGAGAAGTTGAAGGCATTATAATTGAACTACTCCTACTACTACCACTTTCGGAAAGATTATCACGTGTAAGACCATTTAATGAAAAGACACTGCTACTACGACCCATGCCATTGTCATCTACTTTAAACATCAATCTATACAAAGCACGTAACACATACATCACAAACAATACTACAATTATAATAGCAATTAAAATCCCAATTTGTTGTGCAGGAACGACCATATTATATGCATTTATTTTATCAAAATCAAAATCTATGAAAGTGGAGAGGCATCATGCAAATTATTAAGCAAAGGAGTAAACGTCACTTGATTCATTGAAGAGTTTGTGTATGGGATAGGAGACATTTTTTTCACCACTTCTTGTTCTAAAGTATAAGGAAATTGATTCATCGCACTAAATTGTGAATCCATGCGTTGCTGTGAAGGTGCATATTGTTTTAGCGCATCAATGCCAGTAGTTGCTTTTGATCGCATAATTAAATCAAATGCGACAAACAATCCGAGAACACCTAAAATAGGAGTTGTGTAACTAAACAACATGATTGCAATTGCTACAACTGCGAATTTGCCGGGGATGGTGTCAACCATGTCTGCAAGTGGTTCTGGAATATGAAACTTCATAATTAAAAAGAAAACGAAAATCACTGATAAAATATCCTCTTTATTAAACTCCATATATATGATATAACCAGATTTTATTCTTTCTCTCTTTCTAAACACTTGAGATTTATCTTTTTCGCTTGGTTATTTTATGTTTTTTTATGTTACGGTGTTTTCGCTTGGTCATTTTATGTTTTTTCTTGTTACTGTCTTTTCGCTTGGTTATTTTATATTTTTTCTTGTTACTGTCTTTTCGCTTGGTTATTTTATGCTTGTTTCCATTACTGCGTTTTTTCCTGGTAATTATAAACCGTTGAGGATTTAACTTGTTAATAGCATATACCGGCTGGGTTAACTTATTTAAAGTATCTAACATTCCACCCCCAGCATTTGCATGTTGATCACTAGGATTTATTTTATCACATATTTTGTACAATATAGTATTACTGTCTCTATCAACCTTCCACATATTGTTATCAAATAATTTTTGATTGTTAATAATATACTCTGATAAAAGTATATATAAATAATATGCTGACAACTGACTAATTTTATATGCATTTTTAACATCAGTGATTATAAGTTTGTTATTTGTATAATAATTGTATGAATTTGTTGTGAGCATCCTTTCTATGTCTGTGTCTTCATCTGTGTCTTCATCTGTGTCTTCATCTGTAACTTCCGCTTTATAGCATTCGCCTTCAGGTGAAATTATAAATGCAAAGTAAATCATATCAATAATGACATTTACATTAGATATATATTCTGTTTTTTCTTCTGCTTCTGCTACTCTTGCTGCTTCTGCTTCTGCTTCTACTCTTGCTGCTTCTACTCTTGCTGCTTCTACTCTTGCTGCTTCTACTCTTGCTGCTTCTACTCTTGCTTCTGATGCTTCTCCTGATGCTTCTCCTGATGCTTCTCCTGATGCTTCTCCTGATGCTTCTCCTGATGCTTCTCCTGATGCTTCTCCTGATGCTTCTCCTGATGCTTCTCC
>Ga0194035_1001156_pt1 | contig 14137 bp, 11 predicted proteins | sample JunL2320m_MetaG_FD_148680 | JGI IMG/M metagenome (GOLD analysis project Ga0194035, IMG submission 148680) | Anoxic zone freshwater microbial communities from boreal shield lake in IISD Experimental Lakes Area, Ontario, Canada - Jun2016-L239-20m | ecosystem: Environmental > Aquatic > Freshwater >...
GTCCTTCATAATGAGTTGATAAAATAATGCACCCCCTGATGTTATGTCCTGTTCATGTGTCTCAACCAATTTGTAAAAAATTTTATAATAATTGTCAATCTCTTTAAGCAAATATGATATAAAGTGCACAACTCCTGGGTCAACAACATACTCATCTGTTGCAATTATACTGTCACTTCTGGGTTTTATTGAATACATGATTGTATTGTATATCCTTTTACGGTCATACAATATTGAAAGGATGTTAATGTATGCAAGTAGAATGCTCTTGTATGGCACTTCTCCTCCATTATAAGGCACTTTAAGTCCTGTATAACCTCTATTTTTATTATTATCATATGCTATAGGAATTCCAGCACTATGAAGATATTCGTTGTTGGCATATATGCTATAGTTTCGTATTTTTGCAGTACCATCACCAGATATACCTGTGCGAATTTCCATATCATTGTCATTGAAAATAAATAAGATGTTTTTATAGTCAGGATTATCTATCATTTTATCAAAATTTGTATTGTCTTTATTGTAGACAGTTGTACGAATGTATATACGTTGAGGTCCTTCTATATTCATATATGTAATCTATAAAATAATTAAGAGCATAATCTTAAGAACAATCAATAAATGCGCAGAAGCGCAAACTCATGCCTTTGATATTTTTACAGAAGGAAAGACTCGTATTTATGTTCCGTTAAATAAATCGGACATGGAAATAAAAGAATGGTTGTGACTAAAACATGGAATCAAACTAAATAAAATGTGCCTAAAAATAAATCAAATCAATCATTATAAATAAAATAAAATAATTACTTATAATGAACCTTTCTCTTTTTATTGAATGCATTTTTGTTGGAATCTATTGCGTTTTTATCTATTTCTCTCTTGTTTGTCTTTTCTCTCTTGTTCCTCTTTTTTCTCATGTTCTTCTTTCAAATCTTTGGTTCATGATGTTGATTGTAGGATTCATAAAACATTTGTTTGGGTATCTACTAGGAATTCATCAATCTTATTGTGGATGCATTCATTTCAAACAATCTTTTCCAGCATTGTTTATTGAATGCCTGATAGAATCGTTCCTCTTTTTATTGGCAGGATTGGCGTTGCATATACTAATAAAAAATAAAATACTTCTCTTTTTTTCAATCGGAGTGTTATTGCATGCAACTGTTGAGTTTATTGGAGGCCATGCCTTATTTTGCATGAGTAAGTGTGGACAGAATTCTTCACCGGTTTAAATATCTAAACTAACTGTGTTCTTGTCCGATTTAGGACGCCGTTTGCTTCGCTTTGGCACATTCCCATCTCCTTGCAACTCTTTCAAATCACTTATGCTAATGGTGCTGTTGTTATTGTCTTGTTCAGGAATATTGATTGTTTTTGTTTTTAATCCAGAAAGAATGTCACTAATGTCGCTCGGTCCTTTCATTTCAGGTCTTGAAGAAGCCGGTGTATATCTTCTCTCTTGTTCTAATGAGGTATTTATGGGTCTTGGGGTTTCTCTAAAATGAATTCCATCATTAGAGCCACTGTTCCCACTGTTCCCACCACCGCCACCACCACTATTCATATAATTGTTATTTCCAGGACGGCCGGATGGAGGAGGAACGGCTCTAGGACCTTGAGTTGCCATTGGAGGCGGTGGCGGCATATCATTCATCATTCCATTCATGAATCCCGACAATCCAGGATTTGTTTGCCCCATGCTATTTACGGCGGCTGTCTGAAACTGTCGCATCAAATCCGGGTTTTGCCGTAAAATATCGTCCATTCCAGGCATTGCGCTTTTAAACATTGTATTTGTCATGTGAACCATCATACCACTTCCTCCTAATTGGAAAAGTAATTTAATTTCCGGTGCCATGGTGGCACGAGATTTGTATTTTTCAAACAATTCGCCGAAAATATCATCATAATCTTGAATGTTTTCATTCACTTGTTCACTCCACCCGTCCAATTTAATGTCAAACGGGTCAAATCTACCATTTAAAAATTCAACACCATTGATAATTGCCATCAACATGTTTGCCTGAAATTTCATGGAATTCTTTTTATTCTTCTCTTCCATGATTGTTTCATATTCGCCTTGCATTTCAGCTAAAGACGAATCCATCGTGTATTTCCTAGAAAATTCCACACCTTTTTTCTCTAAAGCCTCTAACTTTCTCAATATCTTGAATTTCTCTCGCAACATTTCTTCTTTTGACATTTGAGGTTGTGAAGGCGCTACGGGTGTGTCGGGATTTAAAGGAATGTTATTGAATTTACCATATCCGTCCCATGTCTGTGAATTTTCGTCCAATCCACCAAATTTCACCGAGGGACTTTTCTCTGCCTTGTCCTGTGTATTTTCATCAGAGGATGATATACCTGAAAAAAAGTTGGACTTTGAAGAAGAAGAAGAATATGCCGGCTCTGATAAATTATTCAATTCATTTTCCAAATTGTTCAAATCATCTAAATTAATGTCGCTTGACATTTTAGAACCCTCTTTCGCCTTATCATTCATAAGTAATTCAATTCCAGACCCGAAATTAGTGGATTTTAGACCTTGACTTTGAGTTGGAGCATTCCAATCTAACTCGGAAATTTCAATAATATCGTCCATTAATTATTCATAGTAGATTTATTTTAAGTCAAAAACGCATCCTATTATTCTATTTATTTTTATCCATGTACCAAATGCCTTGCAAAAAAGCATCTGCTAAATCATCCTTCTTTTTATGTGTTTTTAAATAAGAGGTCATGACATTGTCGTCTTTTAATAATTCCAGACAAATACTTACTCCTTTTTTCTTGCGTCCAGCATAATCTAATTTCTTTATCTTTGTTGTTCCCGTTGCCGTTTCCTCGTCTTGACCCGCTGCTTCTTCTTCTTTTTCTTCTTCTTCTTTTTCTTCTTCTTCTTCTTCTGCTACTGCTGATGACGCGACCGTCTTTAATTTATTTGAAGATGAAACAAATTCTATCATGATGGACGGATTCTTCATGATAAAATATTGGGCAACCATTCCTTGAATTGTTTTCATGCGATTTGCAATTGGACTTATTTGATTTTCAATTACTACATGTGTAATTTCGTGAGAAATAGAATCAAATACCGCATCAAACTTCTTTTGAATGTTTCTACCCACAGTAATCAAATCCACATTGGATGCATTTACTTGCGCAGCCTTTTCAAAACAGATGTCATCTATATATTTGTGAAAGAGAGAAACCAGGTCTGGCTTTTTCGTGTGGTCCTTGTCATACTTTATTTTATATTTCTCTGCAAGAAGAATTAATTGTGCGATTTTTTGTTTGTTAATATGTGCGTGGGTTAATTCCGATGTTGGAATCGTATATTGTTTTTCTCCCTTGGCGTGTTTTAAACAATAGAATATTTCATTCTTTTTGAATTTCGCAGGTGTGACTTTGATGCAACGAATGCATTTTGACGGTGTTTCTTCTGCAACATTCATAATATCCCATATTTCCACCTTTGGCTGCGCCGCCGATTCCACGGTTGAAGAGAGAACACAATATGCCATATTTTTAATCCCAACATCAATGCTGACGATTTTCATATAATAATAAGTAGAAAATTATTATTATATCGTTTCTTACATGTTATTTCCTGGTGTTTCTTCTATTAGCGCCTCTTCTTTTACTCCGTCTTGTCCGTCGTGTGCGTGTTCGCCTGTTGGTTCGCCGTTGCCTTTTATTAAAAAAAGAAAATCCAGAAGCAACTCTTGTTCGCAATTCCGGCAATTTTCCATTTAATATCTGAAAGATTTTATCATATTCACGTTTTTCCAGTTGAGATTTGGAAAGTTGTTTGCTGTGTATCATTGAAAGATACAATACTCCACAACCATTGTCTAATGCATCCCTTTTCTTATTTATATAATGACCTGGATTGCTCAGTGGAATGCCATACTCGTGTAACAATTCATCAATAATCTCCTTGTTCATTTCATCTGCTTGAATCAGAGTAAGTTCCTCAGGCTCAATGTTTTTTCTCTTTCTGGGACTATCCACAAATGTTCTATACGCACCGCAGGTTAAATCTGTTAAAAAAATTTCAGCGTATCTGTCTTCAATTCCCATCTCTTTTATATAAGATGAAACCGCTTCAATAACGTCGCTCAATTTACAGACACCTGTTTCTATAAATTCATGCAATCTTTGGTTTATGTCTGGGTCTCCACCAATTAATAATTCTTCTATATAACGATGAGATGCCTCTGAATACTCGAGGGATTTATTTGACAAAATAAAGGTTTTCACAGTTACAGTGCTGGTGGTTTCATTCTTTGGTCTAATAATTGCAAAGTCAATATAAAATCCAAAGAATTGTTCTTCCCTTACTCCATTTATTGGTCTACTTATAAAAACCTTTTCCACATATTCATTCTTTATTGGATAATACTTGCAATAATCTGGGTCGTGTATATATTCAGCAAATACAGGGTCTGCACGTAAATTGCGTATTCCTTTTTCACTGAATCTTGTTCTGGTATCATCTAAAAAATCTCTTGGCAAAAAGTTCACCTTTTCAGTTTCACTAACCATCAAATCAGGCAAACATCGCACATTTGAAAACATTCTCATTCGCGAAATATAAATAATACGCAGAGTTGAATTGTAAGTAGGACAATCGTAACTGCCAGCCTGGGCTTCCATATGGTTTTTTCCAGCAGGAGCCATCAATCTAGTGGACATGGGATTATTATTTGGAACTGTTTTAACAATAACATTTGCATCTTTTACTTTTCCATTCTCTCTGCAAATAACAACTGGTATTTCTCCATGCGCGTGCGGAACAATTGATACTAAACATATAGGCTGTCGTATGGCTAATGGTATATCATAAGTGGCATCTAATATCGCGTGTCGTCTATGCAATTTTTCTCTGTTTGTGGGAAAAAACGTGGGGGTTGAGGGCATTTCTCTTTCTCTCTCTTGAGATTCTACTGGTATTTGTAAACTGGACAACTTCTCCATATATTTATGAAATATTATCTAAAGACATGGATGGTGCAATCATTCGCGCATTTAATTGCTCTCGCGACAAATACGGCGATTTTAAATCACTCGTGCAATATCCATAACTAGGAACATTCGTGTCAAATTGCGATTTGTATAAATAAGGCACATTGCTAGAAGGCGTCGTATTTGTCAATTCGTGTGGATTTATTCCTAAATCATAACATGCTTCATGTGAATTGTATTTCATTATTTTTAGTCCATTTTGTTGCATGTATTTTCTATAATCCCAACTGGATTTTATGTTTTCTTGTTGTTGGATTCGCTGATTGATTACGGCTTCTGGTTGCCATGAAGCATAGTTTCTACCATCATTCATAATTGGCGGAAAATTAAAATGAATATTGTTTGAACCTGAATAACATTGTCCCCAAGACATTATACTATTGTTGGAGAGAAAATTATTCGGCTTCTAACAATTTCAAGAGATCCGGCTTTTTCAATTTGCTGGCTTCAGAGGATTGCAACAATCCTTTTTCTGTCACTATTTGCCGCAATTTTGTAATTGTCATTTTCTTGTAATCTAATTCTGACGACAATACTATTTTAAATGTGTCATCTTGTTCCAATGGATCAGACAGTCCTTGTTCCAAGTGAGCAGGCGTTTCTTGAGGCGCTGTCGCGGACTCTGGTCCGGGGTCTGGTCCAAGTCCAAGCACTTCCTCTGGTTCTAACAATGACCCACTAGACAATTCTTCTGGAGAGAGAAACACGTGTTTAATCTCTACTTCTGATTCTTCTTCTTGAGTTGCCTTAATACTAATCTTTTTCTTAATTGCTTCATCTAATTCACAGTTGTCTTCGCCGTCGTCTGAACTGCTGGAATCATCATCATTGTCTGAACTACTTGAATCATCGTCTTCTGAACTGCTGGAATCATCGTCATCGGAAACCTGTATTAGTTCCATGTTTTCTCTAGGTTTATTATGTATTTCCTTGCTATTTTCATTGACAACCTCTGCATGTTTTGCTTGACCACCATTGATAGATTGAGCGATGGTTGTTGCTAAATCTGCAATTGCCTTTATTTTGTGGTTTTGTTCTCTCATTTTAACGTCGACATAAAACAACAACAATCCAGAAACCAATAACAATAGCCCTAAAAATAGCAACAATGTTGGATTAAATAAGCTCATTATAAAAAGGGATATATTTTAATTCATGAATTAACGAGTTTTATTTCTTTTTCGTCGTTTACATGTTTTTCTTTTTTTAGTAATTCTTCTTCCTTTTCTTTTTATTCCAGTTAACATTCTTCTGGTCATTCTTCTTTTGTGTGTTTTTCGTCCTTTCTTTCTGGTTGTATTTTTCCCACCTCCAAGACGCATTATAGCAGGATCATCATCATAATCCTTAGCATTGGGCATTCTTTTTACATTAGGATTTCCATGATCATTATCATTAGAGCGTTTTTTTGGACTAAATATTAATGCTTCTATTTCTTCTGCTTCTATTTCTTCTGCTTCTATTTCTTCTGCTTCTATTTCTTCTGCTTCTATTTCTTCTGCTTCTATTTCTTCTAGAAATCTCAGTGCTTCTTGTTCTTGTCTTCGTGCTTCTTCTTTTCGTTCTGGTGTTTCTTCAAGTCTTCGTGCTTCCTCTTCCTTAGCGGCCATCATCAATTCGTATTCATTTTTTTTACGCATTTCGTCTTTATCATTGGATTCTATTTCTGTTTGTATTGCTAGTTGCATTTCTTGGGTGAGCTCATTATTTTCATTTTTTATAATAAATGGTTCATTTGTTTCATATAGGTCATTTGTAATTGCACATTCTCCTTCAGTGTCATAAGGTGAATAACTTAATGTTTGTTTCTGTATAATTGATTTATATATATCCTCATTTTTTTGAAATCCTTCTTTAAAGAATATACGATAAATATTTTTTAATGCCTTGGTTAATGCATGGTTAAACAAACTAAGAGTGCTTTTTTTTTCCCCCTCTGGGGTTCGTAATGATGGTTCTAGTCTTTCAAGAGGTTCTAGTCTTTCAAGAGGTTCTGGTCTTTCAAGAGGTTCTGGTCTTTTAACAGGTTTTAGTCTTTCAACAGGTTCTGGTCTTTCAACAGGTTCTAGTGGTATACTTTTCTCTTGCGATTGCGAGAATTTTGAAGGAGGCATTAATACATTTTTATCTGAAGAAGGTCTACATATATCATTTACAACCACAAGAACAAGTTGTTCTTGCTTTATTATTTTGTGTATATAAGTCTTAATTAATCTGTTATATCTTCTTACTATCATCTCTGGTATTGTTTCAATCTTACCATTAAGTCCTGTTAAATATTGAGTCATGTCAGGATTTGTATTAAACGCAGTTTTAAATGCAGATTGGGTTTCGTATACGGATATCAATTTATCTCCGTCCTGTTTAGTTTTAGTAATGAGGTCAATTGTATACTTTAAAACAGGATCAGCTATTTCTTCTGGCAATATTCCATATGGATATGGGTGAACACGACTAAATTGATCAGGGTAATACTCATTATACGTCATAATTGCATAATAATGACATGCGCGTTGCATAAGCTTGGTTATGCGTTGTATGTGTTCCATTTTATTATTTGAAATAAACCATAAAATATGCGTTAATGCATAAACGTCTTCTGAATTTATCTCACCTATTTTTACATAAGGATTCGTTATAGGTAAACCATTAATTTCATATTTTGCGTCGTTAATATTATCAGATAGGTCACAAAAATCATAATCTAAAATAATATTTTTTATGCCTTTACTTGTAATGCCTGCATTAATGCTTGTAAATTTTGCACGGAACATTATTAATAATTTTATTAACCAATGCATAAATGGTATTTCTAACACCTTGGTATTACCTACAGTTCCAGTTTCATCTGTAGGTGATACACTTACCTTATAACCACGTATTTTTTGTGTATTTCTTCCATCTGGATAAATTGGATCATCAAGATGCTCTGTTATCGTCTCCGGTTTATATCTATCATGAACGACATAAAGATTCACAACCGTATCGAAATTTTGAACATACCCTAAAGACTGTATTGAAGATATGTCAATAATAGCAGTCTTTCTGAATTCGGGAGATATGCTATTTTCACCTAAACTTGGTAAAAGACCACGAAGGGCCTCATAATTAATTTTGTCTGCTCTATTAAATATAATAGGATTATTAAAACTTGAATAAAATTTACCGTCATCGCAACAAAATACACATATTGACAATCCAGAAAAATAATCATGAATGTATTCCTTGTTAAAATAACTGGCATTTGAAAGAGCACATGCAAAATTACCAGAACTTGCAAAATGATTTTGTCCAAGTTTTTCAAAATCTCTAAATTGTTTTTCGGAAATATTTTTAGTTATTTCTGGATTATGTACTAAAAATTGAACATTTTTTGCACGTTGTCTACCTTTATCCTTTGTTAATAAATCAAAAAACTTTTGAGGGGTAAGGTTTCTACAATTGTGTGTTTTTATAATTTCAAGAAAACAATTATAATTGTAAGTCAATATATTCATGCGATGTAATACATCTTTTATAAGCATACTAGTCCATGAACTAAAATTTAGAGGCACTGTGGCAATTGATACTGCTCCTAATGGATTTTCATGAGGATCTCTAGGAGCAAGTCCTTCAATATTATGGTCTACTACATAACCTCCGTGACCTGTAAAAAATAGATATGCATTTGCAGAATAGTTTCGTGAAAACCGCGTATTATAATTCTCTCTACTAAATACTCTAGTAAATAGTGGGTCACCTTGAGTTTTCATTTTTTGACACAAATTGAATACATCATCTCTAATGCATTCGTGTTGTACTTCTATAGAAACAGGGGGAGTGTAACGTAAAAAATTAAGTATTATCTGTCGGTCACGTACTTTTTTCTCCTTGTGCATACTATATTATCAAGAGAGAATTAAATATTTATGCATTCATACTATCAATGATTTCTTTTGGATAATTCAAATCTCGCAATACTTGCACCCCTCCTTTCACTAAAGAGATGCCTCGTTTCAATTTATATGTATTTACGTGCGTGTTGTTTGATCCGTCTTCTTCTTTCAATGTGTCCATGCAATAATTCACCACCCGCGAATTTTTCTCTAAATTATTGCAGACTTGAATAAAATGCGTAGTCAACAAACAATCCACATTTTTATATTTCATCAAATAATCCATAAATGCTGTTGCGCTTCCAACCGCCTCGTCTGGATTTGTCCCTGAAAACAATTCATCGAAAATACAAACATGTCTCTCCTTTTCAGGTTGTTCCTTAACTTCATCCAATATTTCTTTACATCTTCTAGATTCGGCTTGAAACAAACTGTCCCTTCCCGAAGTGTCAGGTATATTTAAATAACAATGAATATGAGAATAAGGCACAATCGTTGCATCTTTATAAAACCCACACCCAAATTGTTGTGTCAAAATAATATTAATCAACACTGACTTTAATACAGTTGTCTTGCCAGATGCATTTGGGCCCGTAATAATGATATTTTTATGCAATGAAACATTGTTTGTAACCGGTGGAGGAGTCGCACGAGCCAATGCCGCGTAATAATTGCCGCGAATATGTGTTTTCTCTTTGCCGGTCTTGTCATTCTTGTCATTCTTGTCATTCTTGTCATTCTTTGGTTTTCGCGAAAAATCGGCAAATCCTAGAATACCGTCGGAGATTCCCTTTTGAATTCCTTCAAGCACCGAAATATATCCATTAAATCCAAAAGAATATAAAATCGCATCATTATATGATTCTTCATTGTGCAATTCGTAAAAGGTTTTCAAAACATGTCCTACTTGACTGAATTTGCTGAATGAAACAGTCAATGCATCAATTTTATTGATTTCATGCAAGATTTCAGCCAACACTTGTCTTTTCTCTCTAACTACATAATTAAATGGTTGATATGTAGACAAGTCGTTTGAATATGTCAAAAAGGCGTCCATGTTGGCGACAACTACATTCATGTGTTTTTGCAGGGTAAATAGGTATGTGTGTATTTTTATCATGTTATTTTTAAAACTCAAGCAACACAATATATTTTGATAAATAGAAAAAAAGTAAAATGCAACAGACAATAGAATGTATACTTTTTGTTCTATTTTTACTTCGTGAAAATTCGTCAATAATTTGCCGATGGAATGATTTGCCAAGATGATTTTAATAATGTCGTAATATTCCGAGAAAGAGAGACGTAGACCTCTGAATTGTATAATGAAAAATGGCACAATCAATACAATAATTGGCATCACGAGAGATATAATAGGCGATGCCATGTTGTACATGCTCATAAATTGTAAAAAATGTTCAGAGTGATTTAAGAATTCCCACATTTCCCAATTGACAAACATGTATTTGTCATTGAATCCACTATCCATTTTTATTTCATTCCACAAATCAATAATGTGATTTATTTCGTTGTTTGTTTGTTTGAATGGGTCTTTGTCTTTGTCTTTGTCTTTGTCCGAGGATGATGGTGATAAAAGAACCAATGTCTTTAGTAATTTCTGTGTTTGTTTTAAAAAAGTGGTATTTGTAGTATAATATTGTCCTAATTGTGGAATGAGATCGCGAGAGAAAGCCGTGTCTTTTTCCTTTCCAATGACAAAATCATACATGCATGGGCCGGTGTCAATAGGCTCAATTAATTCTAAATCACATACAACATGTTCATTTAATTCGCGCTTCTCTTTGTTGTAGAAAATCGGGAGATTAAATTGCGGCGTTGGTGGTAGGGTCGACGGTATCATACTATGAAATACATATTATAATACAAAATTAAATACGAATGAAGGAATTGTTAACAATTGCTACATCTGCATTTCCATTTATCGCAATTTATGCAAAAAAAGTTATTTGATAATTTATTTAATTTGTATTTTGGAATGTAGCATTTACATATATTTATTATCATAATACCACATTTACATTGTTGTCTTATTCTTTCCAAATCTTCTTGTCTTTTTCTTTCTTCCTCTTTTTGTTTGAAGCTTTCTCTCCATTTCATTTCTTCTTCTTGTCTTTTTCTTTCTTCTTCTTTCCTTTCTCTTTCACTCTTTTCTTGTTTTATTTTTTCATAGTATAACATTTGTTTCATATATTCATTTTCTTCATATTCAAAACATTTAACGCATTTATAATCTCGCATACATTTAATCCTTATATTTCCTTTTTCATCAATCATTTCACCGGAATTTATATTATTTATCAATTCTTCTGCATTTATTTCTACCCATGGTTCAGGTCTATTTTCTTCTTTTGTTTTATTCTTGTAGCATATTTCAAATATATATTTTATATCGTCTTTTTCTATCAATGCGACATCTGCACTTCTATTTGAATTATTGTAATAAAATTTATATTCAATAACGGATTTGGTTGTTTCATTATAATTAACCATTTTACAATGAATTTCTTGACAATAATCACAAGTTATTTCAATAGAAATGCATTTTTTATTGTCTAACAATGATTTCATTAATAATTTAGCATCTTTATGAATTTGCGTTTCACTTGGTTTGTCATAATAATAACATGGATTGTCAGTTTTATAATGAGCAAAATGCGGTTGTTTAATTTTCCCATTTTTAAAAATAACATCTTTTTCACAACAAGGACATTTATATTTATATATTTTATTTGCTATTTTAGGATATTCATACTTATTTGTGTATTTATTTATTGCTCCCATAGAAAAATGATAAGACATTATTTATTATAGATATAAATAATGTTTAAGTAAATGAATCGCACCGCCAATATTAAATGGCGAAATTCGCAGGCATCTCTTGAATTTGGCAAGAATAAAACGCCTCAATTTCTTTTATTTTCTCTACATCTGTTCGTGTAATAAAATTGATTCCCACGCCTTTTCGTCCCCAACGACCGCTTCGTCCAATGCGATGTAAATATTTGTGAACGCATTTAGGTATATCAAAATTAATAACTACTCCGACTTGTTGAATATCTATTCCGCGGCAAGTAATATCTGATGAAATCAATACTCTGTATTTGCCATTTTTGAATTCGTTAAATGCTTCTTCTCTCTCTCCTTTGTCCATATTACTATGTATAGAACATACTGGAAAGTCGTCTTGTTTCATAGACTCGGTCAAATCAGAGACGCGTTTAATGCTATTGCAATAAATAATGCATTGTGAAAGTGAAATATAAGAGTAAATGTCTTTTAGCACATCATATTTGTCTCTGTCATTTCTTAAAGCAATAAAATATTGGGCTATTCCTTCTAATGTAAGAGATTCTGCTTTTACAGAAATGGTCACAGGGTCTCGCATAAATTTTTCCGTAATGGAATAGACGTGTCCCGGCAAGGTTGCACTAAATATGGCGACTTGAATGTCTTCATTTAAATACTGAAATATATTGTATACTTGTTCTTTAAATCCGAGAGAAAGCATCTCATCTGCTTCATCTAAAATAAGTAATTTAATATCTTGTCCATTGATTTTATTTCGCTGAAGCATATCAAATACTTTGCCTGCGCAACCGCAAATGACATGTGGTTGAGGTGGTGAAGATCGTGCATGATGTCCAAGCCCCGATGACGACCACGATGATGCAGACGACGACCCTGATGATGACCCGCCCCCGCCAAACATGGTCTCGACCTTGAGACCAGACATCATATTTCCAATTCCCGAGACAACGCTGGCGGTTTGCACGCAGAGTTCTCTCGTGGGTGATAATATTAGTACTTGTGTTTTATTAAGAGATGTGTCCACTTTTGACAATGCCCCAATGGTGAATGCCGCGGTTTTGCCAGTGCCTGATTGTGCTTGAGCGATAATATCTTTTCCTGCAATGATGGGTTGAATTGCCTGTGCTTGAATTGGACTGGGTTTTTCAAATCCATATGCGTAAATTCCCCGTAAAATACTTGAATCAATGTCTAATTCGTCCCAATTTTCCATATATAATAGTAATCTAATAATTTTTAAATGATATAAAATGTATAATTAATATATTATAACATGCTTACAATATATTCTCATCAAGATTTTCAAAATATAATATTTGATGGATTTCACTTCTCTCTTGCTGACGATACTATTGCTTTGATAAATGACTTGTCATCAAAGGTTGGTGCGCCCACATATATAAAAACGCCGGTATTTAAAAAAAAGGAGGAATCGGTGTCGGCGGCGGCGACGCATGGTCCACATTCAAACGCCATCTGGGAAAAGAATCGCGGTTTTAAAACGACGAAAATAGAACAAAAAGAAGGTATTGATTCAAAAATAGACATGATTCGTTTTCATTTAAATAAAATAACAGACAAGAATTACATTGATTGCCACAATAAAATCGTGGATTTATTAAACGACTTGATTGAAAATAATATTAAAGACGAGGATTTAATGCGAATTTGTGTGCAAATATTTGAGATTGCATCTAACAATCGGTTTTATTCAAAATTATATGCGGATTTGTATTCTGATTTGATAAGCAGATATGAGATTATGAAAACCATCTTTAACAATAGTTTCAATTCATTCATGGAGTTATTCAATCATGTAGAGTATGTAGACCCTGCGGTCAATTACGACGCCTTTTGTAAAAATAACAAGGACAATGAATGTCGCAAATCCTTGAGCATGTTTATATTGAATTTGATGAAGAACAATATTATTTCAAGAGAGAAAGTAACGAATCTCTTGGCGTGTCTCTTGTCCCAAGTCCAAGAATTTGTTCCTTTGGAAAACAAAAAGAATCAAGTGGATGAATTGACTGAAAACATTGCCATTTTGTTTAAAAAAGACATGTCTGAAGAAATCGCTCTAGATGGCGCTTCATTTCTCTCTATTATTCAATGTTTGGCGAAAAGTAAAACAAAGATGTATCCTAGTTTGTCCAACAAATCAATATTTAAATATATGGATTTGTGCGAATTATAACACGCGAATTATAATAATATAAAAATGTGTTTGATTATATTATTATGTGTGAATACGAAATATATTATACCATTGATGGAGAAGAATATTCGTCCATTAACGATGACCTCGTGTTAAATGCAGAACATGTTATTTTAAGCACGGCTCATGCAAAAAATAAAATCATAGAGCAACGAGAGCAACGCATTGAAATAGAATTAATAAA